>Ga0056128_1007580_pt1 | contig 13697 bp, 8 predicted proteins | sample WorMetLIZISLAND2_FD_71113 | JGI IMG/M metagenome (GOLD analysis project Ga0056128, IMG submission 71113) | Marine gutless worms symbiont microbial communities from Max Planck institute for Marine Microbiology, Germany - Olavius geniculatus... ... | reverse complement strand
AGCTGACAGAAAACGCGACTATGGTATGAAATAATAATAATAAGACGCAGGCTTTATAGCTGGAGACTATAAAATGATTTTAATGTGTTACCAGAAATGTGTTACAGACAGACTGGCAGCAAGTTGCGCTAACGTTGCCGTCGTCTTCGACGTCTTGATTTGGCGGTGGTATGTCTGCTTGCTGCAAACAGTCACGGATCCAGTTGTTTGCTGACGCGTTCAATGGATGGCCGCATACTGCGCTGCGGCATTATTAGCTCATGCCAATCAGCTGCCACTTCTGATATCGTAAAAGCGAGTCGAATCTGGCACTCGTTTTACTTACCTTGAAAGTTACCTAGATTCCAGCGGCTACTGCACACCGTAAGTTTTACGTCGAATTGGCATAGCATTATCGGTATTCGGAAGACTTGGCAATGTCTGGAAACAATCTCGCCTAAGTCTACAAACAAAGCTGAGAATATACACATTCTGTGTCCAATCATTCTTTTTTCATGGAGCTGACACACGGACCATTCTCAAGGCTGATGGCAATACACTACAAGCTTTTTAGATGCAGTGCCAGCGCCGCATTCTAGACCTTGTAACCAACTCGGCAGTCACTGAAAAGAGAGGTCTACCAGACATACGTGCAGTCATCAATGGCAGAAAGCTGTCACTGTTTAGACATGTCAGACGTCTACCAAAAAGCACTCCAGCACATGACGCCTATAATTATACGCATATGTGTTATACGCATTCATCTAATGGAATATGGAATTCATCTAGTGGAATATGTCATTTTATGGTGCAGGGGTTTAATCCGTTGATCCCAACAAATCTAGCTTCGTTTGAGTGATGTTATCAAGGACTTTATATTTAACGCCAAGGTCAAAGACGAGAAAAAGACTAGGGACCAAAGCCAAGGCCAAAAAACTCAAGGTCAAAACCAAGGACACCCAAAAGCCGTTACCACAACAACAATAATACTACACGATTTCGGTAATGTCAAAAGCGAATGTTCAACAATTTTTCAGTTTTGTGCCCAAACTGTCTGTAATAATAAACAGAATTTATGAAAGTCTTCGGTATTATAGCCGAGGACTTTATCTTAAGGCCACGACCAAGGCCAAGGACACTGCTCTTTGTCTTCGAAGCGCCTTGAGGACGAGGACAAGTCCTCGAGGACACATCATTGCTTTGTGTAGCTTATAATATAACGCAAGCATGCAGGCTGTGGACGTTTGGTGGTGGTTGTGGTGCAGTGCTCGTTCAGCGTTTGCCTGCGCAACCGCGAGGAAAGCGTCAAGGCGGTCGAACGCTACGTCGACGAGTGGCGAGCCAAGAAACAGACTCCGTTCCGCTGCTACTACGACACGATGTCACTGGACACGGTCATCGTACAGAAGATGTACAGTACGGCCGACGTCGTGCACAGGTCAGTTTCTACTCTGATCAGTAATCAGTCTGGACATTCTTTGCCTTCGTTCCTTCTTCAACCTGTGATCTCGTAAAGACGTCTGGGAAGGTTTTATAAGCCGTCGCAGCAGTCAAAAGTTTAGTCCAGTTTAGTTCGTTCGCTATAGACAGAGCGTAACGCACGAAACGAACCGTACGCACGGACCCTGCATATAGGCGGCCAACAATCTGTACGCAGGCGACGCCAGATAAGCACGCAAGCAAGGAACTAACGCAATATAGGCGCAAGAACACAACATACGCAAGCGACGCAAAACGCAAGAATATATATTTATTAAGCAGTGTCTCTTTTCTTCCGTAATGTGCATTGCGTGGATGGTAACCAGACTAAAATAATCGCAGAATAATATGTGGCGACCACAGAATGTAATGACAAGTAATTTGAGCAAAGCTCATCAGACGCGCGAGAGCCTTAGCAGTTTCTGTTCGCAGTTTGTCCTTGTCTATCTCCAGCCATTTCTGCGCAATACTCTGTACAATTTTGTGCCTCGCAGCCAAAAATCGCAAAAAAAACAATAAACCCCCTATTTTGGGGGTTCAAGGTCATTCAAGGTCATTGGCGTTGACGTTATTAAAAGGCGTCACGAGTGCTCGTTATGATAAGCAGCATGTCTGCGTCTATCTGCAAGCGTTTTTACGCTACACAAGCCAATAGCGGTAAAACAACCACGTTTAGGGGTACCCTTCTTCAACGCCCGCGTGCGCCGCTTTCTTTGCACCTAGGGGGTCGCAACTTGCAGCAGTAAAATCTACGCTTAATGCTGAAAATTTTTTATGCAGATTGTTGTGGTCTATCTCCAGCCAACTCTTAAAATGTGTGTCACAGCCTAAAATCGCGAAAAAAAACGCTAAAACAGGTTGGGGTTTAAGGGGTTTGGCTTTGGGGGTTTAAGGTCATTTAAGGTCATCGATGTTGACATTTTTATGAAGCTCGTCACCAGTGCTTGTTATGATAAGCAGTATGTCTGTGCCTATCTGTAACCGTTTACACGCTATACGAGCCAATAGCGGGTAAAATAAGCAAATTTTAAGTTGGAGAACCCCTCTTTCACGCCCCAATTCGAGGGAAACCCTTTCACCCAGGCGCACAAAATTTTGTCACGATTAACGAGAGTCCTTACGGCAACCCAAGGTGAAGATTTCGTGATCCTAGCTTGCGTCTGTTTGACACAATGCCACAGTGTGGCGGACGTACAGACGAACGGACGGACGCCCAGACGATGGCTAAGACGCGCGAAGCATTACATGCTCTCGCGCGTAAAAAACCCTTTCCGCGGTCATTCTCAATACGCTCGACCTTCAGACTGGAGGTGTGCAGGATCGAATGGGTTTTAAGTAGTCAGTCAGTCGTGCTCAGTCATCCGTCACATGGTAGTCCGTCTTACTTTGCCGCTTTTCCTTTTGCGCTCAGCCGCGCAGTTACGATGTCGTCTCACGATGAGCAGTGGCTTCTATCTCCCCAAATCTGGAATCGAAATCGGGCACAACTCCCCTCGCTTTCGGGCTTAGTCCCTCTCACTTTAGAATTCAAGTTTTCCACCCACCCCCTTTTTTGGGCTTTTTCTTTTCTTTAAGGGAAAAGTTTTGTCAAAGTTTTAGAGTAAAAAATAGGGGGGAAATGAACATTGAGGAGAGTTTTGTTAAGAGTGTTGGCTGCTGTGTAAAAACAGAAAGGAAAGTCTTGTCAAAAAAGTGAGATTGAGAAGTGAAAAATAGGGGAAGTTTTGGTGTACACCCTTATCAAAACTTTCCCCTACTATATTTTACTGGACGCAAGCTGCGCCCACCAAAAGCCACTGACGATGAGCCTAAAAGACGTCGTAACATTAAAGACAAATTGATACTCGCATTTATTGTTGACTGCCAGCGAGGCATTTTTAAACCGAATTTTTATCTATCCGTTTGTGCTCTCTCTGTGTGCCTGTTAGTGTGTAGTGCTGCGCAAACCAAGTAATTTCTCACTCAACTTGATCCTGTAGGCTACTTGCATCCTGTCTAAAATGGGATATTCATTATCAAATAACAGAATAAACGACCTTGTATGATATGTGGGCGATAATAACAAACGTTCTAGCGATCAAACGATGTTTATAGTTTATTACTAGTGGCACGTTACCTGATTCTTTCAGCTATCAGTAGGCATAATGTAGCCGAACAGTATAGCGTTGTTGTCAGTTAGCAAATGACACGTGCTATAATATTGTTATTCCGATGAAATTCAGACAGAAGTTTGTAATTTATCCAAGTAGAACTATTTTGCAGCAGTATTGTAATAATAGTATTCCATATTCCAAGTGCTTTTTGTAAACGACTAACACAGAATTAGGGCCTACGCAGTTGCACAGCTCAAGTGAGCGTGCAATGGCTGGCAGTAAATAAGTGAATATCGTTACGTTCGATGGCCGACGACGCGCATCGATTTCGGTCGGTGTTCGTTGCGTATTTGTCGTTTAGCTTTACACCAGTGACTGAGGGCACCCACTCACCCAGTCCCGCACTGATCGAAGCGACGGTCTTATGCTATGCCGTGGCTACACGCGCCAATTTCCTCGTCAGAGGTTCTAATGAGCATCTTCTGACTGAAAGGCAAAAATCTCGTCCGAGGAAATCGGAAAAATGAGCAAGCACATGATGCACATTCATTCCGTTCGATTTCTTCATCAGACGAGGTTTTTAAACCTCGGAAAGCTCGGCGACGTGGGACAACATCTCGGACGAGGAAGTCGGTGCGTGTAGCCACGGCATTAAGTGCTCGTTCGTTCTAATCCCAGTTCGACAATAGTCGACATGTCGCGAGTACGTGTGAGCACTGAGTCCAGTAGATCGTTGGGGGAAGATTCATGCTCGGATGTAGCCAGGTCAGCGAAGACGCCGTCACCTGCGTCCGTCACTCGTCGAGATTTTTGCCTATAACAGAAGGTTTTCGGGGTTGGGCTATAGAATGCTGCCAATCAGATTCTACCTCGATCGACCCTCGTTGCCATAGCAACGAAATTTGAAAAAAAATCGGTTATGACGTCACCCGCGTCCGTCACGCCGTCACGCCTTTTCCCGCGCTTTGGAATCGGCCCCAGGCGCCCGGATGGCTACTGGTCGAGATGATGTGTGCCTTCTGACGACCGATTTGGCGCTTGCACTGTAAAGTCAGTAGGGTGTAGAGTGGTGTAAATTAATCACCCCGGGGTGCTGACAGCACCTCAGGGTGCATTCAGAATAAAGATTTGGCGCTTGTATCGGATTGATTCGGCCGAGTGAGCAGCGCGCTCGCACAGCGTCGCCCTTGCCGTCTGCACTTTATCGCCCCCTTACAGGAGAAGACAGACAAAGAAGCAGACAGACGGAGACGGACGGACAGACGGACGGGACAAGGACAGGAAAAGATTTGGAGGACGACCGAGAGAGCAGGATGGGACGTACTGTATAGTAAGACGTATTTGCCACTTGGGTTCTCAGTCAGTCTTGCTAACGGCTTTTAGTCTCGCCTTCTTGCGGCGGATTTGCGGCTCCAATAAATGCGCTAAGCAGCAGCGCGTCGTATTTAAGCTATACATTTCTCGCTTAACGAGTATCGTCTGTACGACGCTTTTGCTGCTGATGTGATGTAACAACGTCTGTGAATTACTTTGCATCTGACGGCAGCTGCAGTATAAAGTTATCGTAACTTGACTTGAACCGAACGTGTACTGTGGTTCTTCTGTGAATAGAAAAATCGCATGCATTGACCGCCACAAGAATAATTTCCATACTTTATCAGTAAATTTTACATTTTTTGTTTCTACACCGTGTTTCCGAAAAATGAAGCCACTTTTATTTTTGTGTCGAAAATAATTTTTTTAAATATTGCAAAAGGACATTTAGCTGTGCTGAAAATAATGGTTTTTGTCCAAGGGGGTGTTTGCTATTGCCGCACACTGTATTTGTTGGCCAATTGTGCAATCACAAACATGGAGACGATTTCTCCATTCATTGACAGCAGTATCGATAATGTTATCCAGACTAATCCAGAATTCATCAGTTGCTTCTTGAATTTATAAACATTTCTTAACGTCATATGGTAGACATACTGCTGCACGACAGTTAAATCTTGTAATCGACTGACTCTTGGGGGCTACAGATCAGGATAGACGAAATTTATCGACGTTTTTTATCATTTCAACGCGTATTTTGGTTGGTCTGATTTTCCCAGGTGCAGAAGCAAACATCGGGTGAGGTGGGAACTTAAACCGTCGTTTAATAGCCAGTTGTATCAGAAATATGTGCGCCAAAAATTACTAAAATCTGTTAATCTTGCTTCAAGTTACGGTCAATAATGTTGGGGATGTTTTTTCACGTTTTTTTGTATATTTCAACGCATATTTCGCTTGGCCCAAGGTAGTGCAAAAGCAGACATTGAGTGAGGCGAAAAACTGAACGGCCATTTAATGGCAGGTTGTGTGAAAAATATTCACACCAAAAATCATGAGAATCTGATTATTTTTGTTCAAGTTTTTTTTGAGACAGAGTGTAGTTTTGATTTCTGCCGATTGCCTGAAAACATGAATTTAGCAATGCAGAACTTTTCATTTCTATTTCTTTTAACGGAATGCACCGTATTTTTTCCAATTTAGCCAACATTACTTTGACTGAGCGTGTGTGTAAATGGTACAGCATGCTGTGGCCGTCGTTGGTGGTCGTCCTGTGTGGTGCTATATTTCTTCGCCTCGAGATGCGACGTCGCCGTCTGACGCTGTGTGGTCACCGCGAACCACGGGGCGACTTTTCCGCCCCGGACACTACCGGCCCCGCCGGTCACACCCAGGCCGTGACGTCACAAACTACTGGCGCACCTGTCGGGGGTCACTTCCGGCCCGCAGGCAGAGCGACCAACGAGCACTCGTCGGCAGCCCGGGATATGATCGGGCGCCGCCTGCCCGCTTCACACGGTCAGTAAACCCAGCCTCTGGACAAAACGTATCTAAAGGCGCCCACAAAACGGCGTAACTGAACTGAACTGACATGGTTTAGTTTTTGACGAACCGACCAATTAATGGGCAAGCAGTAGTGCATTACAGTAGAAACCCGTTTAGCGGCGTTCGTGGCTTGACCTACGTGACTGCGTTCACGTACGGTACGCGTCAACCAATGACCAGTAAGCTCGCCCTGCTTGCTCTTTGGTCAGTTCGTCAAAAGCTAAAACGTGTCAGTTCAGTTCAGTTCACTTTGATTACGTCGCTTTGTACGCGCCTTAAGATCAATCCGAGAACAGCAGTGGATATGCGTGTTTTACAGTAAAAAATAATAGTAACGTTTTTTGACTATTACTACTACTACTACTACTACTACGGCTGCTGCAATACTTAGTTTTCTGAATTTACTTTTCAAATTGTCACAGGTAGGGTTTCCCAAAAGTTAAATTCTAAGAATGACTTTTTATCGCTCGACGAATGGCGTCGGAGCATTGAATCGCGAACATCATATTAGTAACGTTGATTTGTAAAACAGGCATAAGCGAAAAATTGCCAAAAACTTACACCTTAGTTACAGCGTCCCTGTCCAGACCCCAAATACTTCGGCGCCTTGGAAAAGTGAGGGGCTCCGGCGCTTCGCACATAGCCTACCGCGTTTCGCTCCATTCTCTCCGGGCCCTCGATCCGTCGTTAGAACGAATTGTTCTATGGAGATTTTTAGGCCCTGCAACTTACTCAGTCGTCCGTATTGTGTCACTGCTCTCGACCTTGCTTTTTCAGTTACATGTTTATGTTGCTGTTTTGGCAGACCTTTTCTAACCTTCAAATTGACCATGGAGTCAGGATTTGTCGAGGAAAGCAGAACAGCTTAAGAAAATAGGCCTACGTTATTGAAACACAAATTCATCATTGATCAACTATTCTTGTCGCAGCTAGCAGCTAGCCTAGTATAGGCTATGTGCGTCCGCTAATCATAGGCCTACGCCAACTCAAACAATTTGTCATATTAACGCCTAAAAGTAAGCTAGGGTTTTGTATTATTGTTTAGCGACCAGTTTATAACCAGAAAAGCCAAATTTCTAGCGATATTAACATCTGGTGCTACGTTTACGTTGCGTGGCGTATTTCTTGCACTTGGCTGGAGATTGACTATTTACTGCACACGGCGTTGGTTGGCAGTGCGTGATGGCGGAAAATAGAATTCTCTCCCGTTCCACTCTGAGACGGATGTCTCACGAGTAGACCTACTAGGCTTGTGGACTGTTGCAGCACGACGCAAACTATATCCTACGCTACGTGTTTTGGCCTGTCGTGATTACATGTGAAACAAAAAAGATTTTCAAAAATTTTTTTGGCTGTTTTGCGCGTGTTATCTTTTAGGCTGTAACATGTCCAAAACAGTTTCGAAAATGTTCTCAAGCACGACTTAAACGTAAAAGGTAGTTAGCTACTTTACTTATATGCTGAATGATAGCATAGGCCTACATTTGCGGCGGCGTTCAGAACACTGCGGCCTGTAGGCGTACTGTAACGTAACGTTTGTCGGAGTAGCGGCTGTCGGATAAAAACAGGGCTCATAAAAATCTAAAAAAATTAACTTTTAGGTTTTAAGGTTTTTTTGTTTGTTGTGAAATTTATCACATACCATATAATTTTTGTGTTATATTTTTTGATCACTTCATCTGGCTATAATTTATAGAAAACAATGTGATTAGGTGACGGAAAGAGTGTACAGGATGTTTTTTTCTGCGTCGTAATTTTTTTACTCCTCGCGCGCTATGAGATCAGTGTAATATTGAGGACCGACCGACCGACCGACGACCGACCAACGACCGACCTCTGTTCCTGGAAAAGCCTTCCTGGAAGAAATTCAAACGGCCATATCTCCATAACGGTGCTAAATAGACGCATGGTCACTATGGATGACCCATAGGAAGTCGATTCCCGGAAGTCGAATGGTCACGTGACCGATGACGTCACGTGACCCCAAAAAATCAAGGTCGTGACCCTATTATTTTTGAGGCGCCATATCTCCGTAACGGTGCCAGATAGACGCACGCGTTGAAGTATAACAAGAAAAATGGCAACTAGCGTCATCGACAGTTATTGGAAATTTTTTCCTCTCAGTTCCTAAAATCGGACAATATTTTATAAACTTCGGGGAGTCAAGTTCCAATAACGACCTCGACGCCAGTCACTATTAGTACAATATTAAACGGGTCTCAATTAGACGCCGGGTCTCTAATACAAGCCAAAAGAAACGAAAAAGCTTTTAAAAGAATAGGCCTACAAAAGAAAATGATGCGTACGAGAAGTACATTTGATTGGTGTCAATCTAATAATATTTCTTCTGTGTACAGTGTTCGTTGGTCAGTAAACCAAAAAAACCTTTAAAAAACCTTTAAAACCTACAACAGACCAATGCCCGTTGATGGATACTCATTATATGAGCTATATGTACAGGGTGGGCCAAAAAACGTGGCACTTTACTTTTGTCCATTTCTTCGCCTATTATTAATTTTTTTTTCATAATTTCTTTCACTAGCACACTCTGCGGACAATTTGCAATAAGGTGATTATTACATATCACACCACATTGTAAATGTGTCTTTACACTACCTTGTGAAATATCAATGAAATATGCATACATAACGATATTAACAAACAAACATTTTGGTAAAAATTAAAAAAAAACACTTCAGACGAACACTGCAGTGAATGGTCTGTATGACACTAAACTGTGTGGATCTGAAACAGTCTAGTCTCATACGTATCATTTATCACAATGTTGCTTTGAAGTGTTGTTTCAATTACCTGAATTTTTGTTATGATCGTTAATTTTTGCTTACATTTATATTTCACAAAATAGTGTAAAGACACATTTACCGTATGATAAAATATATAATAATCACATTATTGCAAATTGTTCTCAAAGGGTGCCAGTCAAAGAATTTTGAAAATCGATTAATAACTGGCGAAGATATAGACAAAAGTAAAGTGCCACGTTTTTAATGACCCACGGTGTATATGTCGTATCATAGATGTGATAAACGTTAAAAAATTATAATAAACGTTAATAAACGCGTTTATATAGGAAAAAGATTGTAAACGTTTGTAAACTAAAAGTAAACGTACACAGAGCGTAAGTTTGAATATTAGGCCTATTCTTTGGATAATTCCAAATTTCAATAAAAGTTTTTTCATTGTCAAAGAATGCCTTACTCCAGTTCTGTGCCAACCGTTTTACAAAAGTGCCCAGAATTCACTCACTTTAATTTTATAGCTACGTGAAAACTAAGTTGAGTTGTCCTGTTTACCGTCAATAGCAGCGTGACCCAATGAACTCTATCAGTGACCGAACGCTCCCCGTCATGATTTTGCTTCGTTTCGCTCATGTGATTTTTATTGAGATAAACGTTGACAAAATAATAAACGCGTTTACAAAATTTTTTTTTAAACGTTGTAAACGTTCATCACATCTATGTGTCGTATTGCTGCTATTCACAGGTCGGCCGGCGATCCTGTACAAGTCGCTGCCGTCGCTAGTGCTGCCTCCTGCGGCTGACGACGGCAAAGATGAGGCTCGACGGCAGAAAATGTTACCGGCGCAGTTAACGGTCACAGGCTCCGGCACAGCCGTCATACCGCTCAAGGAGACTTTAGCACGCCGACTCAGCTCCAGCATGGACTGTATCGATACCGCTGGAGCTACTGCGGGCAGCAACGACGAAAAACGGCAAGCTGCTGCTGCTGCTGATGGTGATGATGATGATGCTACTGCTAGAGTCACGTCAGAGACCCAGTTGAACGTTGTAGAACCGGGGGCGATGCAACAGTGTAACGAGCCGGCAAATTAGCGCGTCTGTTTTGTTTTTAGCCCATCGTACTCAAGTAACGGTAGAGCTATATTGGCATGATTGTCGTCCATCTGTCTCTCCATCTGCAACGGATGTAGGCCTACTATGGCTAAGCTTTAGGTCGTAGGGGGGAAACTTTTTACACGAATAACTGCCATGTGTGTTAAAATTGGGCACGCAAAATTTTAGCCATTTACTGCAAAGGGAACATTTTCGAATTGGGGGTTGAACGCGGGGGTAGGAAAAAATGTGCGTTTTAACGGAAAACTGGCCATGTCTCGGAAACGGTGAGAGATACGGCCAAGGTTACAATTAATCACTAATAGAAAGTTGCATAGGCCTACGTCCTCTCAGATAAAATAAATAAAAAGTCATCGACCATGATTGACCTTGAAGGTCACCGACAACCAGTACGGTCGGCTATCCCAGAGACATCTGGGCTTTTTGTCTTTTAAGTTTTTGTCAGATCCTACACATTGCATGGCCTGCTATATTTGACCGCAGACTTTGGTTTTGCTGTCTGAAACCGTATGGCATCAACATATCGTTACACTGAATAAGCCTACATAATTAAACCTTGTCTAACATATCGTTGAAATGGTAGACTAAAATATGTTATTTCGCTAGTGTATTCCCTCGGCAGTCGCGTCGCCGGCTGCACAAAATACCTCTAACTAAAGACGTTGAGATGGCACAAACCTCCGCCGAGACAAATGTTGCCACCTTTTTGTGAATAAAACTTACTTAACACAGTTTGCTGTAGACCTAATATGTATGCTTTAAAGGAGTTCCTGCATTCGGATAATGTCCGAATTATCACCCCATAATACCACGAAGATCTGCCATGTCTAAATGTGCACCCGTTGACCAGTGAGCACACGGTAGTTGGTAAAGAAACCTCGGATTGATAACGTTTTCTACATTTTTAGAATGGACGATTTGTCGCACAACAAGCAAAACTAGCAGAAACCACGAAGTAAAGCTAACTGTTAACGCCAGAAAAAAGAAAATCGTGCACAGAAATCGCGAACACAGCCAAGAAGCTCGTTCCTATATCCACTCATTTCCACTGCCGCGAATATGCAAGCTAATTTCGGTGAACTGTAGATAGTAACGAATAGTGTTGGGCGATACTTAAAAATTTGTGTAGGCCTACGGTTAAAAAGCAAATCGATACTTAATACTTATTTTTGAAAGTTTGAAAGTTGCGTGCGTGCTAATTTTCTGTCATTGATAATTTTCAAAATAAATAAAGCTGAGCCTATACGGCTACTTTATGTGCGGTAGAATTTCTTACCAGTTTTTTCCTTAAAAAAATTTGCGTGAGTATCGCCCATCACTGGATGGCGAGGAGGAGTGGAGAACAGTTTCTTCATGTTGACGACAGGCACACGAGACGTTCACGTCGGTGCTGGTGACGCGAGCAAATTGCATTTCTCTCGTCCGCTTGACTGTAAATGCGTGTCTACGTGCCGCGAATTTCGTACGTGTGCAACCGACATTAGGTACATAAGCTTAGATACCGTACGCACGGCAGCAGGGGCGTACTATTTTTGGAAAGTGTAAGAAATTGCTTATTGAAAAGAAAACAGTTATAGGCTTAATCAGAAGGAACTGTGATTAGACATAATTATCTCTGCCAAGGAGGTATTGTTTTTGCAGGTTTTTGTTTGTTTGTTTGTTTATCTGTCTGTGAGTCCACGCGATAACTCAAAAAGTTATGGACGGATCTTTCTGAAATTTTGAGGGTATGTCGGGCATGACATAAACTACCAGTAATTCAGTTTTGGGCGTGATCCGGCAGGAATCCTGGATTCTGGATCACTTTGAAATTTTCGTTACCGTTGCATTAAAGGGGGCATAAGGGACCACTGGCAAAGCGAAGATGGTGACGCCACCTGGCGAATAGCTTTGCCTTGGCGGAGGTACCTGCGGGCTACGACTGCTATCTAGTTATTTCTGCTCCAAATGCGCCGGAGCCCCCCTTTCACGTTTCTAAATACGCCCGTGTCTGAAAGCGAGCCTGAGCGTATACAGCACGTCATCGTCAGTGCATAGGCCCTGCGAAACATTTTCTGACCAAATCGGCGATTCAGTTGTTACATAGGCCCCTATATATTTCGCCTTTCTATCGGAATTTTTGAGGGCGCCACGACCGATATTTGGCCAACCTATGCTTCATGTGTGTATAACCTGTGGTTGTGTTTGCGCTAGAAACTAATTCGTACCGCCTTTCCCACTACGCTGACTCTGATGAACCGAAAGCTGCAGAACAAAAACGACACCGGTCGTAATGGTTGCCATGGCAACGAGAGCACCTGCTGCTGCTGTGACGTATGACATCATCCCAGCTGCGTGCGTGATATTTATTGCATTACAAAAGCGTCTGCGGCGTTTACACCCTGTAGGCATAAGCACTGAAGCAAACGCTGCATCATAGAATTTGGAGGGACTCGTGTTTCATCGTTTTGATAGGTCTGCAGGGTGTGACAGGCGGACGGACGGATGTCTTCAAGATAGCTACAGTACGCGCTTAGTACAACTGTCGAGCGTAAAAAGGAAAGGAAAAAAGAAAAAATGTCAAATATTAAATGCGGTGGGTAGGGGAAAATTTTTCTAAGGGGTAAGGTTGACTAGACGCCCCTGCTGCACGGCACTCGGTAGGCGGTGTTGACTTTACGTTGAACACTGCGTGCGAACTGGCATACGTGTAAATTCCGGTTTTTGTCACCAGCGCAAACTGTTGCCTTTTGCCTGGCATGTATAATCCCTATGCATTTGGTTGTAATCTGTTTTCTGCGAATAGTTTACCCTAATTTAAATTGCGCAGGTTACTGTAGGCTTATGACGAGTTTATGCAAGTTTAGACACATTAATCTTCTGCTCGATAACGGATAATTTATAAATATACCATTTAGGCCTACTATTGCTTTGTTGCGCTGGCGCAACGGTATTTTAAATTTCAACGTCAGCTTAATTCAGGTTGAATAAGTTAATTAAGAGCTCCCGCAAAGGCATCCGGTGCAACAGATTAATTTAGAGTCTGTGTTCTTAACGGCCGAATATATCGACAAATCACTCATCGGCATGTCGATGCAACTGCGTGATGAGTTTATGACGGACATAATTATGCGTAATATCATTCGGCGTTGTTTCTCGACCGATTTTTGCTTTATTATTGTCGCAGAGTGTGTATATATGCTTGATTTTGTTGACGTTACGATTACAAATATTCTTCGTACATTGGTTTGATATTGAACGCTAGGTCCCGATATTAAACCGAACACACTACAGCTAGGCCTAAACTGAATCAGAGTAATCACAGGCTGAACGGTAGTTCAAGCCCTGTGTTAACGGCGACTTCTCTTTCTTATGGGAAAGCCAAAAATTCGACCCCCCCACAGAATCAAAACCCCTGACCCGATTGAGATAAAAT
>Ga0056128_1007578_pt1 | contig 13698 bp, 8 predicted proteins | sample WorMetLIZISLAND2_FD_71113 | JGI IMG/M metagenome (GOLD analysis project Ga0056128, IMG submission 71113) | Marine gutless worms symbiont microbial communities from Max Planck institute for Marine Microbiology, Germany - Olavius geniculatus... ... | reverse complement strand
TGTGTGACCACATTACCTAGCAAAACAGTTCTCAGTTCGTAAGCCCATGATCAAACAGCGATCATCCTTTGTTATTCTGCCCATATCAAACGATTTATTCTAAAAGTTATTACTGGTAAATGAAGTAAATAAACATAATATGACGTAACAATGACGTCACAAGGCACTACTGCGAATAAGTAAGTAAGCTTAACTATTTTATGCTACAAAGTTGATATCTTTATGTGTTGCCTTTTCTCCGAGACCACTGTAGCTTTGACAGTGTTTGTTTTGCTAGGTAATGTGGTCACACAATAAAGCTGCAGTGGGTGGAAGAACTTCACGTTTATGTGCCATAAATTTCTGCTTGTAACAGTGAAAGAATGGTTAAAATCGGTGCTGAATTACCGAAGTTATCCCAAAAATAAAACTGGGTATCCGTTTTTTTGGACCACCCTGAGTTGAAGTTGTCTCCCCCATCATCCAAGTTGTTCCCTACTTTTTTTTAAGACTACACCCCTGCACATGACTCACAAACACTATCATCACTTTTACTCCTAAACACAAAAGACCACCCAATAACAACAGACAACTGGTCAGAAAGGAATGAACCTGATTCGCAAGTGTGGAAATGACACCCAAGGATGCTTATCTGGAAAAAAAACACACATATTACAATGATCGTATAACGAGCACACTTAAAGCCCGCTGCCATGCTGAGAAAACGGGAAAGACAAACAAAGAAATGCAAAAAGCACATGAGACATAATTATGCAGTGAAGCAATTAAACCATGTGGCTTCTATCTCTCCAATTCTGGAATCGAAATTGGGCGCAACTTCCCCCCCCCCAGTTTTGGGCTCAGGTTTCCCCCAATTTCTGACTCGTTTTCCCTTCTATTTTGGGCTTCTTCTCCCTCTAGGGAGAAAGTTTGCCCAGTGAAAAATAGGGGGACGTAAAAAATAGGGGGGAGTTTTGTTAACGTGCAGATTGAAAAAAAGGAGAAAAGTAAAAAAATATGCGGGAAGATTTTAAGGGTGCAGTTCGCTCAGTGAAAAAAGGGGGAAAGTTTTATTAACGGCGCAGATTGAAAAATAGGAAGGAAAGTAAAAAAAATAAGGAGGGGAAGTTTTGTTAAGGGTGTAGTTTGCCCAGTGAAAATAGGGGGGAAGTTTTGATCTGCAACCTCATCAAAACTTCCCCCTCTATTTTTCACTGGGCGCAAGCTGCGCCCGCCAGGTATAGGGATAGAAGCCACTGAATTAAACAACAGTCAACAATAACGACCGACTGATAAACTGCTATCAGCATCATTGAAGATTAATGCAAGTTCAAAAGTGGTGAATCCAGAATTTTAGAATAAGGGGCTAAAAGGTGGGGTCTGGGGCGACGGCATACCCCCATAATGTTTATTTAAACTTATGCAAATATAATAAATTTTGGTGCAAAATTTGACTTGGTTACAAAATGCATCCAGTCAATAAGGCGGCCCCCTTCCTGCCCCCCCTTGAATCCGCCACTGAAGTTCAAAAGCATCTCAGGTGCATAAACCACATCTCAGCCCATAAAACTCACGAGAACTAAATTCACAAATCTTTCACTTCACTGAATCTGTCACACTTCACAGAAAGTGGCAACCAAAAGAAAACAACAGTAAAAGAACAGCCCTGAAACTAAGAATTTGGACCAGTGTTTTTCGACCTTTTTGCTGCAGCGGAACCCCTAACAAACGTGAGAACAGAGAATCAGAAGGGATATGGGGAGAAAGTCCTATTAAACTGACAAAGACAAAGACTTGTTTAATTTAACCGCATAAGACAATATTATTTAGCAACTTTATTTCACATGTAAACAGCAAATCGTTATTGTATTTAACCAAAAGCAGTCTACGAGGCAGTCGCCAATAGCCGTTTAGCCCCCTTCCACCAACTCCAAAAAATTATCATTGGATCTTTTACGTTTTACATGAAAGCCCTCAAGCAGCTCAGGGGGTCTGGACGCCACAGCGTATCTAGCTACGCTGCTGCGTGAGACTTTTTATATGTTCCAAGCGGAACTTTTCATGAATTGAACTTCTTTCAATAAATGGACAAACGACTTTTAACGCTAACACCAATATGTTAATGTTCATTGTTCAATGCAAATATGTTAAGACTAATAACAAGAAGAAAACTATTCAACAATGTATGCAAATATATACGGCTAGAAGTGCTAATTTCGAACTAAGTATTTGGTGCTTAGTAATTCTGTGGCCTTAATTCTAAAACCCTTGGGTTCCGCAGAACCCCAGTTGAAAATCACTGATTTAGACGGTGCAAGATAGGGCCTAGGTTACTACTAATCACTAATAGGAAGTCGTGCACTGGCTCTCCATTGGCGCCAGATTCAATGACCTTGGATTACCCTGAATGCCAAAATAGGGGGTTTTATGAATTTTTTTGGTGATTTTGGGCTGCGACACAAGTCTATATCATTCACAAGGTGGCGCCACGGAACTATCATCATGCGATCCAGATAGACACTTTGGTATTTATATATTAACTAAGCGTGAACACCCTAATTTTCAGTTAAACTACTAAACCGGAACTGCTATAGGCTTTCGCACGTCTCATGAGCATTAGCTCAAATTTCTTGTTTAACCTACAATGCCACCATCACTGATACGATATGCACACCACTATGTCAAAAAAAGCAATAAACAATGAACAGCAAACATTATTGACTTCACTATAGTATAACCAGCACTAAAGCACATAACCATGAACACGATCAATCAACTGGAATTAAAACAGCAGTCACACTACCATCACATCTTGTGGAACAACGCAAAACAATTATTCGCATAAAACAAAATATGACTAGTGGCAAATTGGCAATGTAGAACATGAACCATCCAAGATGAACATAAAATGCAAAATTATTCACGCACAACACTATGCACTTTGATTACAAATGACTATCAGTAAAAAAATGACGAACTGTCTCTGAACTTGTCAAATCAAAACTAAGACTACTGCATAACAGATGTTCAATGCAATAATTATAAAGACAATCTTATCACAGAGCACCACATTATAGGCCCACCTACCTCTGATTTACCTTTGACCTGTCTGCTAACTGCAGTTATTCCACGGCCAGCAAATAAACGCTAAAACAAATGATGCAGACAAACCACCAAAATTAGATGCCGCCGTCTGCCTTCTTATGCATATATGCTTATTTTGAATTTCCACTGAAAGTCCACTTTTACACCCAGGCCTTAAGCTGTGATGATTGATCTCAATGAATTTGGTCAACTCAAATCATGTTTATGGAAGCCATGTTTGCACAAGATATGCATTATTACAATTGTACATCCTGTATCTTGATCCCTGACATTTTGTGCCAAAAAAAACCGGTACACCATTTACGCCTGCCAAGAAAAAAACATTAGGAGCCTGTTTTATTATAAAAAATAAACAGGACAGACAGACAGACTACAGACAGAGAGGCAAGACTTGTAATGTGGCTTATCGCTTACAATACAACAAAACGAACATAAAATTGCACATTCAGTGCAGCTGGCAATCTGTGTCGTCACTGTCAACCTGCAGTCATTATTAACTGCCGCAATTATAAGAGTAACCATAAAATTCACTGCAAACAAAAATATAATCATCATTGATCTAGAAATAAAAAAATTAGCAGTGAAAAGCAATCACGTATAGCACTGTTAACTGAAAGAATTTATCATCAACTCAGAAACTGTATTCGCCGATGAACGATCCGTCTTCAATGAACTTGGCCGGGTCTGGACCTGGTTCCCCAAACTCTCCAAGACTTCCAACGCTGTCCAGTGACTTGGCCATGCTGTCGAGTGATGGCGCCAATGCACGATGCATCAATATGTTGCTGTCAATATATTACAATAATCCATCAGCTAACAGACCACAGCTGCCTAGTATGTTGTTACGTTTTTGCTTGTGTGGCTTAGATTGCACTTGCTCAATAACTCATACAGTTTGATAAAATTTATATTAAAGCAAGATGAACAACGATATACGGTGAATGGCTATTGTCTAGGGAATGGAACTAAAACATAAAAGCGCAGCAGCAAACAAAATCGTAACATGCGACTGTCCTGTAGCTGGCCGGTGATGCGAGGTGGAAGCCGAAGGATGGCGGACGGAAGACGGAAGACGACGACGAACGGAAGGCGGTAGTCGGGTGGCTGCCGTTGAACCCGCTTGCCAGGTGCTGGAAGACGGAAGTTGGGTGGCGGACGATGATAGTCGGACAACTGACGAGGAACCACCTGCCACGTGCTGCGTGGACACGGTCACGTGCCAACTGACTCGCAGACGTGTGTCGTGTAGTCGTAGTCATACAGGAAGCGTTCCTTCAGAAGTTGTTCGTAACCGTAGGTTCGTTCGTACAACGTACAACGTAGTTTGTCGTTTCACATATACGTCTTGTGTCTAACGTTGACTACCCACTAGCGCATATACAGAGCACGACGTGTTGACTGTTCGAGTGCTCAAGCAGGTAATAACGTTCAGCTGTCATCTCTTTGCCAAGACGAGCTCTCGCACATGCGCAGTAACATCAATCAGCACATGCTGTTCAGGTCACGTCTACAGGGTGCAACTGGGCCGCCAGACGACTGTCACAACAGGCGTGAAAAGCAGACCATTGTATAGACCAGATGCCACTATCGACTGTTCACAGTTGACAAAATGCAAGCACGCGTGCGTAACTGAAAGAAACAGGGGCGGTCCTAACAATGTACCACTATGTACTAAATACTGCACCGCTGTAGTGGCTAGTTGAGTATGCAGTATCAGCTTATTCCACTCCAGACAGTGCAGTATTACTGTCAGTATCATGAATAAACCACACTCAGATAGCACAGACTTCACTGTCGTTTGCTTTACGATGCAAGACTGCAGAAAAAGTTGTGAAAGATGCTGCGTTTATCAAGCCGGGTGCGGTTTAACCACACTGTAGGTTTGCAATGTCATGTTAACCAGGGTCAAAGTAATTGTGCACTACTAACATGACTCTTTAGAGGTTAAATAGGCTGGCAGCGATAGTACCGGAAGGGCCAGATGTTTGTGAATTCCTATTAAACTGTCTACTGCAACTCAAAGCATGCACCATCTTAAATTATCCACCCAAAAAAGACGATAGATTTATGCCGCTGAGTTTCATACCAATTTCGGTTTTTCCATGTCTTTCCGAGGAACCCGTACAGGACAGAGAGATAAGCAATATGCGTGTAATATGGAGAGATGGCGGCACAATGAAGCAGAGAGAATGTGAGAGACTCACGGGTTCAGAACGTCTACAAACTCCAAGTCGTCTGTCGGCGTACCATTGCTGTGTTGCAGTGTCTCCTTCTCGTTCGCTACAACAGACACAGCAGCAACACCAATACAGACAGACAGAGAGGCCTCTATGCACACAACGACGAAACAGCTAACTACCAGCAGCTGAAACTTGGCCAAACTAAAAACTTGGGGCAAAACCCAACGTGAGGCCACCCAGCACTGTAAGTCCAATTGTCTTAGTCCACGGCTGCCGATTCGTCAAGCTGTCGATTATAAATGTGAGCCTCCTTCCAAAACCTCTTGATGAAACTGAAATTTGGTATCAATTCCTTCCAGGTAAGAATTGTCCATCCCCCAATTTTGGTCTTTGTCTGCTGTCCAGTTTCAAAAAATAAAAAATAAAAAAAATTTTCAAAAAATAAAAAAAGTGAAAGAAACAAAGCGAAAACATTACTATGTACAGGCGGCTTAAAAACAGTGCCAGTAACGGACCACACTGAGCACAGTGCATTCCGACGTCCGACTTCTAACTGCACTACAGCAATAATCTTACTAGCTCACTTACTTACTTACTGTTAGCTCACGCTGGAGCAAGATCTAAGATCATGAGCATAGCAATGTACCACTGTATCTGCGCGCAAGTGTGCGCCGAACGAGACATGCAGTGAGACAGATGATCAGCAGTATAATGATGACGACAAAGCCAATCACTGAGCCAAATGCATGTCCACTCGTCACTGATGCTGCAGTACAGCCAATTGACACATCTACCACATGCTGCTTTCAAACAACATGTCTACATCAATGCCATGTAAAACCTTGTTTAGGTTCAGCCTGACTACTTTTTTGTTTTGAGTTATGCCAAATAAAAGATGGCATCCATAACCCTTAAATACCTCTCGCTACTCCCGGTAATTTACACACCATACCACCATTCATCCAATAACTTATACGTGGCAACAACTTATGGATGACTTATATTTTTGTTGCAACAGGAAGATATAGATGCTAAGTTTAACATCTAGCAACAGTTAGGTAAGTTAATATAAAGCCAAGATGTGTTGCAAACAAGTAAAAACATTCACTTTGCATAGTGTATACGCATTTTGCTTATTTCCGTACAACAGTGATACCATTTGCGGTTAAATATGACTATTTTACTTTGCGTTGTTCTCACAGAAAAAGTAAGCTCCTTTGCAACTTGTTTTCTATGGCAGCAGTTCTTTCTCATGCACGGCTGTTGTCACAATTAACGGATTCTATCACCTAAAAAATGAGGGACAAAATACCAAATTCGACGTATGGCATTCCAACGATGACACGTATGTAATCGGAGGCTGTTTGGCCGACATCATTAAGCGCCATGACCAGCAGCTGGTACTCATCATTCAGCTGCAGCTGAGTGATGTTGATGAAGTTGAGCTGCGTCTCATTCTCTGACATCTGCCATTCATCCGACTCTGTGCGTAATATAATTATACACGCAGCTGACCACACTTTAAACATGGTTAAAGTTAAAGGTGACAACATAGCTCCTAAAGGGAAGCCCATCTCAAAGCTACGGAGCGCCACCTGCCGTATGGGATCACCCAGTGTTACCTGCCACCCGACACAGGTAAATGCACCCCGCCTTAACCGCAGCCAGATAGCCCGGCACTCAATTTACCTACCCTGGAGGGATGGAAGGCTGAGTTGACCTAGGCGGTTGGTTACATACCAAAATGGCTTACCTAGAGTAACTTCATTGATCGGATGAAACACGTTACCGCTATGCCAAGCCACCAATGTCCTTCCATCCTGAGCCACAAGGTTCATAAGGTGACGAATGCCGATCTCTGTTTCTTTAGCCTTCAGCCAGACATGAGTCTACACTGTGAGATCGCAGATACAAGGCTAATGTATCGCACGGAGTTCATTCAGTCCGTATGTAAGTGATCCTGGACAATGGACTTACCTTTGATTCTCACGTTTCATCTGTTTGCAACAACCATTTTCCAGCTCAAAGCTTTTGTATTTTCTGCTATAAATAAAACAAAGATACAGACTGGACAGTTGAACCGTGTGTCATTTCGGTTCAGTGTATCACTTAGACTTGGTTTATTTTCTTTGCTTCGTGGTATTCTTTGTTCCCTCTGCTTTAACAAAAAAAACTACCAATACTACTCCAGAAAACGCCACGGCATATCCATGCAAAATGAAAGACAAAACACTGAATAAGCAGAAGATCACACATGCCACAAATGACAGGATCATCTCACCTATGTGTCGGTATCTGAGGTAAAAAGTGTGTCCTGGGTTGGCATTGACGTCTGACATCACGTGCCATGCCACTACCACGTACGATTCACCGGATATCACCTCTGAAATCATCGGCTTATCAGGCACTGCTGCAATACACAACCAGACAGTCACACAAGTGATATTGATGTATACATCACACACTCTGGCGGTATGGTGGCCTGCAAACTTCCAACAGAGACCTGCGAGTGCTCAGGATTTTGATTGTGCTCCTAAATCCCCCAAAATGGAAAACTTTCAGCTCCAAGTTTTCTATTTTTGAACAAAAATTCTCTGACAAGAAGAAATTTTCCGACAGACTAAAATGTAGCCAAGAGGCAAATGTCCCTTGCCCACCCGGCCACGATGCCACAGGCATGTACAATCTTTAAACAGCTTTCACTTTCTTACTTACAAACTTTTGGAACAAAATAAAATCAGAAACATGAAGAAAGTAACAGACATGAGAGAGGCCGGGTGCGTGCTGAGACTGAGATGATCGGTCCGCAGCCAACTGACGTCATAGCACACAGAGACATCAGATAAAACGCATCGCTCCTTAGACCATGAAGCCTCGTTGAAAGATGCTCTGATGCTTCTAGGACTAGTTTGTGCTGCTCATCTTCTGAAACATTCTCTGTACAAACACAAAACACTGAAATCAAAACGGATCATCGCTGAAACTGTGCAACTAAAAACCAACTTTGACTCACAGTGCCAAGCTCTTACGTATGTATTATGTACTGTCAAGGTTGGTATTTAACCTGGGTAAAACTGGTTTTACCCAGTTCAGTGTGTAAAACCCGGTTTAAACCGGGCAAAACTGGGTAAAACTTACATTAGGTTTCTCGACTTCTGTTGCTGGCTACAGTACACAATGTAGTGCATTGTATGCAGGAGTTAGGCTGCTGGGTGGGGTAGATGTGGTTGCTAAAGCTGTAAAAATTTGAAAAATAATTTACAAAAATGTTACTGCAAAGATTAATTAGAGTATTTCTGAGAAATACTTTTATGGTAAGAATATACCTTTCATAATTTTTCAGCACAGTGTGAAGTATTCATGAATAGATAAACAAATGAGTAAACAAATGGTATGTCAAAAAAGCACACTCTCTAATTAATTGATGTTGAAATTTTGCTAACTTGATAAAGAGTACTAACTCTTGATGACAATCTTGCTGGCTAGTCTCTCTGAGCAGTTCTGATGTTTGATGTTGAGTTTTTTTGCTGGTATGTTAAAGTGTTCTTAGAATACAGACCACGCTTTAAGCATTTTGATGTTTTGGTGTTGATCAGCAGTATTATTTTAGGTTGAAGTTTTGGACTTCGTGCTAACACAAATTAAATACAAACTACTTTGCTTGCTTATAGACTAGTTGTAACTTGCAGCACTTGTACTTGTATCCCATATCACTGACTGTTTTTTTCATTTTTCATTGTAATCTCTGCCTAGTGAATTATTTGCATTTTTCATAGTGAGGTTCACAGTGGATAACATTGCGCAATGTTCATTGTAGCTGATCAACGTGCGTCCATATTTAGCTGTGATGATGTCTTAAAGATTTGTTTACGAACACATTATGTCAAATTGTTGTCAAAAAGCAATTCTTATAAGTTTATGACATAAATGGAAGCAACTAGTGCTTTTTGCAGTAAAAAATGAGTTTTGCCCAGTTTTACCCGGGTTAAAGTCGATTTTACTAGTTTTGCCCAACCCGATTTAAACCGCGGTTTAAACCACCTGTGAATAAAACTTGCCAACCCTGTGTACTGTCATTGGTTCAACTGTACACTTATTATTTAGCTTATTATTAAACTGCTTTAACAGCTTCAATTCAGCACTTGTGCTCAGTCAGTCCCATCTTTAGGGGGAGGGGGGTGGCACCATGGCACTGTGCCAAGGGCCCCGCGCCCCAAAAGGGCCCCATGCTACGGTTGTAATTGCTGCAACAGACGATGGATCGATTGATCAGTTTGAACAATTTCTGTCACCTCAAGGGATGAATTATTGTCACAACTTGAACTCAAAAAAAAGTCAAAAAAATGTTCGGGAAAGCTAAAATCTGGGGTCCAAATTTCTGCTCGCAAAATTGTGAACATTAAGAAACACAAAAACTATGGCCCTATATAACATACAGACTTAAGCCTATCCTACAGTTGTTGTGTGGTGAGGTCACAGGTATCAAGGGCCCTGCAGGTAAGTCAGTGCCAAGGGCTCTGCGCTGGCAAAAGACGGCCTTGTGCACAGTAGAGGCCATGAAACAAATGTCTCCCCAAATTTTGTGGTATTGAAAAATTGTCAGAAAACTGTTGTCCAAAGATGAAAAATGTGGGGATGGAAATCAGCATTTTCGTGAAATTTAGAGGCAAAATTAAAATTTTAAACACTCATAATTTTCTATATTGGACATTTTCAGCAGTCTATTGGAAAATTGCAAATTCCCGCCAGACTTACCTTTTTTTACAAACTAACAAAGGCTCAGTGCTACGACCTGCATTACTGTGTGTTAGTAATGATTGCAACATAAACTGCAGACCAGGTCTATAGCGTAGAACATAGCCAGTGATGACGCCGTTGGGTGGAGCTGGCTGAAGCCATGTCAGTGTGAAGTGATTGCAACCTCTCTCAACAACCTTGAGTTCTTTCACCACTCCCGGTACTTTACACACATACAGTTACGTATACCAAGTTACCATCACTTATCACATGTTATGTAACAGCAAGTTAAATAAGTCTGCTACGTCACAATTAACGAAAAAATCAACGAAACGGAGGTCATGGTGTCTAAAAGACTCATCCATTGCAAACAGCTCAACATAATGTTCCATTTAGTCATCCAACTGTCCCACAACATGAGACAAAATTGTTACAAACAGTGACACATCATGCCAAGAAGATTCCTGAGCCAGGAGTGACGACTAGAAAAATAAGTTGGTCTCGTGCTGACATGCGACCATTCACCAGACCCAAGGCCATTTAAGCCAAAAAATAAGACACTGGTTACTCTTGCCCCCTGGGGAATGTTCACACCAATTTGGGTTTTCCTCAGCTTTTTTCTTTCAGGCTATGAGCCTGTAGAAGACAAATGAAAGAGACAGGCAGACGGACAAATGAGCAAGACCTTAACAGCAACCTAATAAGACTGTCACACAATAATGCAGTATTTAACGTGCAGTGTGCATGTTCACAGGCATGACCCAATGTTCAATGCAGCACGACGCAATCAACAAACAGAAATGCTTGCTTCTACTCTAAACTGTAGCAATCCAAGCAGCATACCGGACTCCTTCGTGTGAAAGTAAACTGCAGCACTCGGTGGACCTTGCCTAGCGCTATTGAGCACCGATACCGTAGCACTGATGGCAGTGTAAGGCCACAGTCTGTCAATCCGACCCCTGACAACATCTGTGTCCCCCTTTGCAAGGTCTCTCTTCAGCCGACGTCCTTCCCACTTGCTCTTCAGTGGACAGTGATCGACGGACCGCAGTATCAGGTCTTCTGTGATGACATTGTGAGGACTAGCAATCTTCCAGAACTTCATCTGCTCACATCACATACAAACATTGAGCATTTTTACGCGTGACAGCACATAATGCTAAGCACGTCTTAGTCATCCTCTAGGCGTCCATCCGCCTGTCTGTCTGTCCGTCCATCCGTCACACTGCTGTATTGAGTCAAAATGATGCAAGCTAGGATCACGAGATCTTCACTGTAGGCTGCCCCAAGGACTCTAGTTTATCGTGACAAAATTTTGTGCCCATAGCTGTAGCGTGAAAACGGTCGCAGATAGGCACAGACATGCTGCTTATCATAACAAGCAATAGGGACAAGCTTTTTAGTGGTGTCAACATCGATGACACTGAATGACCTTGAACCCCCAAAATAGGTGGTTTTAGTGTTTTTTTTGCAATTTGTGGCTGCGGCGCATGCAGTTTTCAAGAGTTAATTGCCACGATAGAGATAGACCAAGACAACCTGTGAACAGAAACTGCTAGGCTGTCGCGCATCTCGTGAACTTGGCTCAAATTACTTGTAACTATAGTTATTGCCAAGCACCAGCACAGCATTCTAACTGAATTTTTCAGTAACACACATAGGCACAACTAAACCAAATCTGAGTTACTTTCCCACAAATACAGCATTTTGACTGCATCTTCGGTTAACATTCTCTGTGCCTCCACATCTCCATTCCATTTATTCCTGCCCTGTCAATCCACTTGAAGTAAGTGAAAACAGTTCATATCCTGCTTGACACCATCCTACCAAGTCTCATTTGACCTACTGTGCATCTTATTCATATCTTTTCGAGGCGTAATGTACTGTAATTAGTAATTACTTACATGTACACTCTCAATGGAAGCACTGAGTGCTGACAATGTGCACACAGACCAAAGGTTACCTGTGTGGGAGTTTGTGCTCTTTTCGTTGCTTTGAGCCGACAAGGGTTAAACACAAATAAGCTAGCATACAGCCCAAGTCGGCCGGATGGCTGGCTCGGTTAACAGCCAGCACCATTAACCAACCAAGTCTCTATGATGGCCACTATCATACCACAGCCCTATGCTGCTATACGGAACTTATCATTTTTTTCTAGCAGCAAGTGTAAAAGTCAGCGGTACTCATTCTGACTACCCGACCAATGGAAGGATGGCCAAAATGGTTTGGTCAAATACTGACATGCATTGGTATATGTCCTGGCCAACTCAGCTATATCCACATGTGGCGTGGTGTAGTGGTAACGCGTTTGATCTGATCAATGAAGTTACTGTACGCCAGGCCTGGTTAGTACTGCGATGGGTGACTGCCTGTGGGCAGGTAAACCATCTCGGTATGTAACCAGCCACCTAGGTCAACTCAGCCTTCCGTCCCTCTGGGGTAGGTAAATCGAGTAGGGCCTATCTGGCTTGGGTTAAGGCAGGGCGTGATCACCTGTGTCGGGTGGCAGGTAACACTGTGCGATTCCATACGGCAGGTGACGCCCCGTAGCTATGCGACGGGTGTCTCATTAAGGACTATATCACCATCTTTAACCTTTAACCTGCCAATTGTGATACTTGATACTAACCTAACTCATCACTGAGCATCTTATTGATACGACCAAGAACATTACCACCGAGCTAGGCCATCATCCACGTAGCGAGAAATACAGCTATAATAGGCTAGGGAACTACAGCTATAGTCAAACGAGTTGGCGCATACCCGGTATCCTATGAAAAAGCCACGAACAGTGTCCGGACTTTGACTGACAGCATCCCACGTCAACTCAACGCTCAAGCTGCCAAGACTCGACTCAATCCAGGTCACATTAGTTGGATACTCCAGCGGAACTACATGCAACCACAGCAAACACACTTTAAATACCACTTAAATAATAATGCGCTTATAACGTAAAAATTGCCCCAAGCTGCTGCAGATACAGATGGTTACTATTGACAGCCTATATGAACTCATTATCACCCTATCCAACGATACCATCGCCAACCCTCTACAACATACGGTTTAGCCACAATACGTGCATTACAGACAGAATGATGACAGACAGACACATCGTATTCTAGGCTCGACCTAATGGTCAGCCAAAGGGTAGTCATTTCCGAGTCACAAAGGTGACGCTGATGTCCGTTTCCTTAGCCCTCAGCCATACACCAGTTCACTGCAAGTTTGCAAGACCACCAATTCATGACTGTAGTAGACAGCTACTGGGCTAGTGCATTGTGTGGTGTGCCTGTTTACACTATAGCTTTTGGTGGTACTTGTTGTACCTGTTGTGCCTACCCATAAAGGGATGGCCAGACTGAGTTGACCTAGGTGGTCAGCTATGTACCGGGATGATTTACCTATCTGCCGACAATTACTCATCCAAGTACTAATCATGCCTTACATCGACTAACTTCATGAACATATTAACCACTACGCTTGCCACACTGTTTTTACAAGTACATGATGGCAGGGCAGTTGAAAGTGCATACCCCAACCTTGCTGTCTTTTCAGCACAAGTGTTGCTACTGCTTTTGCCTTCTACCCTCCGTGGGACGGTAAAATGAGTAGTAACTCATTTACATGGGTTACGGAAGGTGGGGACCTTGGTACAGCTGACTGGGGTTGCCTAGCCGGCCACTGCGCCAGCCTGTGT
>Ga0056128_1007576_pt1 | contig 13698 bp, 8 predicted proteins | sample WorMetLIZISLAND2_FD_71113 | JGI IMG/M metagenome (GOLD analysis project Ga0056128, IMG submission 71113) | Marine gutless worms symbiont microbial communities from Max Planck institute for Marine Microbiology, Germany - Olavius geniculatus... ... | reverse complement strand
ACTCAGCCTTCTACCCTCCATGGGACGGTAAAATGAGTAGTAACTCATTTACATGGGTTACGGAAGGTGGGGACCTTGGTACAGCTGACTGGGGTTGCCTAGCCAGCCGCTGCGCCAGCTTGTGTCTGCAGGCTGCACACGGTGGCCGTGCGGCAGGCGGCTCTGGTTAGTGACGAAAGCGCATTGGAGGCGTGTTTGCGACGATGTGCTATACAAATTGACGACCTTTACCTTTACTTATAACAGAGTGTATGATTGTGTGCATATTACAGAGGTCGTACATTTTTGCATTCGTTCTGAGCTCTCGTCTCTTTCTGATGCCGCATCAGCTGATGAATCAAGTTTGCCAGGTATGAGCTGTCCTTGTGTCCTTGGCATGTGGCAGAATATAATGGTTCAGCAGCTTTGTGCATTTTGTTACAGCTGACCGCTGATCTTCTCAGTTTGGCTGCATGAGTGAGTTAAATTACATGCTGGGAAATTTTTGCCAAATCGTGAGACATTTTCTTCTTCCTCAAGATATGGTTTTTGCTTACATGTGAATTTGCACTAAGGTGTGGTAGGATATTTGCTATTTAATATTGGTAATTGCTTGATTGCATTTTTCCACAGAGTGTGCCAGTGAATAAAATTTTAAAATCAGTTAATATTTAGTGAAGATATATGGACAGAAGTTCAGTTGCAGAATTTTTATGGTTTATGGTGTATAATATTACAGTGTATACTACATCATATCTTAATATACTGTTGGCAGCCACATTTACTTGATGCAGTTAATGCCACACATTATGGCTTTTGTGTTTATAATTTGTAGACATGCATTCTGCAGCAGAATCTCAAGTCTGACAATGTCACTATGGTTAGTTCTGATTACCATGCTATTTTTTACTTGTGCATTTGGGTAACATTTAATTGTGACATTTGCTATTGACGTGTTGCATCTACAAAATTTAACTAGACAGAAATGCAAAAGCAACTCCAGTCTATCAACTGTCTATCTTAGCTAATGTTAATACGTCATGTATATAATACCCCTATTAATATTGATTTAGGAATCGCTGGGAAAGTTTGGTCCACACATGATACGACTGCTAGGGTAAGTACATCTGTAGTCTGTCTGTTTTTTTATGAAAATTTTGTCTGATATCATCAAATATTGACATGACATTGTAATTGGCTTAGATGCTCTCATTTGCGGTTACCACAGACTAGGCTATCTGTCACATATCATATAGGCCTATTCACGGATGTGAATAAAAAATTAAACGTATTTGTCAAGGCTTTCACAAAATTGGATGCCACGAAACCCCACTTTGGTAAATCCAGCTGAAAAAATTTTCATGCAACAACCATCGTGATTCAAGCGCTAGTTGCGTTAGCGCACCGAATCATTTCGGCTTAATACTCTATGATGTCATAAATTACAATGACATCACTTCCACAACCTGCTCACATGAATACGCAAGGAACATACCTTTTACTGTTGTATAGACAATAAAAGGTTTTAGTGTAATATATTGAGGTTCAAATTTTTTTGACTGCTTTTCTTATTTGCATGAAGTTGTCATTAACTCAAATGCTCTTATTTGCGACTAACACAAATTAAGGTTGTCACATATTTTCATATGCAAATAAAAAATTCACAAACATATTTTTTAGAGCTTTCACGAAATCAAATGTCATGGGCCTCCTCTTTGGTAATTCCAACTATAGATTGAAAAATTGTTATGCAAAGACTGATTTCCCATTCTTTGCGCTAGCACTCCAAATCGTTTTGATTTAAAGGTTCGTGGTCACCAAAATTAACATATACATTTTATCCATTCTCCTGAAAGTGCAGAATTTTACGATAACTTTGACAGTAATATTGGCGCCCAGCGTTTTGTCAACACGGAAAAATTTACCTTTGAAGTCGACGATCTACGGAAACGACGTAGAAAACGCACCGCCATGATGACCTGCGGTGACGTCATGAGTTTAGCCTATAGACGTCATGAACATTAATGGCCTAGCCTAGAATGATGACGTCGTCGGTTAGGTCATTAATATTCGTGATCTATATGGGCTAGGATCATGACGTCACCGCGGGCACTGATAGACTAGAATATTTCGCATAACGTAACGTAATGTCACATTTCGTTTGAAATCACACATTAATTTCATATATTTATGAAGCTCAAATCGACATATTATATATGCGAGGTTAAATGTCTAATTTAAATCTACAGAAATTGCGTGAGTTTGACCGTGGCAATGGACCTTTAAAGCTCTATAACGTCATAAATTACATTGATGTCGCGTACACAAGAAAGGTGTGTTCTACTTATGCATAGACAATAACAAAAATTTCAGTCTAATCTATTGAGGCTCAAAACTTTTTGACCACCCCTTATGGTGTTTATTGATCTGTTTTGAAGACAATCTTGTCACGTGTGTTGCTACTGAGTACTTTGATGATAAGAAATGCATAACATCACCAATAAATGTTTTATTTTTGGTGTCAGCAAGAGGCATTGCGTCTAGAAATAATTGCTGTACTTGTGCAGAGAGTGGACAGACAATTTTCCGTATGACTTCCGAGACGAGCGGATGAGCAAGTGTCTGAAAGACATGACGCAGCTGCTGGTCCACATTTACCCGGAGCTACGTCGAGACGTTGGCATTCTTATGCACAATCTCTTCAGCAAGGTCTGTCACTGCTTTTACTCCAAGAAATAGTACAGTTGTTGGTTTATAGTGCAAACTGTTTACATACAGTTTTGCCACTGAGAGTTTTGGGCCATATGTGTAATGCTGTCATAGCTTCTCTTCTAAATGAAGATTGCTTTGCGATAACATACTCACGCAGTTGGTGTGTATAATGGCATCTTAACACTATTGTAGACTTAGTTCGTGTACATATTTACGTACATGCAATGAGTGTTTAAAGTGGCAATGGCATCACGTATCAGCACTTTTCCTTTACGATGATAGTTACTACCTGAAATATGAAATATGCAGTATTTGATCTGCAACCGACACTCTGACAGTTCCCATACCAGCACTAATTTTTGGCTGACCATATTTAAGTAACGGTCGAGCTGTTGGCATGAACTGTCGTCCATCCGTCAGTCTGTCCATCCGTCTGTCTGTCACAGATGTATTGTGGCTAAATGGTGCAAGATAGAACCTAGGTTGCTATTGATCACTAATAAGAAGTTGCATACTGGCTTTCATTGACCTTGGATGATCTTGAAGGGTAATAACGCGCTATGGTAAGGTAATCATGCGATATTGTGGGTGAACGGTAAGTCGTAGAGGGTCGGCGATGGTAACGTGGGATAGGGCAGTGGCGACTTCCTATAGGCTGTCAGTAGTAACCTTGTGTCCATCTGCAATGGTTTGGCCACAATTCTGGATGGAATGTTTGAAGCTATAAGTGGCCATATCTCGCAAACGGTGAGAGATATACGGCCTAGGTTACTATTAATCACTAATAGGAAGTGGCATATGCCCTGACATATTAGACGGAAATCATTGACCGTGGATGACCTTGAAGGCTGTTACACACTATTGTGGCTAAACAGTACGAGATAAGGCCTATGTTGCTATTGGTCACTAATAGGAAGTCGCATATTGGCTTTCAAATGACATGAAAATCATTCACGTTGAACGACCTTGAAGGTCATTGCTGCAACAGGAACTATATAGGCTGTCTTCCAGAGCAAGGTTTTTTTATTGTGAGAAATATTTGCAAAACCTGCGTTTGATATGTTTTTTGTTCATTAACTCCGTTGCTATTTATATCAGCTGGCGAGATGACAACGTGCATGGAACAGAAGCAATTTATATTGCTTGGCGAAATGACCACGTACGATGTCCATTATAGTAGCGTTCATAGTAGCTTTCGAGACAACGTTTCTTTAACACAGCATGCATGGAACTGTCTCAGCTCTGACAAATCACTGTCTCTCCGTGACTAGAATTCGGACGCTGGGCTTCAGACGTAGGCAGTACGGTCAGCTTTCCGTAGCAATAGCTACGCTAATTGGGCTTCTTGTTTTAATGCATGTGTTAATGTGTTAGTAATGCATTATCAGCGACAGCTGGGCTTTTTTTTCATTTCAAGCTCTGCATGGAATAGCTAATAGCTATGCTATTATTCGGTTGATGTTGGCAAGTGTTCTTCAGTTATGCATCAGTTCTTGCTGTTTGTTCATGTGCAGTTATCAGCACTGCACAAGTATGAAGATCTTCTGATGAAAATCAATGCTGAGGCTGCACATCGCCTTGTTCCAGCTGTAAGTGCTACTCACAAGTCATCTAGCTTATATCGATATGTTTCTTACACCTCTTGGAAAGTCTTGGAAAGTACTGGATTTTTTCCTTGATTTTCCAGGCACCATGGAAAGTGGCGTGGCATAGTTGGTAACGCGTCTCAGATGAAACGAAGTTACTCTACGCCAGGTCCGGTTAGTACTTAGATGGGTGACTGTCTACAGTACGGAGCCAGCCAACTAGGTCGACTCAGCCTTCTACCCTCTGTGGGATGGTAAAATGAGTACTGGCGGTGGTCGAGGCCATTGCTAGGGAAGAAACGGCGAGTTCTGCGCAACAGTAGGCCCTGTGGCCAGGACTGCAAGTATACCGATCCAGTCGGTTAACCCGGCCGACTTGGGCTGTATGCTGGCTTAATTGGGCTCCGCCCTCGCCGGCTCAAAGTGCCGTCATGGGGATGAGCTCCCACACAACGGGCCTAGTTCAGCTTCGCTGCCTGCTGCCTACTGCCTACGTGAAATCTTCTTCTTCTTCTTCTTCATGGAAAGTGCTGGAAGATAAGTTAGATCATGTAAAGTCCTGGAAATGAAACCTTATGTTTCTTGAAAGTCCTGGAAAATGTAGTTGAGGACAGTTTTTGAAGACGGCATCGTGGGTAATCAGTAGCATGTGTATGGTAACACTGCGGTAATATTAAGCTATCTGAGTGTTGTTGTTCTGGGCGATCCACAGATATATACATTAAAATAATCCAGATGACATCACCGCAGGCTCACTCCCTTGTGGAAGGCATCGTCTTTGGCAACGCCTACCATATATCGGCGTTCTTTGCGTGGATGCACAAAGTGGCTTGCATCATCTGATGACTCATGCTGTTTCACAGTCATCACAATCTGGAACTAAACGTCGTGCAACAAAAACTAATTCTAATCATATGTTACGAATAAAGTAGGTGAAAACAAGTGAATCGTAATCAACACCCAAACACTCAACAATTTAATACTAATTACAAACGAATCGAAATGATAAACGACAATAATGCGGTCATTCACTAGTGAGCAGATCGCATGTCGAAGACGTTGGGTTTGGCTGGTGGTGCTGCCTCTGTGGGATGACCTAATGTTTGTCCGTGGTGTCTTCAAAGCTCCTTTATCCAAGATCTCATCATTTGAATGCTATGCACCTCGTGGCGTAGTTGGTAACATGTTTCGGCTGAAATGAAGTTACTCTACGCCGGGCCCGGTTAGTATTGCGATGGGTGACTGCCTGCGGGCAGGTAAACCATCTCGGTGCGAAGCCTGCCAGCTAGGTCGACTCAGCCTTCTACTGGGACAGTAAAATGAGTAGTAACTCATTTACATGGGTTACGGAAGGTGGGGACCTTGGTACAGCTAACTGGGGTTGCCCAGCCGGCTGCTGCGCCAGCCTGTGTCTGCAGGCTGTACACGGTGGCCGTGCGGCAGGCGGCTCTGGTTAGTGACGAAAGCGTATTAGAGGCGTGCGCATGCTCACGACGATGCACTATACAAATTGACGACCTTTACCTTTACTTTTTGACAGTTCTTTTAGCAGTTAGTCAATGACCTTATCTTATCTTTGGGGCAGCAGGTTATTGCATCTGCCCAGCACTCAAACCATATCAGTTCCGGCCTGGTCTCGATGCAACTGGATACTGGAGTTGGCGTTGAAGTCGGAAATTCACCCGTACTTAGCACTGGTGACGTGTAGTATGGTCGTTCTGCTATATGGTCTGCTCTTGGTCGACTCCTGACCTCCAGATTTATTTAGGTCCTCAGAGCACTTAGCATCGTCTCAAGTTGAAGACCCTGGTGTCGGATAAATTAGTCAGTTAGTTGCTAGTTTCTGCAGCCCTGCTTTTGCACGTTAATTTTGCATTTATATCATTTGCCGTGTTGCTGCAATGCTGCTGATGTTGGGTGCTGTAGACGGACATCTGTGAGGTTTGTCCAAACCCACTGGTGCTCTCACAGCAACTGACACACATTGAGTTGGAACGGCTGAGTATGATTGGCCCCGAGGAGTTTATTGAGGCTTTCACTGTTGAGAAGAAACTCAGTGTAAGTTCTGCACGTAGTGGATAAATTTCTGTTATGTTGTGTGTGACATTTTTTCATACCGCTTTTTAGTACACTATTCAACTTTTATTAGATTCTGGCTAGATTTCGTTCGGGTCTATGTTCGTATGCAGCTTCATTCTATTTTTAACTGTGGTTTTGGCGTAATTTAAAAACATCATCAGCAGCATAAATTTTCTTGTTTGATGCTTCAGAAATTATTAATTCCCACAGTGTTGGCCTTTCTTGCTTGCACAGTTTGTTTAGGATTTTGAGGTCATTTTGATTACTCTAACATTCACATTTTTTGGTGTAAAACTTTCCATCGTCATCATATTGTCCAAAAGTATTGTCACCGTTGGACATATCGGCAAACTTTCTCAGGCATTCTTCTGCAATAGTTTGGTTGATAGATCTATTGTCGTACTGATGGCAGTTTTTATTTGTATTTTCAAGTGGCCAGATTGTAGCGCTACATCTTCCGCTTAGATGTCAGTACAAAAACAATTGTAGGAAGAAACTCGAGCAGTGTATAAAGTTTTTAGGCTGGCATCTGTCAAGTCTTGACCATGAAGGTTAAACCTTCTGTTTATTTGAAAGTTTGAACTTACTGTTCCATTATTATGTGTTTGTGTGCATTTTGCCTGAAAAGGCCGTCCCCGAAATGACCGTTACTGTGTCGGGTGGGACGTTAAACCCTACTCACTCACTCTTGACCATATGGCACTGATAGAAATAGTATTATTATTATTAGGCAAAATCCCTCTAGCACAAAAAAATTTTTACTCATAGCTACCTTATCGATGTCTGTTTGCATGGCACAGGGCACTACTAAAGATACATGGAGGACCAAAAATATTGACTTCTACATTCAGTGGTATAATCGACTAAGCAGCTTTGTTGCTACCGAAATCTGCATCGTAAGTCCAATCGTTGTGTTTGCTTTGTTTCACTCTCTGACAGAATTGGCTAACTTTCGAACCGTTATTGTGTTTACGACAGTTTCCTGTAATTAGTGTGTGCAGATTTTAACGACGTGTAGTTTTAATATTGGTGATGGTGATGATGGTTCTTGTATTTTTAGTACCGGTAGTACTTATTGTAGCACCAAGGACCATGATTTTGAACGAGGTGGTGCGTCGGTTAGGAAAGCCGAGGCAAACTCGTAGGTGCAAAACACAGGGCCGGCCGTTTGGCAGATGCACTTGTGTGGTCTAGTATCTAAAACAGGGACCCAGAGTATAGGTAGATATGAACCCAACTCAAAGTTGCATGCTGTCACCTGGCAAAAGAAAACAAGGAATTGTGTGGACTTGCTGCACCTTTTTGCCAAATTTGCTTTGGTTTTTGTTTGTACTAACAGTACTGTTAGTATTAAGCTGTAGAAATGCATCAACTTAGTTAAACATTATTAGTTAAATTGTTTATCTTCAGCAAGCACTGCTGCTTTTTTTCTGCCACTCAGCCACTGCAGACAACTCTTGAGAGGTGTGGGGAAATTTATGTCGACTTTTCTTGTTTTTTTCCCGATGCATATCACTTCCCTGATCTATCGGTCCATCCTGTCGCTTTCTCTGTCGATCACCTTGGCGGGGTCTTAGTCTGTGACGCGGTTGAGAGAGATGGCATGGTCTGTGACTGCGGACTTGTTTTGCTGCATTGCTGTGAATCTGCTGTTTAGTAGTAAACCAGTAACATTAATGTTAGTGGCGGTAATCGTAGGTTTTTGTTGTGATTTTTAGCAACTGAAGAAAAGAAATCGTGTTCGTGTGATAGAGTATTTTGTCGACGTTGCAAAAGAATGCGTCAATATTGGAAACTTCAACTCGCTGATGGCAATTATTGGTAAGCTGTGATTGCTAAAGCATACTGTAGGCGGTGTCCCCGTAAAAAGTAGACCCTTAGAACATTGTGAGTAACTGTATTAAACTAAAATTGACATCAGTATAAATTAGAGTTTAATATGTGCTATTTAATTTGAAAGGATTGAACTTAATTGGTGTAAAAGTACGAACCACAAATGGCAAAATCAAATTTTGAAGAGGTGCAGTTTTTTTACATATCGGTAAAAATAGCTCTTCACAGTTGCCTGCTATTTTGATGTCATTAACTGGTCACCATAGTTTAAATAATAACAGAATATTGTTTTTAGACAAAAAAGATAAAGTATATGTCCTGTCATGTTGTAGTATTGTTCTGTGACAGGTGGTCTCAACATGGGCTGCATTCAGCGGTTAAAGAAAACGGTATGCAATTTTTGTTGCTAATAATAAGAATAAGAATATTAATGATACACATATTTCTAAAGTGTTGTATGGCTATAGCTTTTGAGGCGCTGGCATATATTAGAATTTGTTATTTACGCTTGTCTGTATTTTTATGTAATCAGGTCTTCTTTATTTTCATGCTCTTGTTGAAAATAGCCCTATAGGTGCAAGTTATTTCTTTTTACGCGCAAAAGCAGCTACTGCTTTCAGCGTGTCTTAGCCATCGCAATACTGTCTGTCAGTCCATCTGTCTGTCACATGGGTGGATCAGGCAAAACGGTCCAAGCTAGGATCTCCAAATCTTCACCATCGTCTGCTGCCTGGAAGACTCTAGTTTCAGGAACCGTAAAGCTTTTTCATAAATTTGAAGGGGGTGACCCCGAACAAGGTCGCTAAATGAGAGCGGGTGGGCAAAATTTGCGATTTTTGGCCAATAAGTCGCTGTATCTCAGTAACGGTGCGAGATAAGGCCTAGGTTACTAGTTATCTCTAATAAGAAATCGTATACTGGCTTTCGATTGGCGCCGATTTCCATGACCTTGGATGACCTTGAACGTTAAAATAGGGATTTTTTATGGATTTTTCGGGCGATTTCGGGCTGCGACACAAAATCATTCACAAGGTGGTGCCACAGTACTGGCATTGGTGGCGTAGCGTAGTTGGTAACGCGTTTCAGCTGAAACGAAGTTACTTTACTTCGGGCCCTGTTAGTACTGCGATGGGCGACTGCCTGCAGGCAGGAACTGCTGTAGGCTTTCGTGCGTCCCGTGAGCATTAGCTCAAATTTCTTGTTTTACTGTTTGTGCTATTATTAGAGGTATTTTCAAATCTAGCTGTTATGTTGGAGAATTGTGATGTTTTGAATTGTGATGTTTGCAGTGGGCAAAAGTGAACAAAGAGAAACTAGAAATACTTGAGGTTGGTAACAGTGGTAGCTTTTAATTACATTTTTTGCTAAAGTTTCATAGCCACAGGCCAATCTTATGCGCCACTGGAAAAGCAAAGCTGGTTGTCACACAGAGTTTATTTTCAAATATGATGTTCGGATGCTATGATTTTTCAAGGGAAAAAGGAATTGGCATAAACATCATGTGTTTTTCATCTGTAGAAACTCGCAGAAAAATTTGTCAGACAACAGGTGGTAGTGGTAGAAATTGTAACTAAAATGTAGTTTCGTTTGCTTATAACTTTACATAGAAAACATTAATAGCAGATCAGGTTATAGCAAATCTCTCGGCATCCAGTTGTTGAAAGCATAATATAAGCCATGAATGTTGTGGCATCGTCCAGTGGTTAACATGTTGTGTTTGATAAATGTATGAGTATTTGCTCTGAGCCGCCGGACCTGTTTAGTATTCAGAGGGTGAACCATCTCTGTGTATAAAGAACCAGTCTTGTCAACTCAGCTTTCTATCCCTTTGGGGTTGGTAAATCCAGTACTGGCTGTCTAGCTGGGGTAAAGGTGGGGCATTTCTACCTGTGCTGGATGGATGGCAGGTGAGTACACCGTGAAGACAAGATTATGAGACTGGAGATCTGCTCCCAGGGTACGTAGCAACGTGTAGCGAGGGCGTCCGGGAGAGCGTTTCCAATCTGTGGGCAGACCTCGGATTGACGTTTTGAGTGCTCGGTGAGACGAATTCGAGTACATGTGCGAATGGTAGTTCTCTTACAGTACAGAAAATTTGAAGTTGCTCACCGAGCACTCAAAACGTCAACCCGAGGCCTGCCCACAGATTGGAAACGCCCTTTCGGACACCCTCGCCACACGTGGTTACGTACCCTGGGAGCAGATCTCCAGCCTCATAATCTTGGTCTCAACTCAGCTTGGAGATGCGCCCAGGACCGAGAACACTGGAAGCACCTCGTGGAAACCGCTACGCTCCAGCTCGGGGCATGCGCTTGATGATGATGATGACTGACAGCGGTCAGAGGCTTACGAACACAAACATTATTGATAGAGCGGAAGACCTTTGAAGAGGTGGGCTATTAGCATCACGGAGTGGATTGAACTGTCACTGTGCGAAGTGGTTTGGCTGTCACATGCAGCAAGACTGTATTTGGCCTCGACAGTTGTTGACCAAGGGACATGACGAAGCAGTGGAAGGGGATTTGATAATTGCAGTCGTATGTTTGGAACAATACCGTTCAGTTGCAGAACACCGGAGCACGACGACATTGTGAAAATAAACGAAGCATTTGTTGCATCGCATGTTTGTTTGGTGTCTGTCAGCATCAGACGAACCCTGCAAACAACTTCAGCAGTTATCGGTCGTCACTGAAGGCAGCGGTCTGGCGAGCCGAGGGGGCTTCCGACGACAGAGAACGAGTAAGATTGATGCATTTCTTAAGTCAGAAATGTTTGTAACATAGATCGCTGTTGCAAAATTAATTCTTAGATGATAATCTGGGGCTGCTGAATATATTTGTGTACTGTAGCGAGAGCTGAATTTTGACCCAATTAGGCCTTGTGGGGGCCCTAAAGTAAATTTTTTTTGCTTAGGAAATAAGGAAGTCAGCAATGTCGTTACGTTTCGGTCTTACAGTATGTAGAGCCTCCCTTCCTTCACTCACTCACTCACTCACTGCTGCGCGTAGCCGGCTGTGGGTCGTAGCGCCCTCCATGTTGACCGGTCATCGGCAAGAGCCCCTGCGTCAGCAGCAGTGAGTCCGGTGTCCCAAACAATCTGACTCATCCATGTAGTCCGTGGTCTACCAGCCGGGCGATTCCAGTCGTGGTGCAGTGTGTCTCTGGACCTGGAATCCACTGCAAGCTTCAGGGCCTTATGTGCTGGTGTGTTGGCGGGCAAACAGCGAGTATGGCCTTTCCAGGCCAGAAAATGTCTTGCTGCGCCGAATGAACTTCTACATGTTGCAACATGTCATAAAGAGGCCCTGCCCCACATGTCCGAGAATAGCAGAATGTTGTGCTGCTGTTCAGCATTTTCTGGCTTGCTTGTTTGGGCTTTTTTGTAAGGCCGCTGTTTGGCTGAACATTCTGAACATACCTGAATTCATGTCTAGCGGTAGCATATAGGCCTAGTTCTATAACTTAAAACTGTCACCGATTTTGACTAATTTCACCTCATCCTCCGAGTTATGTTGCTAAGAGATTTGTGTTAGCATACCTCATGTTAATAATACAGTGGATTGTTTTTGTATAGCTGCTAACTGTACAGAGCCAGAACTCAGCATGTGTTGTGTGCTGTTTCAGATAATTATACCATTCTTCAGTATCTTCGTGAAGGATATCTATGTGCTGAATGAGGGCTGTCTGAACAGGTCTGTGACTGTTCCGCCGTGAATCATTCAGAATGCAGTTACAAGTATAGATGCTAGTAAGGTAAAGGTAAAGGGAACCATGCCGCAGCTGGGGCGTAGGCGGGGTGCTCATCTCCCACTCGCGGCTGTTGAGTCCGTAGGTGGATTAACCACTTGAGTCCGTGACGCATGGCCAGTGTGACGCCAGACCTTCCCAGCCTTGGGGCATCACCGCCCTTTGACCAGTACCAAATTATACTGCTTGGTGACAGAGGCACATGTGTGTGAACAACTTGCCTCAGGTCATTACTCAGCAGTGTCCTGGTGTGGAGTCGAACCTGCGCCACTGAGTGATCTCAGGATTACAAGTCCGGCACGTTACCGTTAGACTACCGAGCCACACATAGATGCTAGTGCTTGGATAGTATCTGGATGGGTGTCTGTCTGCAGGCAGGTAAACTGTCTTGGTAGGCAGCCATACTCCCAAGTGGACTCGGATTTCCATCCTTCAGTCGGATCGTAAAACGAGTACCAGCTTACATGCTGAGTAGTTATAAATGGTGATGGTGAGTGTAGATGAACGCTCACAGTGGCAATGCCATGGTGACACCATCACAGAAATTTTTGTTTACTATCAGTGTTGTTATTAGCAGCTTGTATGGGACCAATCTGTAATGAAACAATCCAAATAAGAAATCGGTATTGAGTTGGTAGGCCACAGTCTTTACTGTAAGCCATTGCCTTGGCGTGATAACAGTCTGTGATGTGGTTGGGAGAGATGCTGTATAAAGGTAAAGGTAAAGGTTGTTAATTTATATAGCGCATCGTCGTGAGCATGCGCACGCCTCTAATATGCTTTCGTCACTAACCAGAGTTGCCTGCCGCACCTCCACCGTGTGCAGCCTGCAGACACAGGCTGGCGCAGCGGCCGGCTAGGCAACCCCAGTCAGCTGTACCAAGGTCCCTACCTTCTGTAACCCATGTAAATGAGTTACTACTCATTTTACCGTCCCATGGAGGGTAGAAGGCTGAGTCGACCTAGCTGGCAAGCTTCGCGCCGAGATGGTTTACCTGCCCGCATTCAGTCACCCATCGCAGTACTAACCGGGCCCGGCGTAGAGTAACTTTGTTTTAGCCGAAACGTGCTACCAACTACACCACGCCACCAACCAATGGCTAGTTTCAGTACTTTACACTCCCGGTTTAATTTGTGGTAGTGCTGTTCGATTTGGCATACCAGCAACTTATTTTTTGGTGGTATCATGGATGTGGTCTCGGTCGAGACGTCTTGGTCTCGAGATGCACTAACGTCTCGTCTCGGACAAAATCCTCAACGTCTCAGTCTCGGAGCAATATGTCTTGGTCTCAGCCCAGTAGGTCTCGTCTCAGGTCTCGAGCCATTGCGTCTCGGTGAGACGTTTTGTGCAGGCGCGCGCCGTGCCTATTGTAGCTGCAGTTAGAACGATATTAACCAGCATGACATTTGTAGCTTAGACATATTTGTTAACAGTGTTTTTCCTCTTTCATTTGCTTATTTATCATAAAGCAGAATTATGTCATATCAGTCTTTTTTGTCATAAAATGACCTAGTTGCAATGAAGATAAAGTGTATGATGTCAGAATGAATGCTATCAGCCAAATATAGATGACGTATAAGGCTGCAAATCAGCTGTAGGTTGCAATCAGCTGTAGGTTACTAATTTCAGTTGCTAGCAAATTGTGCTAAACAATGGCTCGTGTCTACAGCCCTGCAGTTGCAATTCTTTATGGTGCAAGCCGTTAATTATTTAGTGATAATTGTCAAAATAAATTGCAAAAACCCACAATATCACAAATAG
>Ga0056128_1007574_pt1 | contig 13699 bp, 11 predicted proteins | sample WorMetLIZISLAND2_FD_71113 | JGI IMG/M metagenome (GOLD analysis project Ga0056128, IMG submission 71113) | Marine gutless worms symbiont microbial communities from Max Planck institute for Marine Microbiology, Germany - Olavius geniculatus... ... | reverse complement strand
CATTGAATTCGGCGCCAAACGAAAGCCAGTATACGATTTCCTATTGGTGATTAATAGTAACCTAGGCCTTATCTCGCACCGTTAATGAGATACAGCGAGTTATTGGCCAAAAATCGCAAACTTTGACCACCCCCCTCTCATTTAGCGACCTCGTTCGAGCTGACCCACTTCGAATTTATGAAAAAGCTTTAAGGTTCCTGAAACTAGAGTCTTCCAGGCAGCCGATGGTGAAGATTTGGAGATCCTAGCTTGGACCATTTTTGCCTGATCCACCCGTGTGACAGACAGACAGACGGACAGACAGATGGACAGACGGACAGACAGAATGCGATGGCTAAGACGCGCTGAAAGCATAGCTGCTTTCGCGCGTAAAAATGCGAGCAGGCATAACCTAGCTGTCGTTTGGCCTCAGCCCAGGTTGGTTCATTGCCTCTGAGTATCATGACGGCTTCCAGGACTTTCTCAACGAGCGGCGGCGGTTTGCCATACGACTTGATCTCTGTGATGTCCTTCTTATTCAGCGCTTCCAACGCCTGCAACACGTGGATGCAATGAACATTATGAATCGTTAAAAATGTGTCTAATGAAATAAAAACTAAAAGCATTGGTAAACGTTGAATAGAAACCACGACCTTTTTAGCGTCATGATTGAAAAAATAAAGTAGGCTAGGACATTCTCAGCCTGTTCCAATAATTGTTGCTATTAACTGAGATTTAGTTAAATAATCTGTTCTCCTGTTTGTTTTTCTACCGTTATATTACGGTAAATGAAAGACCGTCATAATGTATAGACCTTCACGGCTTCCTCGAGCGCTGGCATAGCCTCGGCGAGGTCGGCTTGAGCGAGGTCGGCCATGTGTTGACATTTGATCTTTTCTTCGTTAATCTTTTCACTCTTCTGCTGTACCGACTGCACTCAGATCACATGACACAAGCATACCCTCGTACAGCATACAAGCTGCAGCATCATCATTTTCCCTCAATAACGATCAGCCACTCAGTAAACAGCGGAAGTTCTACGAAGTTTTATTGGTGATACCGATATAAGTAAAGGCCATCCTGCTCAGCGGGGGTTCGGGGTAGAGCACAGCACCCCAGATTTTCGGGGCTAGAACCGCCACTGCTGTAAAACAGTAACATATACATTTCAATATTAAAGCAATTGTGACTTATATTTGTGCGGTGATTATTTTTCCCTTCCCATTAAATTACGTTTTTTGACATAGATTCAACTGCAAACTGCTAATACGCATTAAAGCGGTTGTCATAATTATAATTATTGCAAGCGTTTTAATCCAACACATGTGCTGTAGTATTTTAACTAAACTTAAATAAGTTGACGTTTTTTTTGTCACCATTCAATGCCTCGACGGCGTTAATTAAGCGTTGAAAAAGCATCTGGCCTAAAAAAACTATTCACTCCTAAACCGCTTCGTAAGACTAAAAATCCACAAAAGAACCACCACATATTCAGATGACATAAAAATCATCGACCTTAGATGACGTGTCTGCGTATACCAGTGACGTTAAACAAGGATAAAATCCCAAGGGTGAGGAGGAGGCCACGACCATAACTATGATGAGGTCCAGGTCAAGGCAGAAGCCAAATGTTCAAGGCCGAGGCCAAAAACACGGTCAGAGGTAAAAAATATAAAAGTTACGATGATCGTGAGTTACGATATTAGCAAGGCCAAACAAGGCCAAGGCACTGCGACCGAGGTTAGCCGAGGCCACATGCTTACGGCCAAGGCCGAAGCCAATGCCACGGTTTCAAAGCTGAGGCCAAAAATTTAAGACCACTTTGGCCTCGAGGACTTGACTCTCAGGTGTATTACCTTCTGTTGTTCGTCGGCGTCTCGTTTCTGCTGGACAATGATGACGAGAAATTCCTCGCACTGTTTCTGGAAGACGGTGACGTTGGCGCGCGCTTCCTCTAGCTCGCCGGACATCGTCTGAACTTTCTCCCGGGTCTCGTCTATTTTATACAGACCGTTCTTGAGCTTGTTCGCCGCATCGCTCAGCTCCTTACGCTTCTCATACAACAACCTAACAGAAGACACGCATGCAGCGTCGTCTGCTTACTGACGCGCTACAAATATGTTGTATAGCGCGTGTATGACACGATGTGTCTGCCTGTCGTTTGTTTGTCTGCGGGTCACAAATGTACCCTAGCTAAGGGGTGGGTCTTAGGAGAAAACTTTTTACACTAGTAATTAGCTCGTGGCTCTCTGAAAACCAAATTTAGGGATACACTGCAAGGGAAACATTTTCAAATTTGGGGTTGAATAAAGGGGGTAAGAAAATGTGCGTTTTTCAAGGAAAAACTAGTGACATCTCAAAAATGGTGAGAGATAAAGCCAAGGTTGCTATTATCCACTAACAGAACGTGGCATACGCCTTTTCAGATGACATAAAAATCATCGACCTTGGATGACCTTCAAGGTCAGTACTGCAACAAAAACTGTATAAGCTGTAGCACTTCTTCCCTAGCGACAGCTGGGCTTCTTGTAGCCTTTGTTATTAAGCAAGCAAGTAAGTAAGTAAGTAAAACGTGAATTTATATAGCGCACAACGTTAAAATTAACCTCTAGTGCGTTCGTCACAGTAGTCTAAAATTTAACAGAATTGCAAAGAACTGTTTGAAGCTGTCAACATCACACGCCGGTGATATCTAAGTTCATCTGGCAGTGAGTTCCAAACCGTCGAACCAGCAACCGGAAAAGCCCGACTGATGGCCGAACGTACTGAGTCGACAGCGAGGTACGAGGAGCCGGTGTCAGTCTGTCAACACAGACAAAAATGCTGTAGCCAGGCGGCTTGATGGCGCAATGCCCCGTTTACACAATAGAGCAAACATCGAACAGACATCGAGCAAACGTCCAGCAAACATCAAGCTGGCTCGTCCAGCTAACACATAGCCAGCTCGTCGAGCCAGTCTGATCGTGTAAACGGGGTATAAAGGTTAGGACGTTGGACTTACGATCAAGAGGTCGAGAGTTTGATTCTCGGTCGTATCGCTATTCAAGAGAGCAGACAGGTAAACCATCTCGGTATACAACCAACTACCAAATTTAACTCAGCCTTCCATCTCTCCGGGGTAAATAAATCGAGTACCAGTCGGCTTGGCTGGGGTTAAGAAAGGTGCACATTCACCTGCGTTAGGAGATAGATAACACTGCGTGATCCCATATGGCAGGTGACGCTCCGTGTTAAAAGCTACAGACAATCGTTAACGTATGCGTGAACAGTGAACGCAACTGTTTGAATCCGTCGACAAGTTCGAGGTAATTGGTTGGCGTGACGTAATTGTGACGTCGCATCTCGGTCAGCATCTGCTTGGAAAAGTCGTTCACCGATTGGTGCATCATCGAAAACATCTTCGCCATGTTGGGCTTCATTTTCGCCTAAGAACACACACGCACAAGCCGACAACATGCTTACTGTGCGGTCGTCCTAATAGGCCGCGTTAGGCTTCTTTCCTGTCCGTCTGTATATTCGTCTGTCCTGTAGGGGCTCTTAGCTCTAACCACAAAATGGCACGGAGAAACTAGACTCTACATTCTGTTGGTGTGCTGCTAAGTTTGCGAGGAAGCATACATGAAGCAAACATGAAGCTCTCATCAAGCAGACCTGATAGCAAACATGAAGAGAACATGAAAAACACATGAAGCACACTTAGAGCAACCTTAGAGCAAACTTGAAGCAAACTTGGAGCACACTTCGTGCACGTGTATATTGAATAAGTATGCTTCATGTGTGCTTCATGTATGCTTCCTCATGTAAACGGGGTATTAGATATTTAGACTTTAACATAAATGCAGAAGATGACCATATTATGATCAACTGTGTGTCATTTGTTGTTAAATACAAATAAATAAAGAAGCGAAATTCTTACGAAAAGCATTACGATGAAGCGAAGTGCATACAACTGACGATCTTTTTTCTAAGCTTTAACCAAGTTTTTGTCTAATTCATTTGACTGGTGAACAGCGATTTACAAAGAAGACAGAATACCTCTTCCTCGTTGGCCATCTCGGTGTTCTCAAGGTATTTATCAGCGACCTCGAGCAGTGCGTCCGGCGGCCATTCACTGAACCAGTCGATCGTGGTACAGTTCACCAGCGCCGGGTATTGACGCATCCGATTCCTACACAAGACGACAGTTTGGTCTAGTGATAGGACTAAACGCGTTGCTCTACGTCGGGCCCGATTACTACGTGCCTGCGTAAGTGCAAGTGGTCTAGCGCGCGGTCAGTAACGACTCGTAACTTTTAGGTTATGATTTGATTCTCACTGCCGTCATTTGCAAGCGACCTTGCGCAAGTTGCTAACCTACTGTGTGCTCAGGCCAACTCAGCTTCCTACCCTCCATGGGATGGGAAATGAGTAGTAGCTTAGGGGTGAAGACCTAGTGTGGCTGATTGGGGCGGTGGTATGTCTGCCAGCTGCAGACCGCGGGTCCAATTGTTCGCTGACGTGGGCAATGGATGGCCGCATAGTGTGCTGCGGTATCATTAGCTCACGCCAATCAGCTGCCACTTCCGATATTGTAAAAATCTGCTTCTGGTCTTGAGTCCGTCTCATGTAAGAAGCGCTATAGCAAGTACTGGACTTTACTTGACCTTTATCTTTACTAATTGAATGGGTCAGACAGTCACACTGAGTCATAACTTTCAAGCATCATCTGAAAACGCTTCTCTTCAATGTGGCTTATAGACACAAAAAGGCGTAGTTTATATCGCATTTTAAAACTTACTTAAGATATTTTTTTTACATTATTTAGACTTAGTTATTAGGCTATAACGCTTTGCTGTCTACCCATTTTCGACAAAGAAAAAAAACGCTGAAATCGCGAGACATGACATCGAAAGTGGCACTAGGTAGCAAGAGTGGAGTGGACAACTGGACTGGACTCAACACGAGACCATATAGCAAAGATGGACAATTGGACATCGCAAAAGAAAATATAGGTGTTCAAAATCTCATTTCTGTCCCAAATCCAGTCCAGAATTTTGTATCTTTGGAAGCAAATTTTCTGACAAAAAGGAAATTCTTAGACATGTCAAAATTTAGGGGAAAGGGGATTACCTTCTACCCCCGTCGCTACTGATAATGACGAAGACGTACCTGAAAGGTTCACCAACGGGGCTCATTCCGAGCACAATGTGAAGGTTGGCCCGCACACGCTCAATGAGAAAAGCGTAAATGTTGGCTGGCGTGTCTTCGATGCCGGCTTTCTTTGCAGCATCTGTCAGGGAATTACGCACCTAGACGAAGCAGACAAAATGCATCACCCACTGATACTGAGCCTGACTCTAATTACTAATACCCTCGTACTGTACAGTTTCATCCAACATTAACTGAGGTTTTGACACATTTACAGCATGAGGATAAAAACGACACAGAATGAATTTTAAACAATCAATGCCCATCATTTTTTAGCTTTCAGTTAATTTTCATTAACCAACAAAAGCAACAGAAATAATTTAGCCTGTCATTCATTCAAAAATCAAGCTACAATGTACATTCAGTGTAAAACAGGCAACTTTATAGCTTTTCTAGGTTTTTGGGCTGACCGTTAAGCCGCAAAGCTTAAGGTCGGCCTTTTATCATGATTGTCGTCCGTCCGCCTGTCCGTCCGTCGGTCACGGATGTATTGTTGCTAAACGGTGCAAGATAGAGCCAAAGTTACTATCAATCACTAATAGGAAGTGGCATACGGCCTGTCAGATTAAATGGAAATCATTGACCTTGGATGACCTTGAAGGCCGTTACGTGCTATTGCGGCTAAACGGTGTGAGATAGGGCCTAAATTGCTACTGATCACTAATAGGAAGTCGCATATTGGCTTTCAAATTACCTGCAAATCATCGACCTTGGATAACCTTAAAGGCCAGTGCGCGCTACTGTGACTAAACGGTGCGAGACATAGCCTAGGTTACTATTAATCACTGATAAGAAGTGGCATACGTCCTGTCAGACGACATAAAATTCATCGACCTTAGATGAACTTCAAAGTCAATGACAACCAGTACCATGGGCGTTGGAAGTATTTGAAAGTTGGGGGAGCAAGCAGTGTCCGGGGCCATGGCGAGCACGTGGAGCGCGAGCCTATAACGGGGGTCTGGGGGCGGAGCCCCCAGCGGGGTCCAGGGGCAGAGCCCTTGGTGGGGGGTCAGAGGGGCTGAAGCTGAAAGCTTTTTGGTTCTTGAACGTCCCACAGAGCGGCAAAACTCTAAGATGTCTAAGTCGATTTGACTCAGTCTAACATCGCAGTGCAGCAGGCTCAAACTTTTGGGGGAGCAAGAGCTATGGCCTGCTCTCCCGTGCCAAAAGTTGGGGGAGCAGCTGCTCTCCCTGCTCCCCCTGTTCCAACGCCCATGACCAGTACGGTCGGCCCCACCCTAGCGACAGTTGGGCTTCTTGCTACGCTAACTATTGTGCGCATGTACGTATGGTTTCTACAGCTTTCTGTCTATGAATGCTGTTGAAAATTATTTTGCTGCCTTACTTAACGTAATAAACAACAATAACAATTATCAAGTCCTGGCTGATACTGTGTAGCCTATAGGGGGCTGGTACTACAGGTTAACACATAAAAGCAAAAAGTACATGCAGATATTTGCTCAGATATGCTTTGGAAACGACTAGCTTAAATCATCGAAGTATTAAGTGGCACACGGTCACGTTGAAAACATTAAATTGTGATTAGTTATACAAGTAAGCATATACTTTCAATGTGTTAGGGGCCAACACCACCTTCTCAAATGTGGCTGATGTGCTTAGTTTAAAAATAAAACGTTTCACTTCATTTTTGTGCCACCCTGTATAACAGAGCATGCTTAATGACCTCTTCGAACTCGTCCGGCTTGTAGAGGTTCGACACTTCTCCACTGCTCAGAATGTTGTTGATGTCCTCGACAAAAGACTCTTCGACGATCTGTGTGTCCATGAACAGGAACACCGTTGCCCTGTTCTTCACGCCCGTCATGAAGTACAGCCGCTTCAGATCTGTATGTGGTCAGCAGCTACATTATCAATCTCAGACATACGGAGCATCACTTGCCATATGGGAATAAACGCAGCGTTACCTGAAACCCGATACAGGTGAATGCACTTCACCTCAACTCAACTGGATATGTTAGTATTTCATTTACCTACCCCAGAGGGATAAAAAGAACTGAGCTGACCTTAGTGGATAATTATGCAAGAGGATGGCTCAAGTCATCCACCCTAGCAGTAATCAAACAGCGTACAACGACCTTGTTGATCATCACCAACGTGTTGCAGTTTCCGACCAAAAATTATCAGTGCTCGAAATCAACTTTGCCCCTAAATGCCCCCAAGTGAAAATTTTTAACCCCAAATTTCATTTTTAAAAGAAAATTTTCAAAACATTTTCAGACAAGACAAACATCTCCCAATAAGTTAAAATTTAGGTGGGGGACAACTGCCAGTGTTCCCTGTGACGACGCCACTGCCCGTTACCATACTTCATGCTAAACAAGAAATTTGAACTAATGCTCACGAGACGGCACGAAAGCATATAGCAGTTCCTGTTCGCAAATTGCCTTAGTCTGTGATCTCCAGCCATTTCGTCGCAATTCACTCTTGAACTGCGCGGCGCAGACGTAAACTGCAAAAAACAATGAAATCCGTTATTTTTGGAGTTAAGGATCTTTTAAAGTCATCGATGTTAATTCGACTAAAAAGATCGTCACTAGGGCTTGTTATGATAGGCAGCATCCATATTCATGCCTATCTGCAACGGTTTTCAAGGTAGACTTGCCAACAACGGTAAAATAACGACTTTTAGGGGGTACCACTCTTTGATGCCCTCGTGTGCAGGTTTCCTTAAACCTAGAAGGTAAAGATTTGGACCGTTAAAATCTACGTTCAATGCTGAAAATTTCGTGTGCAGCTTGTCTATGTCTATCTCAATTAATTTCGGTGCAGTTTGCTCTTAAAATGTGTCTTGCAGCCCAAAATCACCAAAAAATCCACAAAACCCCTTATTTTGGCGTTCAAGGTCATCCAAGGTCATTGAATTCGGTGGCAATTGAAAGCCAGTATGTGACTTTCTATTAGTGATTAATCGTAAGTAGTAACCTAGGCCCTATCTTGCACCGTTATTGAGATACAGTGACTTATTGACTAAAAATTGAAAATTTTTCCTACCCCCTCTCATTTAGCGCCCTCGTTCGGGATGACCCCCTTCGAATTTATGAAAAAGCTTTATGGTTCCTGAAACTAGAGTTTTCCCGGCAGCCGAAAGTGAAGATTTGGTGATCCTAGCTTGAACCTTTTTTGACTGATCCACCCGTGTGACGAACGGACCGACAGACGGACAGACGGACGGGCAGAACTGCGATGTCTAATACGTGCTAAAGCAGTAGCTGCTTTCGCGCGTAATAAAAATGCACATTTCCACGTCCCATAAACCTCTTAAAATAGCACCTTCATACCTTCGCGGAACTCGCCGCGTCGGTACTGCTTGCTGACTTCAATCTGGAAGGTGTCGTAGTCACAGATGAACGCCCCGAGACGCGTCAGACTCTGACGCCCTGAGCCGCCAATGCCGATCAGCAGCATGTTGCCGCGCGGCTGCCTGATCACTCGAACTATCCGCGACACTATGATACCACACGAGACACGTTTGTACATTGACAGCGCTTAGGACGTAAAAGAAGCAGCGATACTGACCATCAAAGCGCCGCTAACGAGACGGCACAGGCGCCGAGCGGGTGTTGGGGAATCCCCAGCTGACCAACAGGCCTGGAAAAGCTGTAAGCTCTACAGCAGCGTCCGGGGCACAACCTCGACCAAAAATATTTTCGGTGCATCTTAAGCTGGTGCACAATAATTCGATATTATCGTGACTCGCAAATGAACAGCGTGCCGGCATTCCATTTATGACGGCAAAAACTGCTGGTACGGTGTACTGAGTCCAAAATAAGTGCCGGTACGCCGTAACAGACAGCGTTGGCCAAGTTAAGCACAACATATGAATCAATCAATATTCTATAGCCAGATACAACTACAAAGAAAAACCATAACAAAACGCGCGAATATGTCGGCACAGTGTCGACCCTATATGCGGCCGTCCACCTAGTCATACCTGGTCAATGCACTACACAGTGCTTACTCTGACCATGACCTCTGACTTTTTGAGTCAAAAAATGTTACACAAGTTACATCTGCCCTGTGAAACGTACTTAACGTTTACACCGGTAGTGATTTTTCTGCATCTTTTCGTTCAAAGGTCTGAAGGTCTTATGGAACGAGCAGACCAAAAGACAGACAGACAGACGGACGGGAAAACCCATAATGCGGCCTATTAGTAAGGCCGCATAATAACAAAGGTATCAATACCGTGGTCCTGGTCCACGGTTAGAAGCCCTTGGGGAACAAGCGAATAAAAAAGAAAAATACACAAATAAACGGACGAACAAAAACCATAATGCAGCCTATTAAAATGGTTGCATAGTTATAACAAAGATACCGTGATCGATAGCATCACGGAAAAGAACGAGGTCCATGCGCACGACTCCTGGGAAGTTATTGTACTCAGACAACAATTCTACCATCTTCTTCTTGAGCGCCGCCATGTTTGTGATGTCCTCGTAGACTTCATCGACGTTCATATAATCACCTGAGCGAAAACAAACGTCACGTAAGCTTGCATCTCGTTCAAGATGTCTCAGTTTATGGCGGTGGTTTGGCTTAGTTGGTAGCGTCGTTGATTGCATCAACAAAGTTTATCAACGCCAGGCCCGGTTAGCACTTGGATGAGTGACCGTCGGCAAGCGGGTAAATCATTCCGGTATGTAGCCAGCCACCAAAGTCAACTCAGGCTGGCCATCCCTCCGTGGGTAGGCGCAATGAGTACCAGCCAAAGCTGGGACGTAAACAGACACACTGCGCGTTGCACCAGCCCGTATCCGTGGTCCGGCATGGTGTCTGGCTGGGGGCTAAGAAAAAGAAGATCAGTGCCGCTTTATGAGCCTTAAGGCTCGAGAAGAACTTTTCGTTTACGTTATGTAATTGTAACTACATGTTATTAGGCTATACACCGCTTAAATGTTATTATTAGCTGCGACAGAGATGTCTGTGTGTCTGTCCATTTGTCACACTTTGCGACCCTACCAAGACGATGCAAGCCAGGCTCACCCCCAAAAAAACTTTGCTACAGGCATCTGTAAGTTCTTAAGAGTGTGTACTATGCTTGTAGACTCACAGTCGTTGCCATCTAGATTTGCTGAAAATTTCCCACATAACATTTAACTAAACCTTCAAAAAGCCAAATTCCTATGAACGACAGTACGAAGCTGACGCTTCGTTCTCTAAGCGGTAGCTGAGCTTTTTTTTATCAGTCACTACCACAACTGATGAGTTTACTATAAGATGACGATAACACTTACCAAAGACAGGCGCCTGTTTTCCGGGGCAGATGTTGTGGAAAGTTTGATCAAACAGAAGACCCAGTTTATCCGTCAATATTAACACAAAAGATTCCATGTCCTTCTCATCGGCCAGACGATCAGAAAATACACTGCACACAACCATCAAATAACCAAGTGGAGTAAAATGTTGCAAAATAGACATCATAAAATTGTGACTCTTGGCGAACTCGTTCTTTCATTTTCTTACGCCTACCTCTAAACGACTGCAGTAAAATTTTTATCAACGTCCATTCATAAAGTTGGAAGAAATACAACTATGGCTTTGTGAGTAGTAAACAAAAAAAAACAAATGTATGTGTATAAACAAAACTTCCTTTATTGGCACAAATAATAAAGCACTATAAAACGCTTCAGGCTGGCGTCTCTTAAATACACATTACATATATATCTGGCTACTGAGAACAGATTAAATGTCTAGGCAAATACATTAGTTCATGCTTATACTTTTTGATTTTTGCAGTTTTACATCAGCGCTTATACAACATTAAATGAATTGCTTGCAGTTTTTTATATATAATTACATATATAAGTGCCACATCGTACAGAATCTCCTAAACGAATCTTATAGACTAACGTTAATCATCCAACTTATCTTACTTCTAACGTATCCGCAACTCGTCGAACAAAATGGAAAGTAGGCTGAATAACGTAAACTCGACTAAACAATATAGGCCACCGTACTGAGACTGATGAAAGAAACGCAGAAGAATTAGAGTGAGAACAGAAGAGAGAGGGTGGGCTAATTAGCTTACCGAAAGCATTCGTGGATCCAAAGACGAATCAGCGTCACTCGCGTGTCGTGATACGTTTTGTTTGCTCGCATCAGACCCTGAAATACCTACACACGCACCCTGCAATATGTCTCACGGGTCGTTAGGGAATGAACACAGCGACGTAACTGAACTGAACTGACACGGTTTAGCTATTGACAAACTAACTAATACACGAGCAGGGCAAAAACAGTGGTCATTGGTTGACAGGTAAACCCCGACGCCGTTAGACGTCGCCTACTGTAATGCATTACTGCTTGCCGATTTAGCCAATTTGCCAAAAACTAAACCATGCCAATTCAGTTCAGTTTAGTTACGTCGCACTGTACGCACGCATAAAAAAAAAATTTCTTAACCTTGAAATGTCACCACACATGTCGCACGTTATACACATTTATAATAAAAACCGTCTGCATTGCTGGAAACTGTAATCAAACGACATAATGTCAAAACTTTGAGTTATCTGATTCGTTACATGTTGATTGTACATGTATTATAAAAACGACTAAATATCTCAAAAAGTTAAATTTCCAACTAACTCCTACCAACGCCTGTATGTGGAATGTGTTTAGCTTGCATGCTGTCACAAGCAAGTAAATAATGACAGATATCGCTAACCCTGGAGATATCGCGTAGGTTGAAGAGGTAATGTATTTTGGTGGGCGTCGGCAGGAAACGGGAGGCAATCTCGTGATACATTTCTATCGTCGCCTGGGTCATTATCTCACCGACTGGCTTCAACTCCTCCTCGAAATCCTGCAGCTTCTGGCTGATCATTGAGCCGAATATACGCTTTATCTGAGACTCCTGCGACAAGGAAATAGGCAAATAAATAATTAAATAAGCAAGCTAGTAAGTTAGTAAGTAAGCAAGTCAGCAAGTAAGCAAATAAGCAATAAGGTAAGCAAAGAAGTAAGCATGCAACAAATAAGCAAAAAAGCATGTAAGTAAGTAAGTAAGTAAGTAATAAGTACGTAATAAGTAAGTAATATTGCGTCGTTGAGTTTCTAAATAATCATCAGACCAAATATACGCTTGGTTGGTGACTCCTACAATACTCAAACAAGTAAGTGTGTAAGCTAAAAAAAGGCGTAAATGGTTTGTTCATAATCCATATAAACAGAATACATCATGTTTGACAAAGCCAATATATTTAGTTTTTGGACAAAATATCGCCGCCGAGTGCTGACACGATATGCGTCTGTCTGTCCACTTTCCGAGCGTCTTAGGCGTTGACAGTACATTAGGCCACTTACCGCACAAGTCGTGATTGTGCAAGCTAGGCACCATTTTCTGGAGATTTCTTACGTCTGGTGACTTTATTTGATCTTTTAACCTTAAAACTTTCGCATTAAAAACAGTAAGATATAGCCGAAAAAACTAACAGACAAAAGTGCGAGCAAAACGCAAAACGCAGCCTATAAAACGGTCAGTGTGATAAAGCACAAATTCCACTACTTCTACTTGTTATAGAACCACTTGACAGCAGAGCAATTTTTACATGTAAACTAGGTGGGCCAAAGCCCACCCACTCAGACATATTGCCCACCCACTCTAAGCAATTTGCTCAAATGGATTAATCCAATATTTTCATTATGCCATGACCGGTCGAGTCAGTCTACCTACAGCAGATTGAAATATTCCATCATCATTGTCATAAACCTGGTTGATAACTTGATACGATACCTAATAAACTTATTTGCAGCAGTTTAAGATTTCAAAAATTTTCCAGAAGTGACATCCAGGATCTTGTCCCAATAGCAGGGAAAAAAGGAAGAGGAAATAAAAGGCAGAATGAAAGAGATAGGGAAAGAGAGAGGCAGGAAAAAGAAAATCATAATCGCCCATCCACACTGCACAGCTGCCTCATGGGTTGAAAATTAGGCGGAGCAAAATATTAAATTTTTCCATCAGAAACCCAAATTTCTGACAGAATTCTGACAGATAATTGCAAATTTTCGACAGCGGAAATTGTCGCTACTCAAAATTTTAATTTTTTTTTTCTAAATTTGTCGACAATGAAAGTTTATAGCTGCACGTTTTGCATAATTTTTCGATAAGTAAAAAAATTTCCAACAATTTTCCGACAGTAAAAAATTAAGGGGGACCAATAATTGCCTTTCCTCCTGCTTGTCTTCCCCCACTAATTATGGCTTAAAAGTTGCACTGCTTGTTGGACAACAAGTCACATAACAAGCTGTAAAATATCTTCACATGTCACGTTGTTGTAAATCTGTTGAAAGCTTTCGACTTTTTGTGCACTTGTACAATTGTTGCGAATTTGCTGTAGATTATTACGCGCAAAAGCAGAATGCTTCGCGCGTCTTAGCCATCGTCTGTCTGTCTGTCCGTCCGTCCGTCCGTCTGTCACACTCGTGATCTGTATCAAAACGGTGCAAGCTAGGATCACGAAATCTTCACTGTGGGCTGCCCCAAGGTCTCTAGTTTATCGTGACAAAATTTCGT
>Ga0056128_1007573_pt1 | contig 13699 bp, 7 predicted proteins | sample WorMetLIZISLAND2_FD_71113 | JGI IMG/M metagenome (GOLD analysis project Ga0056128, IMG submission 71113) | Marine gutless worms symbiont microbial communities from Max Planck institute for Marine Microbiology, Germany - Olavius geniculatus... ... | reverse complement strand
TATGTCTTTTAATGATATTGCGGAATCTTGCTCACGTGATCTTTTTCACAGTATTACGAAATCTGGTCACTGTCTTCATGAACTGTTGTCATGTTACGCCGAGCGTCCAGACAGTTTACGTCCTCGTGGACATGATTATGTGTTGCCTGTTTGTAGTAAAAAATTGCATAAACAGTCTTTTTTAGTTAGATCACTTTTTGATTGTGTTTAATTATTTTATGCTATGTTACCTTGTCTAAATTACATTTCTCTTCTGTTTTCCTATTGTATTATGTGCGTTTGTCACATATTTTATTAAATACTGTGTTTACTGTGTTTATAATCAAAATTCTGCGGCAAAGGAAAAATTCTGTGGCTTGACTTGAAATTCTGTGGCTCGTGGAAAACTGTGGGCTCTACAGATGAGCAGATGAGTCCATTCACTCCATTCTGTTTGTTCGAACTGTCTGGAACTTTTTGGCTCGGTGGCTGTGTACCCATGAGCTACATCAAAACCCTGCTACGTGACTTTGGTCTGCATTCAGTCAACTACCTGTCCCAAGCCATGGCATCATGTGATTAGTGGTGGCGTGTTGTCTATGTTGGGATTGATGTTGACAGCACCACTGCTACGTAGAGCAAACAAAAAGAAGTATATGGTGACAGATGTTTTGTGATGCTAACAGTCATTAATTAAGCGATTACTTTTGATTTAATTTGGAGATTAATTGGTTAAAAATTCCAAACCATTACCAGGCATATCATTGTTAAATTTACTTCAGGGTACCTGTGAACTGATCAGTGTTAGTTCAGCTATTGCGTAAGTTAACTGTGAACTTTTACAAGATGAATAACAACTATATCTTATTTTGGCACGTGAGTGGTAGTGCAGCAGTTACTGCAGTCAGGTGATGTCCACATGACAGAAGCTGTTGCTATCACAAAACACAATCAGCTCTGCTGATTGCTTGGTTGTTGAGTGCATTGCTAAACAGATCCTGTTACTGTGTGCATGCACATGACTTGTCAACATGCCAGTGTTGTATCTGTTGTTTACTGTGTTGAGTATAACTTCATACAGATTCTATATATTCTATATAAAGATTCAGCAACAGCATATTTAGTCTGATGGTGGTAAAGAGGTGATTGTTTTCTTAATTTTGCATTCTATGTCATTTGGGTTGTTATGGAACAGGGGCTGCTACAGGTTTATTAGACTGTATTGTTATGTCTTAAAACATTGACTCTGAACAGATGAGTAAATAAAAACATCTGTTTTGGATTGTTTAATAAAGCTGAGTGTCTGTGAGTAGGCCACGCAAGACAAAAAGTGCAGAAATATGTACAATATGGTTCTGAATGTATTTATTAAATTGTTATTTATTTATTTCTGACCATCTAGCGTGTAAGTTGTTAATATCTGATAACTGGTAGCATACTGTTATTACTGTATTTATGTGTGTGTGGATTAATTCAGGATTAGCCTGAGAACGTGCAAACACATGGCCGGTCTGCGACTGAACAACAGCTTAATGATTTCACCGTACAGTGTATTGTGCTTCGATCTGCTGAGAACTAAACTGTTCAGTATTGATAGTAACTGTATGCAATGGCTCAACCAGTTTCTGACACTGAAACAGACCGAAAACTGGATGGAGAAACAGTGCAGCGCAGCTGCGAAGTTGATGTAAAAGTAGCGAAATCTGGCAACGATGTCGTGAGGTTCACGGATTCTTCTTCGTCTTCATCGTCTTCTTCATCTGAACGTCCATTACCTCATTCTCCTGATGGCGGCTGGGGTTGGATTGTGGTCGCTGCGTCTTTCATTGCACATGCAATTATCGATGGTTATGCTCACTCGGTCGGTATTCTCTTTGATTATCTCCTCGATGAGTTTCATGAGTCTAAGGGAACAACAGCTTGGGTGGCGTCGTTGTTCGTCTCGATGCCATCAATCTGTGGCCCCATAGCCAGCATCTTGACCAATCAGTTCGGCTGCCGACGCATTACCATAGCCGGCGGAATCATCTCGGCCGTCGGCTGCATTCTTGGTGCTTTCTCAAACAGCATTGGAGTGCTCTGCCTCACATTTGGAGTGATCGCTGGCTTTGGTCTGTCGCTTGTTTACGTGCCTGCCATTCTGGTCGTTGCCTTCTACTTTGAGAAGAGACGGGCCTTTGCATGTGGTTTGTAAACAATTTACACTGCTTTAGTTTTAACGTTTTAAAACACAACTTATTACAACGTAGCAAAGTGTTTTTTGTTGTGTACACAAAACTACAAATTTGATCAAAAATTGTTTAATGTTGAAAAAAACGTTTTTATGTTTAAAAATATGAAAATGTTTGTAATTGTTTAATAAAAAATTAGACCCTTTTACTTAACTTTTTGCATTGCCAAAATCCATTGTTTCAAGGTACACTTTTATGATATTTGCAAATGTTTGCCATTTTGTAAATCTAAATAGCTACAAAATTTGACATTATTTTATCAGTACTATTTCAGTTTTCATAATACAAATATTATGAAATGCTGTTAGTTTTACACTGCACATTCAACCATTCAACTTCAATGTTTATTGGATGTACACTGCGTCCCAAAATTAGCAGCCCCCTACAGATAAGTTAGTGTAAAATTGTTAATACCTGACAGATTTTTACAAAATTTGAAGCAGTCATCGAGACAATCATTCTGAATTAGTCTTTAAAGTTTGAGCTCAAAGTGGCCACTTTTGGCTTTGATGCAAGCTCTTAGTTTAAGACATGTACACTGCTGTTTGATCTCTTTGTCAATAACAACGTATTGAATGTAAGCTTAATATAAACAAACTCTGATGTCATAATGACATTACTCTGAACACACACGGTGAAATGCATACGTCATAATAGGTATGACGGTAACTAATGTTAAGATGGTGCAGTGTACAATATTTTGTTGACGTCCATGAACAAATGGAATTAGGTATGTTTGAATCAGGGGGGGGGGCTGATAATTTTGGAACACAGTGTAGAAAAAGTTGCAAAAGGAAAAAAGTTTTAAAATGTGTTTTTTAGGAAGAAGACAGAAAAATGTCTAGAAACATTTATTACAGCTATGATAATAGGATTTCGATCAATGTTTTATATGCAATATGCCACTGTTATATATCCAGGTGTTGCTGCAGCTGGTTCAGGAGTTGGCGGATTTATTTTTCCACCTCTCATCAACTTTCTATTGGAGACATATTCATGGCGTGGCACATTTATCATCCTGGGTGCCATTATGTTGAACGTCATCATTTGTGGCTTGCTGTTTCGTCCGCTGGTCTCAGTTAAGCTGCGGCGCCAGCGCCAGCATTACCTGAGGTCACTGGAGCGCTTCAGTCATGTCAGTTCAAGACGCACAAGTGGTGATGCGCTAGACAGTCGGTCACAGCGAACCCACAACTCCGATGAAGCTGCCAGTGATGAGACGTGTGAACTAGAACCTATCTCCCATTCGCTGATCGTGCTTCCAACTTACCTGGAGAATGACTGGCCACTTTCGGACTTGCTAGAAGGCTCTGCGTGCGGCAGTCAGTCTGTGAACAACTTGTCCTCATCTGCTGTTTGTGTGTCGGTCCATGACGAGCACAGTTTTGAGACAAAGGTGGACATTCTGCACAGTTTCATTGAAGGAAGCACGGAACAGCCAGCAGCAGCAACAGCAGTAAGTGATGATGTCGAATTGCAGATGCTTAGAAGGGTGAAAAGAATGAGAAGAAATCGGAACCATGGTAGAAAGAGAACCCGTTTTCCCGATCAGTTTTTGCTGCAGTATCGTCGAGACGTCTGCTACCGCAGAAGTTTGATGAAAGCCGGTTTTCTCCTTCAGCATGGCCAGTCAGCCAGCTGTCCCGACATATTTGTTCATTCAAAACAGAAAGAGTCTGGTCGCATCACTGACCGCATATGTGCCACTGTCACTGGTTTTAGAACGAAAATCTGCGATAATGTCGATTTTTCCATCTTCAAGAGCCCACTTTTCATCTTGTTCTGTCTGCACAGCATGTTCCTTTATCTGAGCTATGACATACCATATGTATACATACCAGACCATGCCGAGACAGTGAATGTCGACGAGCACTACGCTTCACTGCTGATCTCCATCATCGGCATCTCAAGCACTGTTGGTCAGATTCTCATGGGCTACATTGGTGACCAGTCTTGCATCAACCGTTTGCTGTTTTACATCGCAATGACGTGCATGGCGGGCTTTGCAACCATCACTGTTCCACTGCTCAGATCATTTGTCATGCTGGCCGCTTACTGCGCTGCATATGGGTTCTTCATGAGCGCTAACTTCTCGCTGACGACGATAATTGTTGTTGAGCTGCTCGGAATGGATCAGTTGACAAATGCATATGGGTTTGTCACAATGGCAGAAGGATTAGCCAACGTATTTGGTCCACCCCTCGCTGGTGAGACATTATTTGTTGCAGCTTACTGTCTGATTGTAACCCGTGCTGAAATAATGCAGACCAGATTAACACACGAAATGAGATACCAGCGGTTAATTTCTTATAGTTGAATGTTAATGTGTTTTATGATTTTGGTCGAATAATGTCTGTTTAATTCGAGATGGAGAAAACTGTATATTTCAGTAGAATAATAATAATCAGATTTGTACAGTATCTCACAAGTGAGGTTGAGACGACTTCAGAAGAGCTGGCGGCAGGTAATAGGTCAGCTTTTGTTGAACCCAATGAGTTAACCTGTTTTTGTTGTAGTTGTTTATTATGCAATCGCCAGCCATATTCAGGAACCTAATCTACAAAAAATCGTAAAATTGTCATAAAATCTTCACAAGTTCGTCATATCTGTGTCGTAAATCAACAAGTTACGATGTCGTAAGATTGTCGCAAAAACGTCGTATCAGAATTTTGGAAGCCGATTTTACGACTTTTAACTCCATAGTTGTTAAAATTAGCCAGCCATTCAACCACCGTTATGCTGACCTCAACTAATCGCGATGCAATGTCACTGAGCTGGCGGCGCTGCGCGGTGCACGCCAGTCGTCTGCTTCCACCATTGCCAGTGGTTACCAATGTAAACAATAACAAGTGAACTGATTTTGCATCGATTTCGCTGCCTGAAGTTACTGCAAACGAAATTTTTATGTATTACGGCACTATGTGAGAATTATATACTAATGAAAAATTGAAATAATTACTGCAAGCTTGCTTGATGCTGTCGTAGGACAGCTGATGAGCTGTCGTACATTTTGTCGTAACTTTGTCCTATATTTCTGGTAACTGTCTCGTACAGTTTTTTGTAAATTGTGTTTTGTCGTAAATCTGTTGTAAACCTGCCATTATGTCGTAGCATTGTCATAAATTTGTCTTACGATGTTTTGTAAATTTGGCCCCGCATTAAGCTGGTTTGACCTTTTGTCACATATTGTGTATGCGAAACACTGTTGATAATTATTAACATAACAGAGGAATGACTTAGTTTTGTGTGGGATTTGTTGGCTGTAGGTTGGCTGACAGACAACACAGACACTTACAACGTCTCGTTTGTGACATCGGGTGTCGTTATCTGCTGTTCGGGTCTTCTCCTGCTGGCCGCCCCGGCCCTGCGTCATTGTGACCACATTGCTGTCAGTGCTGCTGAAAGCAAGTCCGAGGAAAGCAGCAACCAGGATGCATCGTCTGGAAAAGCCACTGTGACCGAACATGTGCCAAATAGCGAATAACTGCTTTCTTGTTGATGAATATATACAGCTGAGGTTTTTTGCATCTTTTATCACATTTTAAATACCTTATGTCATTGCGAGTGAGTGTTCGTTAAGAGTGCCAAAAACCGATAAATTTTTTGATGTTGACAGTTTTTCACGGATGTTTTTTTTGTGTTTATGACATTAATATTGTAGTTGCATCTTTGTCGTGTGATTGGTTTTGCATTCTTCGTTATTCGTAATTGTACATTCCGATGACGGAATCTGTTTCCAGTGTGTTGTGTTTGTAAAGCTTTCAAGTTGGAGTGAATCATTCATTTCTGCTTGATGATGCTACTGTGTGAGCCTACGTTGGATCTTGATATCATAAATGCTGTACAGTTTTTTTGTAAACTTGCTAAATTTTCTAGAACTAGCGAATTATGGCTTTAATGTGGATGGCCATGCCTTGCTTTTCTTCGGTGTTAAGTTGTTGTTGACCTTTGGTACACATTTCATTCTCACATTGATTTTAGACAGTTTTCATATGTGCACACTTACTCCAAATGTGAACTGCCGATTAATATATGCTTATTGTGGCTTGGCAGCAGGACGGTTAGAGCATGCACTGGTAATTGAGGTCACAAATTTGACTTCTGACTGGCATGTTTCCTACACACGTGACCCTTGTCGGCAAGAAGTACACTAGTCTGATGCTGACAAAAGAAAAGGGCGGGGTTAAGCCAAGACCGTTCAGACCAAGACCTGAGATGAGACAGAGGTCAGTCTGACCACAGCCATATTGGGTACTTTCTACCATATTCTGCATGAAACTTGTCATATATACATTACAATATATTAATCAGACATAGTTGTGCATTCATATGCAAGCATTGTACATTGTTATGCATGTGGATGCAGTTTTTCGTATACCGGTAGCCATTTTGCATAATTTGTCAGCGGTAGCCTTACTTTTGCCTTTTTGCATATGGTTGCACAGACTGGATTGTGATGACAGCTGATTGCTTTGGTAACAGTATGAGACCTGATCAACAGTAGTTCAATTTTTTGCCTGAAACGTTAACCTTGCAAGATAAACGAGCAGTTTTTGCAAAAGTCATACAGGGTTTGAACGTAACCAGATATTTCCATTTGCCTCGAAGGTTGTTTTTATTATTTCATTTACCAGATATTGAAGACAATCAGTCTCCTAGTATTTCATATCCACAGTAAATAACATTTTCTGTATGTACGCTGTTACAGTGCTGTCTTCTCATCCATCACTATTATTAGGTAATAAGAAAAACGTGAATACACAGAACAGAGTTCCCACTGGTCCTGAAGTTTTGAAAAAGTCCTGAAATTTGACTTTTCATTTTTCAGGACTTAAAAAGTCCTGAAATTGGACATGGGTGCTGAAAAAGTTGTGAAAAGTCCTAATTTTTGCTAGTGTTATCCCAAAAAAACAAGATACTGAATTTGTAATTTTTTCCAGTAACATTTGTGCTCGATTACTGGAATTGTTTTTGTATAAATATTATGTGCTTGATTGACATACATCATTAATCTGTCAGGTAATACGTCACGTATCATGTTTTATCACTAAAATAACGCAGGTGCTTGTAGTTTAGCTAAGTGCATCTATGGGTTTTCTTGTTTTTATGGTGCTGAAAGTCTTGAAAAAGTGCTGAATTTCGATTCTGTCATTTGAGTGGGAACCCTGCAGAAGCCGTGATTGTTTTTTTGGTTTTGTGCCATATTTTTTCAACTATGATGGCAATCGTCTTGCTGTATCAGCTACTGGGCTGTGTTGGCAACTTAGCAGGGTTTCATCTGTTTAACTTTGTGTTGTGCTATAGTTGTTGTAGATGTTGTTTTTCAATAATTGTTGAATAGGCCTGAACTACTAGTTGTATGTCTACTGTGAAATGTGAATTCGTGAGGGTACTAGCAGGAGCTGTAGGATAGACGGTCTATTATCTGATTGGATGTATGGTGTTATACGAGTATTGCTGATTTTTATTACAGTTCGATTTTTGTCGTTTGTGCTGTATAATGCACCTATATTTTTGTTTTTGCTGTGGTTAATGACAGTCAGATTATTCACCGGAAGAATGGTAGCTGAGATGTGATGTACACCGTATGGTTTAGGTTTAGTTATGGGTTTTGTGTTTTTTTTGTTAACCAGCCACAGTTTGTTTTGGAGGTTAGTTTTTTTGTTTATTTTATCTTGTTATGATTTTGGTTTTCAGGAGTAATCTGTTAGCATGTTAATACGTGTTATGTTTCAAGTGAAACAGCTTTAAGTGAAGTGACAGCTTTAAGGTTTTTGTCATTTATGCTTCCTGTTCTTCTATGGTTTAAGTATTATACTTTGTTGGAAGGGTGCTGTAAATCAAACAAAACATAACATATATCAACATCACTGACTGGTAAAATCAGGTAAACATGGCCTTGAGTATTATGGCTTGTTAACACCTCTGGGTAAACATGAACAAGACCAGACTGAGGCTGTGTTCACATAGACACCAGTACGCGTAAGAGTACCCGTCTACGGGTTCCAGTAAACAAAATTTTGCACGTACTTCAATGGCAGCCGTTCACATTTATACTACTACGTGTTACCTGTAAAGTAAACAACACACAAATAACATTAATATAATTTACACAAGTTATGACGCTTATGTGACGTAAGAAATTATGTCATTGTTGAATTGTTCACTGCTAGAGTAGTGCAGGTAGTAAAATTATTAACGATGCAGTGAAATATTGTTTTATTCGCAAAGCATTTACTCATAAACTGAAACCCAAACTTGTACTCGTACTCATGTCTATGTGAACACGGCCTGATATGTTACAATATGATAATAAAGGTTGTTGTTGCTGCTTTGTTCTTGCCCGAAGACACACAGAATTACTTCAGAGTGAATTTTTTCTATGTTTTTCACTTTCGATGTTGCAAAACCTTTGGCCTTTGTCATATTGGAGTATGAACCTATCATAACACCAACAGTTTTGTATGAGGCCTCGCTGGCTTTCATTACCCTAGATTCAGCAACAGTGCAGCCAGTGACGTCCTGGCATGGGGGCTGTAGGAAAATCTTCTCAGAAAATTTTTGTGCAAAATGCAATTTTGGGCAGAAACCCCCATTTGGGAAAAATTTAGGGGCAAAATTAAAATTTTGAGCACTCATAATCTCTTCTGTGGGAAATTTGCAGTGTCTCTTGGAAAACCCACTGTCTTACTGAGCGCAGCATTCTGATTTTTGTTGACATTTTGCTGCAATAAAGCATTGTGATGGCACTGTACTGTAAGCAGGCAGTTACTGCTGAATGTTTACTAACTGATTGATGTCGTGGCTTTCATTATCTTCATTTTTTCAACAGTCAGTGATATCGATCGCGTTTTGCTCTGTTTTCTCCAACTGTATAGTGCCATTCGATTTCATCTTCATCGCGTGCATGCGTGATTTGCAGTAGCAACACTAGACACAGTATTTGATAGCTTTCATTGCTGGTTTGCAGTATTGTATATAGGTATATATCGGAGTACGTGCGTTATTGGGAGAATGTTTGATATTTATAGCTTCAGTGAACGTTGTTTTTATAGTCGTTGTGTACAGTTATACATACAAACTCTCTTCTGCAGTGCAGTGAAGAACCCTTGTGTATGTAGCTTCAGCTTTCTGTTCATTAAATACTAGAAATTTGACATCCTTTGTTGGCCAGTTTGAACACAGTAGGCCTGCTAAGCTCATTAATGCATTATCACTAAAATAGTTAATGTTTTTAATAAACTTCTCATTATGCTATATACTGACATTTGTTCATATATTCACAACTGATTTTCCAGCTTTTCTGTGCAAAACAGTATGGCTTTACTGTTCCACTATTATGTGTTTGTGTGCATTTGGCCTGGAAAGGCCGTCCCCAAAATGACCTACCTCGGTATACTGTGTCGGGTGGGACGTTAAACCCTACTCACTCGCTCACTCACTCATTGCCTTGCATAGCCGATAAATTTGTTGCATTCTTCACATTTCACAGTACATCTTGGTTATCTGCGATCTCTTGTCGTACGCAAACGCCTTGCTTTTGCATTGTAAACAAAGTGTGTACGTCATACATTCATTTATAGCAGACATAGCTAGATTTGTCCAGTAGCAGTTATCTTTCATTGTTACAATCACTTAGTAGTTTGATATTATTATGTCATTTGTTGGGTGCATTCATGCACGGTGTTTGAATGATAAATATCTAGCAGGTTTTTATCTCTTTATAGTAATGTTATTCATGTATATATGCCCTGTTTGACTCTGCCGACAGCAGTGCTGTGTGCATAATGTAGGCTTTTTGAATTCATTTTTGCGTGTCTTGGTTACCTAACCACTAAGCGCTGCACAAAAAAGTAATTTGTAACTACATGCATGAAACTAATATACAAAAAAATATGCTTGTACTCCAATTTAGTGTCAGCCTTTTCTGGGACTGGGACTTTTCATAAAACCATGTCTTTTCAAACTGTTGTGCAGCTGTATGACAAGAACTACGGCTTGCATCTGTTGTCAAAGTGAAATTAACCGGTTCCGGTCATCTCTAGCTTAAGTAGATAACACGTCGTACATAATGAAGAGTAATTCCCAAGCTTGAACTAGCACACTCAAAGTATATGCCTACCACAGTAAAGGCAAGACATTTCACAGGACGAAACATTGGTGTGATACATCGTAACAGAAAACAAAATACACTGTCTGCAGTGAATTAAGGCAAATTAGTCCCAGACAATAATGAAACATACCTACAAGCAAAACTCAAAAACAGGCACAACAAATACTGAAAAATCTGACATCTCTTAAAGAGGATTGGGCTTAGGAAGACGTATTAAATCATATACCAGTATTTGTTGCAAATTTTAGCAAGTGGAATGCTGTGACTTGATATTCGGCCATCCTAATGGGTCGTGCAATACTGGGTCTTGTCCATCCTGTCCTGTACTGGGTTTCTTAACACGAACAAAAAACAATAAAACCAAAATTGGAGTGAAAGTTTCCCAGAGTATGTGTAAAAGGTGTGCCAATTTTTAGCTCAAGGCCAAAGGCCAAATATGAAATCTCTTGAAGAGGATTGGGCTTAACAAGATATATTGAATCTACAGTGCATTGGGCGACTATAGCTACAGGCAGACAGCCACATACTACATGCCTGCATGTTGGCAGTGGGCTGACATTTCACTTGTTCAAAACTTTGGCAGGCAAAGTAACAAATTTAAAACAAGAAATTTGAGCTAATGCTCACAAGACGCACGAAAGCCTACAGCAGTTCCGGTTCAGTAGTTTAGCTGAAAATTGGGGTGTCCACGCTCAGTTAATACACAGATACCAAATTATCTGGATTGCATAACGATAGTTCTGTGGCGCCACCTAGTGAATGATATAGACTTGTGTTGCAGCCAGAAATCACCAAAAAATCCATAAAACCCCTTATTTTGGCGTTCAAGGTCATTGAATTTGGCGCCAATCGAGAGCCAGTGTACGACTTCCTATTAGTAATTAACAGTAACCTAGGCCCTATCTCGCACCGTTACTGAGATACAGCTACTTATTGGCTAAAAATCGCAAATTTTGCCCACCCCCTTCTCATTTAGCGCCCTAGTTCGGGGTGATCCCCTTCGAATTTATGGAAAAGCTTTACGGTAACTGAAACTAGAGTCTTCCAGGCAGCCGACGGTGAAGATTTGGTGATCCTAGCTTGGACCGTTTTTGACTGATCCACCCGTGTGATGGACGGATGGACAGACAGAATTGCGATGGCTAAGACGCGCTGAAAGCAGTAGCTGCTTTTGCACATAATCAGGTCACTTATAATGTCTTGCAGGCCCAAAGGTTAAATGCAGATGTATGGCATGTACATATGCGTATACTACATACTACATGAATAAACTACATTAAGTTGCACCGTGTTTACTTACAACGTTCAACACAACAAAAGTGTTAGCGAGCAGGCACTTGTTCGGCATTATGACAATATCACAGGTGAAACGGTTGAGCAGCAGACGTAAATTAGTGCACCAGTGACCAATAACGGCAACGACTGGCATAGCTAAGGGTCCCCATAGTGGATCTAAAAGGACGTGGAGACTGCATTCCCCTGATCTCGCTTGTGATACATTTTGAACAGTGATGTATTTTTTCACAGTCAGGATTATGGTTCGGAATTTAACACAGCTAATAGTGTTAGGGAATTTGTTAGACAAAACAACAAGGGATGAAAGCATCTGCCGACAGATGCTCAATGAGCATGACGAGAGGACTGGAAAACAGAAGTGGCTGGCAGAAATTGTCAAAAATCTGCTACATGGCAGACGACCAAAGAGAATACCAATAACAATCCCAAAGAGATGTTATCAAGGACTTTGTGCTCAAGGCCCAGGCCATGGCATTCAAGGCCAATGCCAAGGACGTACAAAAAAGCAAGGCTAAGGACTTGGTACCAAGGCCACGGCCACAGGTCTTTGACCTCGAGGCGCCTTCAGGACTAAGTCCACAAGGACACCACTGGAATACTGCACCACACCACACCGTAAAATGGGTATTCGATCGCTACGGGGGCCCTTGGCTATGGCGGAACCAGACCCCAACAACACAGTGTACATACACAACAGTACAAAACTCAGTCAATAGTACAAAACTGGACTAAACTAGGCCGGACCATCGATTCAGGTACGTTCCCCAGCCACCAAGTATATCTACCGTTGAATTAGCTGCAGCGGCTTCTGTTCCTGTAACAACAAGATGACATATGATATGATGCGTGATTTGTATTGGTAAACTGGCAGAAATCTACCAGTTCGCTGTTTAGTCTAGCACAAAACGGAAGAAAAAGAAATGGATCTGACAGAAAAAAAATCAGTAAACAGATTTATGTTTTAGGAAAAAGGAGAGCCTGCATAAAAAACTGCAAAGGAAGAAAATAACAAGACATCAAAATGCTAAAGGTATTGTGGCGTCCAATGATGACACAGATGGGACACCGAGAGAAAGGGATTTAAAGGGTCAAACCACCAGCCAAAACATGCAATTGCTTGCAACCGACGAAACGAAAGATAGTTTCTGATTCACCAGGTGGCAGCATCAATCACCGATTCCACCTTTTAACAAATTACTTTGGTCCCTATGCATTTCGCATTTAATTTGTACACCGAGTCACTCTCGACGTGTAACTGCAGTTACTGTGCTAGTGGAATGAACGAAATGGGCGACTAACCGCCAGTCGCCATCTGCACCAATTGCTCTTTCTCTTCGGGACTGAATCTCAGCATGGTCGTCAACACGGGGATCAGTTGCATGCGCTCACCGCCACCCTTCAGCGTCAGAAACTGATCACACACGCACACAGTAACACGGTGTAGCTGTAACATATTATCAGTGGCATATTCAGGATTTCAAGTTAGGTGGCGTGAAGTGAGGGGGTCTGGAGGACGAAGTCTCCCAGAAGCTGAAGCTTTTTTGCTTATAAGAGCATAATTTTTTTTTGTCTCAGCTAACTAAAAATCTTTTCTTCAGAGAGCAAATCCAGAGGGTTCTTTTTTCGCTTTCCTTTCCTTTGCCTTTTTCCTCTCTTACTTTCCCCTCTCTTTTCCATTTTCTCCCTTCCCTTTGCTCCCTTTCATTTCTTTTTCTCCCCCTTTGCGGCCCTTTTCCCCTTCTTCCCTTTAAAGTAAGACCCCCAAATTTTTAGTTTGGGGATATGAGGGAGCACTATGATCTCCCCTGTAGAGTCCCAGCTGAAATCAAATTTAGAGCATTATAATATAAGATCTGGTGGAAACAATTATAATTTTTACAAATTAAACTGACTAAGTTTAGTGCGACACGATTGACTAGGCCTTCTACTCCGAGCTGTAGCGGAGCTTTACCCCGGGAATATAGAAATTCTGGCTTGAAAACCGGCGGGGCGCTAGTCCTTCACCAGTCCTCACCCAGGCATAAAGGTAGCGGTCAACGGCTTCTTCTTCGAAGAAGGCGGATGAACTGCGCCTCGTTGG
>Ga0056128_1007569_pt1 | contig 13702 bp, 9 predicted proteins | sample WorMetLIZISLAND2_FD_71113 | JGI IMG/M metagenome (GOLD analysis project Ga0056128, IMG submission 71113) | Marine gutless worms symbiont microbial communities from Max Planck institute for Marine Microbiology, Germany - Olavius geniculatus... ... | reverse complement strand
ATCAAAGTCATTGAATTCGGCGCCAATCGAGAGCCAGTGTATGACTTCCTATTAGTGATTAATAGTAACCTAGGCCCTATCTCGCACCGTTACTGAGATACAGTGACTTACTGGCCACAAATTGCAAATTTTGCCCACCCGCATCTCATTTAACGCCCTCGTTCAAGGTGACCCCCTTCGAATTTATGGAAAAGCTTTACGGTTCCTAAAACTAGAGTCTTCCAGGCAGCAGACGGTAAAGATTTGACAATCCTAGCTTGCACCGTTTTTGACTGGTCCACCCATGTGATGGACAGACGGATAGACAGATGGACAGACAGAACTGCGATGGCTATAACGCACTGAGAGCAGTAGCTGCTTTTGCACATAAAAAGCAACAGACAGATGCAAACAACTTATCCAGCAATTGCCAACAACATTAGTTAGTAGCTCTTCATTGCTATAACTGATAAAATTTGAAAATTGGATATAAGTGTCAGCTAGATGGTGCTCGTGGGAGTGCATGTCTCCGCCAAGTAAAGTAATTTAAACACTACTACTGTAGAATGTAGAAGTTTTCACAGGAGAGTGCCACCGTTCCTGCCGGTTAACTGCCTTCAATTCAATTAATAAACTATTTGCATATCTCCTCCTTTGAAACGTTACAAATTAATATAATAAAGTTAAATTAATTCACTAAACCATTTTAAGTTCATAGATTGTGCAGTTAATTATCTGTAGTTGCAGCATAGAGGCAGTTGTTGATTCATTATAATTCAATAAATGGCGCTACCGCACGCTGCAAATAAGTACGTATATATATTGCATAACTTGCTGTATTAAAACCTATATATTTTCCAAATTCTAAATAAACGTAATAAATAATATAAAACATCTGCATATTGTGCTTTGCTTACATTTAATGCATTTTTCAACATTCGAGCGCATTGGAACACCATTCGTCTAGGTCTGTTCTCCCATTACGTTAAAAGAGAGAGAAGAAATTAAAAAAGCAACAAGGAAAGGGGGGAGAAGGAAAAGCCGCTTCGCGGCAGAGAGAAGGAAAAGTAACAGCCAGCGTTGCTGCTTGCTGTTGGTGCAATGACGTCATTGCTATTATGAGTCATTCATCATGTACAAAGAAGGAACGACAGACAGAAAAAGTGAAAACAGAATCTCCACTAGGTTCACTACGATCATCTTGGCGGCGATAATTATAATTTAATCAAGATTTCACTATAGTGAATGAGACAAACCAACACAGTCACCTCGTCGAGCTAGAGCCCCAGTACTGTTAGTGTGCAGTTCTTCATTGCTTGCAGTCTCCGCAGCAGGCATCAGCACCAGCTCCCCGTCCTTCATCATCTCATTCCACAGATGATTCAGACAGTCTCTCGAGAACACATCCTACCATAACAAACCAATAATAAATGAACAGTTTCATACACATCTGTAATGCAGCATACAAAATCAGCTTCAGAACTGCCAATGATCACAGATCATGGAGGTTGCCGTAAAACCTGTTTGCCTGTCAGAAAAATTAATCTGAAAATTCCTGAGGAGACAGTTAAGCAAATTGGAGCCAATAAGCCATAGTGTAAAATTGAACAGATTTCCTACCAATACCATAAATGACTCCAAGAAAAATAAACACGGGTGCCGTGGCCAAACTTTAGGATGACAGTAAGTTTGCACAATTATCACTTAAATCATCAATAGTAAAGTACAAAGTACATACCTGCAATCTTTTGTACGGCTTAGTAGCACACTGAACCAAAAAAAATCATAATAAAAATTTGATTCTGGTGTCCATCTAAATGGCAATCAACTAGCATCATCAGGGTCACTGCAGGTACACCAATAAACACTAAATGACCTATGCATATTAATATACGTTAATATAAATAATATAAATCAAAACAAATACTATAGAAGAACGAAGAACCTGTACCTGTAAATCAAGTTTTGTCCACTTGAAGTCAAGGTGAGACTGTGGCTGCAGACTGTACTGTGTAAATCCTATCATTTTCCTATTTTTCACCGTACCAGCAGCAACAACTACAAATTCATAGCAAAATCTGCACCTGCAGCATATCATGCATATCAAAGAACATGTGTGCAAAACTGAACATAAAATTAAAATGACTGCAACCCACGTTTAAGACTTTGTGTGCAAATTTATAAATATTAATTGCACTTGAGACAACTATTGGTGTCAGCCCGTCATTCTGAAAGGCTCCCATTCCAAAAGGCTGCCACAGTTCGGGAAATGGTTAGGAATAGAGTTAGAGCTAAGGTACAGTTTGGTCGTCGTCAAAAACAGACTTTGGTGCCCCTTGGAATGGTGGATACAAAAACCAACTACAACAAAATGTGTTTAGAATTTTGTGGAATGCGAACATCTGCTTATACAAACAACACAAACAACACAGTGTACAGAAAGTGTACAGAAACTCAAAGTGTACAAAACTGTGATGCAGTGTTTGAATTGGGAAAAATTAGCTGGGGGCTGAACTTTTCGACTGTCGGAGCCCGACAAAAATTATAATGTAAATCCTATGTATATAGTATATAGATGACTCCCCCAGAACATAATTTGAGAGTGTGTTAGGGGGTTGAGAAAACAGTTGGGAAGTTCAACCCCCCAATCCCCTAACAATTCAAACATTGCTGTGATGGCGAAATCACATTTTAACTTGAATGCAAATCATTCAGTAATCATACCTCATTGCACATTTAATGACTCATTGTTGTCAGAGGTTTTGTTTTAGTTCCAGAAATACAAACTTTCTGAAACAACAAAACAATTTTTGACCGATTACAACATATAAGACACCTAAAGTAAACAGCCATGACGTAAAGATGGCATCGAATGCACATGCATGATTTGTTGCAAAATAGTTTAAAAGCGTGAAACGATCGTAAATGTTTATTCATTTTTGGACTTTAGACATCTGCAACATTTGATTAAGGTGAGTAAAATGGGAAATTTGCGTTCAAGTTAATATGTAATTTCCCCAGTGTGACATACAAACTTTGTAACTATCTGAATATATCTATCATACCAGTACAATTTTGATTTTCCCAAAGCCAGGTTGCTATGCCGGAAATGTTATGAAGTCCTAACTTTGTCTGCGTCAATCGCGCAGAGCTCAAAATCCTTCAGCTTATCCTCAGTTGACTCAGCAAAAGCAGACAGAGTTATAATTTAGTCAACTATAATACAGTGACTCTAAAAAACTTATTTATAATAACACTTAATAATAACAGTCTCTCTGTTTACAAACAAAGTCACGTGATATTTTTGTTGCAACCCTGCATGAGTAAGTAAAGTTGCACACAACGGTAACTGGAACTTTCGTGCCCGACAACTTTCGTTCCCGTTCAGAGCGAATTGCGCCGAAAGCAATCGAGATAGACATCGAAAAGCTGCGTATATGAAATTTTCAGCATTGAACGTAAAATTAGACGGTCCAATTAGTCACGATTTTCTAGGTTTAAGGAAACCTGCGCACGAGGACATCAAAAAGCGGTACCCCCGTAAAAGTCGTTATTTTACCGTCGTTGGCCAGTCTTTCGTGAAAACGGTTGCAGATAGGCATGGACATGCTGCCTATCACAACAAGCACAGAAGCACTTGTGACGAACTTTTCAGTCGTATCAACATCGATGGGATTTTTATTGATTTTTGCGATCTTCGGCTGCAGCGAACACTCCAAGAATGAACTGCAACGAAATGGCTGGAGGTAGACTGACAGTTTGCGAACAGGAATTGCTATAGGCTTTCGCGCATCTCGTGAGCATTAGCTCAAATTTCTTGTCAAATTGGGGATTGAATGAAAGCGGGTGGGAAATGTGCGTTTTTAAACGGAAAACTGGTCATATCTCGGAAACGGTCAGAAATACGGCCAAGGTTACTATTAGTCACTAATAGGAAGTGGCACACGCCCTTTCAGGTGAAATGAAAATCATCGAGCTTGGATGACCTTGAAGGTCACTGACAACCAGTCGGCTATCCTGGCGACAGCTGGGCTTTTTGTTCAATAGCCTAGCTATGGCATGAACAAGCGCTTCAAGAGGTCAGTCGCGTCAGCGGGCATGTGGCAGTAAAACAGCTGGATGACTGCACTGGTTGTTGGCGAGCGATTGATTCCAGTAGGACGGGACGAGCGGTGGTGAGTGGCGCCCTGGCGTGCATCGTTTAGCGGTCGGTGATGGGGCCATGCGCCGCGCTCCAACGCAGAACACATGGACCGAGCAAACCACTGACCTGCGGACGCAGGGACGAACACTTGCAGGTAACGCCAGACAAGACCGTGCACCGTGGCCACGACCTCGTCGATCGCAATCCATCGACGGGCGAAGTGCTATGGCACTTTGACTAGACCGCAAAGTATATCACGTCATGGTCACGGCTAGATAGCCTATTAGAAGCATTTTTGTGTCTCCAAATACACTCCAAATCCGTTGGAAAACGCGCAACGTTTCTCTGATCTCAAGTTTTTAGCCAACCGTACTTACGTAACGGTCGAGTTTATGGTACGGCTGTCGTCTCTCTGTCTGTCCGTCGTTTGTCACGGATGTATTGCGGCTAAACGGTGCGAGATAGGGTCTAGGTTGCTATTGATCACTTAGGCCTATATGAAGTCGTATTGGCTTTCAAATGATATGAAAGTCATTGACCTTGGATGACCTTAAGGGTCATAACGCACTATGGTATGCCAATCGTGCGGTATTGTGGCTAAACGGTAAGTCGTAGGGGGGTCGGCGATGGTACCATCGGATAAGTCGCTGGCGACTTCTTATAAGCTGTCAATAGTAACTATATCTCCATCTTTTGTCTTTGAATAGACTTATAGGTTAAAACGTAACATAATAAGTTACAATAAATTTATCAAATTACAACTGTTTATTACGCCTTACTACACTTTTATTACATCTTTATTACGCAGCTACACCTGGTGGACAATCGTTCGGACGAAGGCAGCACGGTTGCCGAAACGTCAACAAAAACAATAATAAAAGGTTGTAATTTGATGAATTTATAGTAACTTATTATATCTCTATCTGCAGCGGTTTAGCCGCAATTTTCACTAGAACGTTGCAAGCTATGTGACCGTATCTCAAAAATGGTGAGAAATAGAGCCAAGATTACTGTTCATCTCTACTAGGAAGTGGCATATGCCCTTTCAGATTACATGAAAATCATTGACCTTGGATGGCCTTGAAGACCGGTACGCGCTATTGTGGCTAAACGGTGTGATATAGCGCCAAGGCTGCTACTGATTTCTAATACGAGAAAATCCCATACGCCCTTTCAGATGAGATGAAAATCATCGACCTTGAATGACCTTGAAGGTCAGTACTGCAACAGGAACTGACGTATAGGCTGTAGTGCGTCTTCCCTAGCGACAGTTGAATTTCTTGTTTATACATTGCAGTGCCATATCTGTAACTGCAAAATTCACCAAGGTGTCGCATCGCTGTATCCCTGTAGGTCTATGCTGTCGTCTTCGCTCGTCAAGCGAGTGTTTGGAAACACTGACGACTGACGGTTGGAGCAGGCTGAACGACAAACAACATTGCTGTGAAGAGACAGTGGCGGTACCAGCCCATACTGCACGGGACCAGTCGGCAGCCTATTCAACGGCATCTATTCCCCTCAGCTTTTGGAACAAATTTCTCAGCATTCTCTTTCTTCTTTTTCCCTTCTTTTTCTATTCTCTTCCCCTTTTTTCCTGTCATTTTTGGAGGCCTTTTTCCCCAATTCCAGTTATACAGCTACTGGCGAAACGGTGTGACATCTCACTGCTTGGATCTACAGGGGATTAACCCCTTCCCCCTCTAGTCGTCGTCGAAAAAACAGTAGTGGGCTATAATTTTGCCGAGGCGTGGTTGGTGGCAGCTTGGATGGATGCATCCCTGGATGACGGCCACACGGCTGCAGCAGCAGGCAGAGCAGAGGTGAGGAAGATAAACTGGAGCAGCGTCGGCGTTGGCATCTCAGGTAAACAGCTGCTTACACGGACGGACGGACGCTGGTCGGCAAACAGGTAGCCAGGTAAGCTCTAGTAGTGTAGATAAGGTATGCGTGTTGCTCAACTGGCGTCAAAGACGCATCTCGAACTCAGTATGCGGTAACGTTCAGCCGACTGGGCGTCGACTGACATGTAGGCTAAATTATCAACGCACCTGTGAACTCTGGGACATCAGCTTGTAAAACAGGCGAGTTACCCTACGGATCTTTGCTAGGCCTTTGTTTATTTAGTAACTTGTCGTTTGAACAGTCGTTTGTTAAATCTATAGTTGTTTTTTTTCGGACGTCGACTTAAAAGTCGCTTGTTTAGCCAAGCTTTTCTCGTACAAGCCATCTGTGTGTGGGTCTGTAGTAGGCCTACTAGCTCGGTGCCCGTATTTCGTTGATTCGTGGCAAATTACGTAACGGGTGAGAACTTTTTGTTGCAAATCTTTAAAACAAATTCGTTATGCGATTGTCTCTTTGCGGAATACCAGCCATATAGGCCTATGTTATACTCCACTTGCTTTTCTTCGGTTCTGTTGCGCTGGTAGTGTCAACTGTCTGTCTTCCCACATTTTACTGCTTATCGGGTATAGGCCTACTACCCATCTCATCTCATTCCTATAAAGTATAATCGCCGTTTTGTTGTGCAGATGACAAACAACGTTTGCTCTCTTTTGATGCGTGTGACTAATAGACTAATAGACCTACATACGGGGGAACCGCGCTCTTCGCCTTATCATTCGACGGGCGTCTTAGAGTATGGTATAGGCTAATATGATATAGCATAAGGAGCTGTTCGCGTTTTAAGTAGCCTAGACTTATTTGATGTTCAGGGCGGGTGGAAGACGATGTCAGGACTGCGCGTTACGACTGTGGGTCGTCGCCAGTCCTTAGTCGCAGTCGCGTCGGCTCTGATCGTCGTCCAGTTGTCGTGCGTCGTCCGCGGCTTTTACCTGCAGGGTTCTCGCACGTCGTACGTGCGTCTACCACGCTGGCACAGTTGCTCCAACTCGTCACTGACGCTAGATTTCTGGACGTCTTTGTCGGACGCGCTGCTTGTCTATGCTGACGACGGCGGACGCTCGTCGTTCCTGGTGCTGTCAATTGACAACGGCTCAGTGGTTGCACGCATCAGCGTCGCCACTGACGACTTGGCGGGAGACCGGGCCAGTACCACCCTGAGGGCTGTCTCGCGACCTGTCAACGACCGACACTGGCATAAGGTGCGTCCGACAATGTCTGACAAATGTCTGCAATGATAATTCAATTACTGATGCATGTGATAGTCTAGAAAACAACCGTAGACCACACGCAGCTCGCAGTGCTGCTGTTTTCACAACTTCGACTGCGTTATAAAGCAAACGACGCTGTGGTCTATGCGATATGAGCATGGTTTTTAAGGCGACACAATACTGGGGTGGTATAAGCTTGTACTGGGTACTCGCATACTGACTCTGGCAGTAATGTGACAATACTGAAAGTTCAAACCTCGATTGAAGAGGGATTATACCGCGCGTTATTTCGCTGTTTTAAAATAACCGCCTAAAAGCGCTAAAAAGCACTATGCGGCGACAAAATGTTTTACGTTTTATTTTTGATTCAAGAATAAAACATGAAAAGTTTTGTCGCAGCAGAATCTTGATTTTTTTATAGCATAGTTACGCAGTAAATGCAGAATCTTCAAGAAATTTTATCGCTCCGAAAACGATGAAAATGCCACGTATTGTTCCTAGAAACAAATAACCCAATCAAATATTTTATCAAATCTCGTTTGTACTGTCTTATAGCGATAATTTCTCGTCACGTTTAGAGCCTGACGTTGATTTTACTGTTGCACGTTAATCGGCTTTTAAATACAGCTTAATTTAATAAACTGTTTACACGATGAACCTGGCTCGACGAGCAGTCATCAAGCCGGTTTAACTGTATAGATTGCAATGGCATAGCTCGTCGAGCATAGGCCGACGCCACGCATTTATTAAGCACAAATCGAGCTGCTTGATGATTGCTTGATGTGTGCTTAATGAATGCCTGACGAATGCTTGTTGAGGGAGTAGTAGTAGTAACAGCATTTTGTACACGCAAGTTGACAAGAGGACTTGATTAGCTGGTTATTTCGAAGTTGTTTAAACGCTATAATACTGCAAATATTCACGAAGCTGGCTTGACGAGCGCTTCACAACCTGATTGGACGAGCCAGCTCGTTCAGCCAGCTTTACCGTGTAAACTTGGATGTAGCACACGTGCTGTAAAACGTTCTATGCTGTTGCGTTGACGATGATGACAGTGGCGTATATAGCCAGAATCTAGTTGTAGTGGGGGCACTTAAAAGGGTGGAGTACGGGGAGGGTTGTCCCCTCCCGACAGGGAAGGGGTCTGGGAGGGGGCTGTGCACGTGCCCCCATTGCCCCCTATGGCTACGCCAGAGGATGATGATGATGATGATGATGATGCTAACAGGTGGAGCTTCGACGCAGTCAACTAGAAACATCGTTGACGTTGGACGGCGGAGTGGCCGACCGTCGCTACGGACTATCAGGTATAGACTAACTCACTTTCATTTCACAAACCACACACATACATGTACGTATGGCTATTTATAAGGCGCAGACATGTCTGTCACATGTCTGGCAAAATCAGGAGCGGGCACGCGGGCAGTCAATGGCGGCACGCGGAGCAGTGAGGTCGCGGGCAAAGCCCCAGCGGCGCGGCCGTCAATTTTGGGATATTCTCGGCGTGCAAAAACGTATTTTAAAGAAGCCACAAAAGCTAAATTATGTAAAACGAACATGTTTAAAAATATGACGTTTTTCATTACTGTTTTGATTTTGTGTATGTGACTTAGGTCTTAAATTATGTTAAGTCTTTTTTCCGAATGGCTGAAAAACATTTCACTTAATTTCATAATGGAACATTTGCTTTTAGGCAGTGTTGGGAAAACTCAGATTGAAAATGAATTAAATCAAACTCTCAAACTCATTCAGACCAAATGAGTTTAAACTCAATCTCAACTCAACTACTTTGTAGTGAGTTAAATCAAACTCACCAAGAAAATGAATTAGCCCATAAATTCATTTTGTTTTTTTTTGGTTACCAATCAATCGATCGATAGACTAGTCATTAAGACTGTCCTAAATTGCTTAAAAAACCAGTCAGTCAGCAAACACTCAGTGTTAGGTGTTCCACAAAATCATTTCTTAGGCCTACTTAGTTAATTAATCACGTAGTCACTCAACCAAATTCACTCAAAAATCTTAAACTTAAAGAATACAAGTTTGTTTTTTGTTATCACTCAGTCAGACAGTTAATTAATCGAAACATACTTCTGTACCTCATGTCAAGCACAATTGATCAATCAATCACTCAGTCACTCAGTAAAGCCAATAAAAATTCTGTCCAAAATTGCTAAACACTTGTCAACCAGCAAATCAAAATTCACTGTTAACTGCAATAAATTCTAATATTCAGTCAAGCAGGTTCACTCAAAGAATTGTTCAGCCCATACTCTTGTAATCACTGTTTGTTAGCAATACTCCATGTTCGCCTTCAACAGCAGCAACCTTTCAAAGTTTTCGTCTGAAAGTTTGTTGCGTCTTGGTGTTTCAATCTGTCCACCTACACTGAACAGCCTTTCCACTGCAGCTGATGATGGCAACTACCAACTGTTTTATTGTGAGTTGAGTTTAGAAACCTAATAAACTCACAACTCGCACAAATGTTGAATTAAATCAAACTCATAACTCGCACTCTTTGGGATGAATTAACTCAAACTCACAACTCACAATAAATGAGTTAACTCGTGAGTTAAAACTCATTTAAATTAACTCATGCCCTACACTGCTTTTAGGTTTATGTGGTGTAGACATTTCTTGAATGTCGTCAGGTTCCGGCGGCACGTTCGGCAACTCTGCGAACGACAGTTATGTCTACGTGGGCGGCCTGCCGTCGTCGTACTGGGCGCGCATGTCCGCGTTGACCGCTCCCTCGGCGATGTTTCTGCAGCGCTTCAACGGCTACGTGCGCAACGTGCTGTACGGCAACTGTTCTTGCACTCGCCGACGCGCCGGGCTGCCGCTGGACGGTGACGGCTACACGACACTGACGACGACGGATGATGCTTGCGAGTCACCCGGAGTCAGGCATAACTGCACGCGGCGCTGCCTGTGCGTCGGTACCGACCATGGACCCGCCTGCGACTGCAGCGACACCGGCTGCAACGGAGGTAGGTCTGTATATGCTACGACGAGTGTAGGTCTACATACGGCGGTTGCGATGAAAATAGAGGACCGGAATATGCATGGATGACCAATTTTTATGACGTGGATTGTACTTTCCACGCGCAAACAGCGAACGTTTTGACACAATACTGCAGTGTGACGTCCGTCTGTCGTCAGACGGACGCCTTTTCTATATAGCGCTTCTGCATAACAAGTTATGCCGACGCCCTGTAAAAATTAAGGACCATGTAGGCTCACTGTTGATAACAAGACAGTTTACGTCTTCAGAAGGTTTCGCACAAGAGGAGTGGGTAAGCGAGCACGCAGTACTACCTTATCCCACTCCAGACAGTGCGGTATCGTACTTAAATCAGACTGTCGTTTGCTTTATCACAGGCTGAACGGTAGTTCAAGCCCTGTGTTAACGGCAACTCCTCTTTCCTATGGGAAGACCAAAAATTCGACCCCCACAGAATCAAAACCCCTGAACCGATTGAAATAAAATTTGGCACGGTTGATTAAGTCGGCGAGGGGACCCGTCATGCAAAATTTTATGCTTCTCGGCAAATGGGTGAAATATACGCAAAAATTTTTATTTATATATGCTCAATTAAAAGATAGAATCGTAATTTTTGGTTCTAGGGTATGGTTTTCGGGAATGGCCAATCTAATGGAGTCATTCAATTTTACCCCCAGACCTTTCCTGGTTGCCACGGCAACGAAATTTGAGACAAAATGGGCTATAACTCGACTTGTGTAAAAGATATCTGCGAGATTTTTGCGTCTATAAGGGGAGGGGGGTTCGGAGATGGGCCATTGAATGCTGTCAATTGCATTTTTTCACGACCGACCCCCGTTGCCATGACAACAAAATTTGGGACAAATTAGTTATAACTCGGTCTGTGTAAGAGATATCTGCGAGATTTTTGCGTCTATAGGGGGTTTTTCGGAGATGGGCCATTGAATGCAGCCAATCGCATTTTCCCACGATCGACCCCCATTGCCATGACAACAAAATTTGGGACAAATTAACTATAACTCGGTCTGTGTAAGAGATATCTGCGAGATTTTTGCGTCTATAGGGGGTCTTCGGGGTTGGGGCATTGAATGCTGCCAAACAAATTTTACCCCGACTGACTCGTTGCAATGGGAACGAAATTTGGGAAAAAAGGTGATATTATTCAGCAGCACATTGACACACGGTCAGTGTGATGTGGGCAATATGACCTTTTGTGATTTTTGCTGTTTTCGATGTGCGAGTTTTTATTGTTGCCGTTAACAAGTGTATAAACTGATGTTTTGTACATTTATGACGCATAACTGCAGCTTAATTGAGAAAAAATGTACTAATGCAAGCTGAGTGTGGCATTGCGTCACGTGCTGGAGACGGACATCTTGGGTGCATTTTTTCGTAGTAAAGGTTGGCGTTAATCGAAACCGAATATCAGCTGACGAGAATATGCAGTAGTTGAAATTCTGTAGCCGAAACTGCGGTCTCGACATCAAGTATTTCTACTTTTTCTAGAGTTCGATTTTTCTGCTTATAAGCAATTAATAGTAGCAACATGAACATTGAAGCATCCGTGCTACTCTCCGCCTACTGACGCCGTCACTGCCCTTCCGCAACTGTCTTACCGCCCAAAAAAATGTCCAGTCATGCACAAAGAACAATAGGAACCACCCAAGCTGTTCGACTAACGCTATGTCTTGTATCACGGTCATTATCATCGTCATCACTTATTCTGCCACCTAAAAAACGCGAAAATAGAACAGTAAGTTAGGCAGTAAAGTAACGATAAATTTGGACTCTTGATAACTGCCCGTGAAGTCAGAGCAAAAAAGCTCAGAAAACGAATTTGGATAGAGTTTTCACACTTGAGTTCGTTTGGAATCAAACGCCCATGACTTTTCCTCTATTTTAAGTTGTAACAATTTTCTACCGCAGTGGAGTTTAATCGAATGACGGTAGGCCTACTCATGTACTACTATTCGTCGGATGTCAGTGATAGATCTATATCGTGCAGCTTTGGACTTATATTTCGACTCGTAAAACGCCATTATGTATGATATGACATTGTGTCCAATCGCAACTGAGGAAGTCCGCAGATAAAGCAAAAAAGCACAGTCCTGTAAAGTAATTTGCGTCTTTCAAGTCTCATTTTATTCGATGTGCGCAAGATTGGCAAAGAATGGATCTCTGTCGATTTTGTCCTTTAGATTTCGCTACAGGATAAGTTGTAGGCCTACGGAAAGGAAAGTGGGAAGACTGTGTGTTTGGCGGCGCCCGTTCATATCTACGTGTTGAGAGCTGGCGATGACTTGGATGATGGCTCTCGTTGTCTATCTTGTATTATATGATCGCCGGGCCGAGAAACCATACGGCGTTTACTGACCTTACCGGCCGCATGACTTACGGTAAGGTAATGATCATAACTTAGTCTTATCTCGAGCTGCTGCTCCACGGCGTTTACGCTATTTCTGTTTTCCCAGACAACTTGCGGCTTGCTATCTGTTCTAATGCACTCGCCGCTTTTTCCGCTGCTGAATCGCCTCTGACCTGACGCTGTATTCGCCGCGGCGAACAAACAGCGTGAGATCTAAGTTTATATACCGATTAAAAGCATGTAGCTGATGCTAAGCTTATTATGCGGCTGTCCTAAGAGGCCACATTACGGGTCTTGCCCGTCCGTCTGTGTGTCCGTCTGTCTTGTACGGGCTCTTAATCGAAAACCCTCCAAAACTTAAAAAAACAAAATTAATGTGAATATTTCCTGGCGCAAAAGTACCCGATATGCTAATCGATTTTCGGTCCAAAAAATCACAGATCGAGATTACCGGACGTCAAAGACATCTAGGAAATGACGCATATAACGCTTAGATGTTTCGTTTGACCAGCAGGTTCATGGCACACTAGCTGCAGTGCAGAGGTGTGCAATGAGCACTGGACGGACGGCCGCATACATGTCAGCAATGGGGCAACATCTTAGCCGGTTTAGTAACGTACTGAATAGAGCAGAATAGTACACCGTACGACACTGGGGTGAAGGGCCTATATGAACTACATGTAGTTGTGTTGAGATAGTCCCCGGAACCGTTTGTTAAGGCTTTAACGGCTGGTCTGAAGCCTTAAAGGCTGGCTTAGCGGTTAAGACAGCTAAGACGTTTGTCATTGGTAGTAATTTTTGAAACCCAAAAGCAACAACCTTTACGTGATTCGTAACAACATGTACGATGAACTACCGTTTTTCTGTGAAGTTGCATTAGTAACTCCTATAGTACACTGCAGAACTGACGACTGATGAGGACACTCGCACTCGCACAGGCGGTTGTGCTTGCAGCAGTGTGAGAACAACACATTGTTTGATTTATTAGTCCGCCCGAAAACGATAGTTTTCGGAAGGACTTCTGTTTTACGCATGATGTTTTTTTTTCCGAGCATGAGATCTCCGAGATGCGTGGGCCGACCGGCTTGAAATTTTGCACG
>Ga0056128_1007568_pt1 | contig 13703 bp, 10 predicted proteins | sample WorMetLIZISLAND2_FD_71113 | JGI IMG/M metagenome (GOLD analysis project Ga0056128, IMG submission 71113) | Marine gutless worms symbiont microbial communities from Max Planck institute for Marine Microbiology, Germany - Olavius geniculatus... ... | reverse complement strand
CGGATTTGCACGAAATTTTGCACAGGGGGTCGTCTCGCGGACGTAATCACCTGTTTCAAATTTTGTGTCGATCGGTTGAGGGGTTTCGGATCTGCGCGGGGTCGAATTTTGCCATTCTCCATTGACTTAGCTGGTCGCCATTAACACAGGGCTGCGCTACCGCGCGCCTGTGATATATTGATTACAGTAAAGGAAGACTGCGCAAGGTCACGTTTTGGAACCTGGCCCTTATTTTAGCATACTAGTTGAAGTTATGTTAGTTCGTGATGTTGAAGTTGCAATTAATGTTGAAGTTCATTGAATTGTTTGTTGATTGAAGTTGAGTCACAGTTTAGTTTAGAGTTTGAAGAAGTGTTGTGAGGCCGTTATTGATTAAACCTGTGTTATCTATTTAAAGTGCTGAATCGTTTTTCTTAAAGGAAAAACTATAAAGTCACGAAACAAATAAACGCTTGCAACTGATCAGCCCATCACTCATTCTGGTAGTCACCGTCAGGATGCAGATGATGTAGCAGGCAGGGACGGATACCCCTCCGACCGCCATACAGCCCTGAAGAAATATTATGTTGCCTCCTCCTAACAGTGTAACTAGGCCAGTGGGTCTGATTCAGAGGCGTCCGAGTCGGTAGTAAATGAAATTGAAATGAATGAAGAAGATGCTAAAGAGAAGAAAAGAACTAGTCGGGGTGGTCGAAAGACTGACACGAGCCGGACGACGGCGCGACAGAACAAATTTTGAGAATCATCTGCTCTTTGCCCAAAATGTGGGCAAACGTTTTACACCGAATAACTTGACGAATATTGTCCAGTACAACAGTAACAACACAGTAATTGCATGACATCTAGTTTAAATTACTCTGTCATCAAGTTCCGTCGCTGTATTCCGCTCGACGTCATCATTCTTGTCATCATCATCATCATCCGTTTGCTCGTAGACGACAACATTAACCACCACGTCATGGTCGGATGTTGTTGTTGCGGTCGCCATGGTAACGTCGGTGACGTCACGGTGGTGAATCACGACCACGTTGTCGCAGCTGCATGCCGACGGAGAATTCTTATCCGGCGATGGAGTCAGCGTCCTGCGTGAACCGTTTCCCAGTACGATGATAATAATACCATATTCTCCTCTTTCGGCATTACCATGGTGTACCGTCGTATTTTGCACATGCCATAGTTGGCCTATATCGTGACAATCTTCCCTACTGTGGTATTGTTACGATGGTCTCTTTTGCACGTACCATACGGTAAGCTGCAATTTTTGCAACGAAAGGCCTATATGTGATGTAGCGGGTTTTGAACGTCCTGCGTGAACCGTGTGCGGAGGATAGTGTCATTGGACGTGCGCTCGGCTCTACCGGCGTGACGTCTTGCAGCTGAAAACACCATCCAAAATACTTGTCCAAATTATTAAAATCCGGTCATCTTTTTTCAAGTTACAGTCGATAATATCGGGATGTTCTTGACGTTATTTTTGTTTATTTGAACGCCTATTGTGCTTACACTGTTCTCCCCAAATAGTGTTTAAGACGCTGGCAAGTCAGTTAACCTGCAGGTTGCTGGATATGCGTGGTTGTTTGCTGTCGGGTGCACCCAGGCCGTGGTACAGCGCGTAGATCTTGGCCACGTACAGACACAGCAGAATGTTACTGGCGTTGAGTACGAGCGCCAGAGAGACGAATATTCTTTGCTGGACGGCGCGGAACGTCGTAAAGTAGGACGGAACGAACACCATCCAGATCACGATCGTCATGTAAACCTGCACTTAGCATTGCAGGGATGTAAACATAACTTTCTTTTAGACCAAGACCAAGACCTCGGTCCCCAGGCCTAAACTATATTATTAGAGCATTGTCAGCAGCCCGTTACGTACGAATTTGTGGATTCAACTGCACGGCAGTGACATGTACTATATAAAAAGCCTGTACAAAGTAGCATAAAACATATACAAAAGACACTAAAATTTATGGTGATCACAATAGCAATAAATAAATATGTAAAGTTAAAATAAATGTCAATTAGCGTTTGTCCCTCACCGTACATACAACGTCCGGCAAAGACGATCCCAATTTCCAACTTCGCTCTACGACAGTTGCAGACATAATTTTCTTAGTTTAATATTTCAGCCCCAACGAGAGAACTGAGTAACATGGGCTATAAAAAGTAAATTAATAAATCAAGTAATTAAAGAATTAGCAGAGGACGTACGTACACAGAAGGTGATAAAGCGAGCCTCGTTGAAATTGTCCGGCAGATGACGAGTCTTGAAGGCGTAGTAGGCACAGACGAAGACCAACAGAGCGTTGTAGGCGAGCGGTGCACTGATCACAGTAAGACAGTGGTATGACTGCATGCTGCACCGCGGTGCGCTGATCACTCGCCAGGGTATTTGACAGATCAGCTCAACCACAGGCCGCCCGGTGTCAGGCATTACTGGTACCACTGACAGAGGACTAACCGATGATACGGCCGCACACAACGCTATCTAATAACAAAACACGAACTCCAACTTTCGGTGAAAATTTGACAAAGTTCTGGCAAAAGCAAGTTGTTTTGGGACTCAGGGTACTATTACTGCCATACTAATATTACTGCTAGGCCTTCTACTACTACATCTAGTCTACTACTACTGCTCACCTGAATCAAGATGAGTCCACTTGCAATGAGTATTTGAGCCAACGGACTTATGAATAAAGGTGGATGTTTGCTCTAATTATAATTAAAACCATAGCCCAGAAGTATAAACAACATAAACGATAGCAAATGTTCGCTTTATAACCCCGACCAAAACCTTAACCCGCAGCATAACCAGAACCTAACCCCAAGCGGACTGATACTGCGAATGAAGGTGGGTGTTTGCCGCGCTGGCCTGTGACGGTAAAAATGCGGTAAATGCGGACTGTGCGAGTGAGTAGCGGCGAGTAGGTAAACGTGACACTGACGTTGAAGCCGATCTGACTGGCGAAACACTCCACGGTCGTCGGTCGAGCGACGGCTCGCATCAGCGCCAATGCATACTACAAATACAACGTGGGTCAGAAAAACATGCCTCCATACTTTTGGCTATAATATCCATGATAAATATTCATCGATTTTCAGAGCACGACGTTCGTTTTTCGACTTCGTCCGTCCAGTTTAACATTGATGCACTGTGATCATGTAAGTTGGACTATACATAAAATTTTATTAAACGATTAATTAGCCCACTGTCACAGCTCTTTTGATTTCGGATCGGTTTGCGTCAGGATTTGTTTGTTCTTTTTTGCATAGACTTACCTAACTTGCTCCATTCTCCTCATTTCAGTTTCGTTCAAAACAGTTTTATTTGTTCCAGTTTATGTGCTAGAGCAAAATGCTTGCCTGCTAGTAATTTTACCAGAGCGAATCACTCATCATGGCATGTCATAGTGATTGGCCTTACAACTAGAAAGCAGTCGTAGCCCGCAGGTACATCGGCCAAGGTAAAGCTATTCGCCAGGTGGCGTCACCATATTCACTTTGCCAGCTGTTCCCTTATGCCCCGTTTAACGCAATGGTAACGAAAATTTCAAAGTGATCCAAAATCCAGGATTCCTGCCGGATTACCCCCAAAATTGAATCACTGGTAGTTTTTGCTATGCCTGACATACCCTCAAAATTTCAGAAAGATCCGTCCATAACTTTTTGAGTTATCTTGCTAACAGACAGACAAACAGACAAACAAAAACCGGCAAAAACATAACCTCCTTGGCGGAAGTAATTACATGTAGCCTACATACTTGCCTGTATGACGACTCCAGCGAGCATCATGTAGCTGAGTTCGCGACTCGTTGCCTTGATGATACGGGCGTTGTTGTGACGCACGTAGATGCCGAGAACAACCACACTGAACTGTTACGGCTGCATGCAGCATGTTTGTTCCTCTGTCTGTCTGTCTGTCTGTCACGTGCTGGTGCTGTGTCGAAAGAGCGCCAGCTATACGATAGCCACATCTTCACCGACGATGGATTTAAGAGTTTGGTCATAGATAATAAAGCTTCGGCCAGAAATTCGACAAGGTTTTTCTGGAAGGAAAAAAAACAATAAAACTAAGTCTTAATGTCTACCATCAGTTTGCGTGTTTGTCTTGTCTGGCCGTTCTTCAAGTTGTCACAGTCTGGTAATATGTTTCTTCTACTACTTTGTGCTTCTGGGTGTTAAATTAAGAGACTCGGCCAGAAATTCCTCGCTGAATATACGCCCGGTTAAGCACGTTACCGCGACGCACCTGCATGTACGTCAATGTAGATAGTGAGAACAACCAAACTGAATAAAATTCCGACGACCGTAGAGACGGCAGACACGACGACGACAGCGTCAGTGTACGAGATTAGAGTCGGTTTGATGGGCAAACAGTCGGTGTGGTTCACGGGCTCCGGCCAGTAGAACTGCGGGCAGGTCTGACATCTTGTGGCGTTGTCGACGGCGATCTCGTTGGGACCACATCGTCGGCATTCCCAGCAGCACGTGGTACGGAAGTAGTGGTAGATCTCGCCCAGTGCGCATGCCCGGCCGCAGCTAGATCGCGGCGGATTGCTAGCCGCCGCCGCCGCTGCTGCTGCTGCTGATGATGATGAAGAAGAAGACCATATGATGTGTGACGCGTTAATGTCGAGTGTTTCGGTGATCGTATCCCAGACGCCAACATCTCGCGCCTCGAACGCACCGGGTGACCCGACCGGCTGAAAATTCACGATCCCGTAGCGACCGAGAATATTGCCGTTTCTGTCAAATCTTAGCTGTTACTGCTGTTGCCAAAACTTGTTGTCGTTGTTGTTGCTCTTTTGTGTTCTTCTTTGTTTTTCTGTCTTCTCCATTTCTCCTTTGTGTTTTTTCTTCGCTTTTGTTGTCGTTATCGTCGTTATGTTGTTGTTATTGTTGTAGTTTCACATCGACCGAGAATATCGCCATTTTTATCGAACGAAATGTTTCCGTTGTGTCTGGCGCATTCACCGGTAAAGTTCCCGATTCACAAATGCTTAAAATTAACCTTTTGTGTTCCCAGCAAATCCGAAAGCTATATATAGGCTAGACCTGAGTGACAAAAGGGATGAAATTCCAGAAACGCATGCCGAAAAATGTCGCCGTTCTTGTCAAAGGAAATGTTTCCGTTGTAGCCAGTTAAATTGGTTGAAAGCAGGTAAGGCAGCAGGCGTTGTCCGGTCACGCAATGACCGCCAGTGACGTCGTTCTCACACAAGTCACTGACCAGTAAGTAAATGAGTAAATGGAAAAGTGTTTTAGCGACACACTATCATAGAATTAAAAAACTGTTTTGTGCGGCAAGGCCGTGTTCCAAACGATATAAATGAAATGAAATGACATAAACTAAACCGAAGTTCATTAAACAGGTCATGTCATTTCTGTCACTTTAAACACGTCTTAACGACGTGGGTACTGGGTAGTAGCTAGCCACAAGTCACTGACCAGGCGACTGATAGCGTCCACATAGACGTCAACCGTGTCCAGTATGATGGACACAGTGCACTCGGGCATGTAGCCAGTTGAGTCCGGAATGCGCAAATCCAGAGTGTTGTTACAGTGAGTTACATTGCTCCATCACTCCAGAGTAGGTAAGTCTAGTACCGGTCTGCTTCTATGACTGAAGTTCACGTTTACGTTTACCTGTGTCAGGTGGTAGGCAACGCTGTGTGGTCCTATGTGTAACTCTGAGTTAAACACACTCTATAAAGCTTTTATCATTGAGTTACATTGCTCCATTCTGTGCTGGAATTCCACGTGCAACCGAAGAGCTCAGACCACAGTAGAGGGAACCAAGGGTAAGAACCCAGAGGTTCGTATAGAGGGGTTTAGCGGGAACCAAGGGTTCCTGCCACGTGTTTTAGTAGTGGAAACCAAGGGTTTCTGGTGTTCTGCGGAGTCAGTGACTCAAAGTACGTCTGGAACTCGGTTACCGGGATGGTGTAAGTCTGTATTGTCATGAAAAACTATGTCTGGGGTCGTATAAGTCTGTATAGTCATGGCACCCAGCAGGACGTCCTCGAAGCCGCCCATGTCATCGATGTGCATCCCGACGCCTTCACTGGCTAGCCAGGAAAACCTGAGTGACAACAAATTTATGTAAAACTTATGGCGTCATAGCAGATGTCAAGGAGATAATTGCCCTTTTCGAAATTTCAGCCTGCCGGAAAATTTTCTTCTCGGATATTTTCTTAACAATACAAATTCTAAAATATATATTACGTATTTTGGAGAAATTTACAGGCACAATAAAACTGTTGAGCATAGAGCATATTTTCAGTCGAAAATATTCAGTTGTTTGCAGACATGCTGTCGGAAATTCGGACTGTCTGTTAGAAAATTGCAACTTCCTGCCCCCTCCTTACTTTCAATAACACACGATGCTGCTACTATACCTGCTAGACTGATAGAAAAAGATAAAGAAAGAAAGAAAGAGAAAAATAAAGATAAGATAAGAATAAATACTTGGAGAAAAGATGAGTTTTCAGCCGACTAACAGCTCGGGTTTACCTGCCTACGAGCTGCTGCTGCTGCACAGCACTGAACAGCGTCCGGGTCTCCTCCAGGTGTGTGAACAGTATCACTACCTGCGCGTCGATTTCAGTCAACTTACCTGTACACAGCTCATCACCTAGGCTGGCGGCGGGGCTAACGATTATGAACGTCGCAGCGTCGATTTCAATCAGCTTGGTGATGACTTGCTCGACAGCGTGTGAAACGCCAGAGTGCTGAGCCAGGGCCAGTGTCAAACCGACACAGATACCGTGACGTGCGGCCGCCAACTGCAGTTGATCGGCCGCGTTCTCACCGTAGTAACCTTCCGAGTAGACGACCGACACGTACGTCCAGTTGAAGTGCAACAAGATGTCCATCATCACCTTCACCTACAAGTAACAGTGGCTTGAGTTTGAAACGATTAGAAGTATCAAGTGCTTAGGTCAACTCAGCTTCCTACTCTCAGTAGGACGGGAAAGGAGTACTGGCTTGCGGGCTATATGGTAAAGGCCTATTGTGGCTGATTAAGGCGGTGGTATGTCTGCTGACTGCAAACCGCGTATAATTGTTCACTGACGCGGGCAACAAATGGCCGCATAGTGCGCTGCGGTATCATTTGCTTATGCCAGTCAGCTGCCACTTCCGATATTGTAAAGTTTTACACTATACCTGTACTTCTATTTCAGTTTCTCTCTTTTTATTTTTATTTCGAACATTTCAGTTTTTAGTTAATGTGCTAAATTAATTGACAGCCTGTCTGTCAGTTTTAAAGTGTAAATTCAATATCGTATAGTACCGCATCGTATACGGAACGTCACCTGTCATATGGGATCACGCAGTAACCTGTCACTAAGCACAAATAAATGCGCCCCGCCTTAACCCCAGCATGACAAGCCGGTACTCGATTTACCTACCCTGAAAAGATAAAAAGCCGAGTTGACCTTGATGGTTCCTTACATACTGGGATTAATCGTTAAAAATTTCAACGATTAATAAATTTTTCTACTTATAATTTCGATTAAAGTTTAATCAAAAACGCGACAAGCGTCTGAAATCATTTCAATCAGTTGTTTTAAAAACAGTCACATAATCGCCTTTTTACAAGACAAGGTTATAGGCTATTATTGTGCCTCAATGCGTCTGCGACAGCGAGAGCCTAATAGCTAATTTGCTAAACAGGAAATGCATTTCCTTTGCTAATTGAAATTAACGATCAATTAATCTCCAGTTGTCGTTTAGCTAACTGTTAAAAACTGACAGTGACGTAAAACAGTAGAGATTAAATGTATACCTGATATCTATCTGGCGGCGACATTCTGAGGAAGTAAGGAAACGTGTTCTTGTTACTCAGCACGTCGCTCGTCGCCGTCGGACTGATCTGCACATATCCGTTTAGCTCGCAGCGACATTAACTGACAATGACCCATATAGTACAAGTTAAAAAACATTTTTTAAAAATTTTAAATACACTAGTATTTTAAAACATTGTCTAATAGGTTATTTGAATTTATCAAGCAAGCACCTGTGGAATGGAAAACATGCTGAGCAGATTGGCAACAATGACTGAAGACGGGCTGCTTTCGGCAGCTATTACTCCGACAACGTTGTAGAAATCGAGAGGCGATAGCTTAGACCGAACGTCATGAGAATTAGTTTAATGGGTACAGTTGTAGTAGTATCTGCAGTAGTAGTAGCAGCAGCAGCAGCGGCGGCGGCGGCGGCAGCAGCAACAGTAGTAGTAGTAGTATTAGTAGTAGTAGTTGTTGTTGTGATTGTTTCGCCGATAACTCAGACTTGACGTTATGAGAATTAGTCTGGTGTATGGTTGTAGTAGTTCCAGTGACCAATCTAGCTTATCAAGCAATCAATCTATCAGTTAGTCATTTAGTGAGTCACGTAAGCCTATAGCGTCATGAGAATTAGTCTGACGCGTATTGTTACAGCAACTGTTGTCGTCATGATAGCACACCGGTCGGCAGTCATCAACACGCGAATTGACCGGCAGGAACTGTAGCGCTCTAGCTAGAGCTGTCACTGGCATTGCACACTCGTCCGCTATGACTGCACCCAACGTCAGACCATATGGCAGACGATGCTCCGCGTTTACACGCCTAAATGACCAACACCGCCGCACATGCGAAAATAAGCAAGTAAGTACATCTTTTTTTGCATACAATAGACGTTAAAGCAAAAACAATAAAAATGCTATGTCCTGCAATTTTATGCCCTGATATTGGTCCGTCATTTTCATGTTTGGCCTCTTCAGCCAACCCGTTTCAAGAGTGACTCCAAACAGTCGTTTAACATCCTAAACTTATTCCACGGTCGTTGACAGTCGGTTGTAGAATCAACACTTGAGTGCAACCGTAAAATTATTAACTCGTTATGCCGCTGCAGATATAGTGCCCACTATTTTGCCAGACTGCAACTGGAAATAAAAGAATTTTAACCGACTGTACTTACGTAACGGTCGAGCTTATGGTACGAGTTGTAATTTGTCGTCTGTCGTCTATCTGTCGTCGTCCGTAACGGATGTATTGTGGCTAAGCGTTAGATCGTAAAAAAAACTTTTAAATCAAATAATTAGCTATGTGTTTTAAACCTAAGCATGCAAAATTTCAACAATTTAGTAGAAAAAAAAACATTTTTTAAAAATTTTTAGGTTAAATGAAGAAAAGGGAGGTAAAAAAGATGTTAGTTTTCAACGAAAAACTGGCCATATCTCAGAACGGTGAAAGATAGAGCCAAAGTTACTATTAATTACTAATGGAAAGTGGGATACGCCCTTTCGGACTACATAAAAATCGTTGACCTTGGATAACCTTGAAAGTCATTAACCACCATGATTACGATCGGTTATTCTAGCGACAGCTAGGTTTCCTCTAGTTAGACAGCGTGTGTTGATGCCAACCTGAGCGCGTAGACGACCGCCTCGACAAGTTGAACGACCCCGGCGTCACGTAACTGAGTACCACATGGGCGTCTCTCATCATGCTGTTGTAGTAGTAGTAGTAGTAGTAGAAGAAGAAGTAGAAGTAGTAGTCGTAGTTGTTGTTGTTGTTGTTGTTGTTGCAGTAACTGTTGTTGCTTTAATCTCGTTACCATGACTTTGCAGCAGCTGTAAGTGTAGTTGTAATAGTTACAGCAACGGTACCCCATACTGGTACTTGCTCGTTTGTGTGACAGTAGTAGTAATAGTAGCAGTTATAGTATTAGTAACCGCAGTAGTAGTAGTAGTAGTTGTTGTTGTTGTATTACTAACAGCAACAGCAGTAGTAGTAGTAGTGTTGTAGTAGGCATTATGCTGTTGTATGGACAGAATCACACCGAGCTGAATATCACCGGGAATGACGTACTTGTAAGTTACCGCATCCGCCCCATTCCATGTCATCTCCCGGCCGTACCAGCAGTCACGTGACAGACTGCCGACGACTTCCGGCGGAAATGACGTCATGATGACGTGGCTAATGACAATGATGATGATGCACGCGATCGTTTGAACTGACATGTCGAGCAGTTCTTGCGTTGCTATATAGTGAACAACGAAAACTACTGAACAACGCAGAAAATGTCAAGTATGTCGCGAGTACAGCGATGTATCCAGAAATTCGCTAAAAAGGGGAAAGGCAAAACAGGGATCTGGGGACAAAAGTCCCTTGCTCGTATCAGGGGTTGAGCCTCGGTAGAGTATGAGAATATAGGCTCACTGTTATTATAGGCGAAGTTATTGTAACACGTTTCCCTGTAAAATTAGAAAGATCGCGGATGCAGAACCTCCGTATGAGCGCCGAGAGAATGGTGGCAGACTCATCAGACAGCGAACGACATTCTGGACGCCCGCATTACTTCCGTACGCTCCAAACTGCAGCAGCACTGCTGCACTTTTTAAGATTTTTTTAAAGAAAACTTTTATGTACAGATCTGATGCCGCGTTCTCATGTCTCGCAATACCAGAGCCCCCATTATTCAACTGATGAAGTGACTGAATAAGATTATTATCTGCAATTACGTAACGACAGACTTAGAGTCGAAGCTACACTATTTCAGTTAGTAGTCGGCGACAAATGCCTAATTACTAACTCGCTGAGCTAAATTATTACAACTCTGGACTGCAAAAACTTGTGTGCCGTGTCTTAGCTTATATACGATGATGTGGAGGAGAGGAAGCTTTCAGTCGACACGACACTTTACGCGGGTTCGTGTTTGCCTACGCGTGTTGACACTTCGTGACGACAAACACGACTACTACTACTACTACTACTACAACGACAACAACGACAACGACGACAAGTTGGTGATGACTGGAAATAAAAGAAAAAGTAATCTAGTTTCATTAGGATCAGCGATGTTACTCACTGTCGGTTAATTTGATAAACATTAAACGACACTGGCTGAACGAGTTTGCTGCTATTGCGTCTATGACGTACGTAATCTGTCTGTCTGTCTGTCATTTGACACATTCGTGCACACTTTTTAAACCGTTTGACGAATTGCATAGATAACATTTGGCAGCATAACGTTGTAGCCGGGAAAAAAGGGGGAAAATTGCCCCCTCCTCTAAACTTTGGGCTGTCGAAAAATTGTTGGAAAATTTTCTTCTCAAAAAGTATTTGTTTATTTGGGGCGAAAAACCTTTATTTTGAGAACATTTTTGGGCGAAATCAAAATTTTGAACATTTTAAATTATCCTTCTTTGAAATTTGCCATCGTCTGTTGGAATTCTGTCTAAAATTTGCAGTGTCTGTCGGAGAATTGCCGATTTCTGCCTTCCTACGTATTTGGCCCACGACGCCGCTGTTTGGCATGTACACCGGCAGGGTCCAATGAGGCATAATGCTAAAAAGGAAAAGGGAAGATTTGGGGATTGAACCCTTAACAATAATAGCTTTAATCATGTGCTGCCAGCTGGCGGATATAAACAAACAATTCTGCTTTATGTCAAATTAATTAGGTCAGTCATAAAAAAGAATACATAAAAACGAAAGCCTGCGTCTGATACTGCAATTAAATACGATACGAATTTCAGTCGTTTTTCTGTTATAATTACCATAATTATCATAATTTTATTGCTTATTGGACTCGGTGTAGTTATTGTCCGCGGTACTGACGACAGTAATGTTTTCAACATTGTCGCTATGATAATAAGTTGACAAATTCATCAAAATATAGTCTTTGTTTTCATTGTTTTCACGCGCAACAGCAGCTACTGCTGTAGCGCGTCTTAGCCATCGCAATTCGGTCCGTCCGTCTGTTTGTCCATCTGTCCGTCCGTCCGTCTGTCTGTCTGTCTGTCTGTCACACGGGTGGATCAGTCAAAAACAGTGCAAGCTACGATCACCAAATATTCACCGTCGGTACCCTGTTGAATTTTGAGATCACAGAACAAAGGTCAAAATCACGTACTAGATTATCGGATACTTTATCAGACCTATTGCGAGATAGGGCTTTGCTGCTACTAGCTGCTTCTAGGCAGCCTAAGGCAGGACCAGCTAGGCCGATAATTATTGGCGGACGCTGGCGTCATTGCTATAAATATCGCAGCATGCCACGGTGGCTACCGCGGACAGCCTTAGCCTTGCGCGAGGCTTGACGATTTAGTGTTTGAAGTTGCACTTGTAATTTGTATTAAATGATAACTTGTAGCAGTAGTAACTATTCTGTGCAAGTAATGGAGTTAAGTTTTTGACTCTAGTAACTCGAGTATTCGAATAATTTGCACAGCCTTAATTTAGAAAACACGCCGGAAAAACGATTTCACTAATCTCCGACTGGCGTCAAATGAGGAGACAAACACGCTACGAGATACTAAAGAGTCTGATTATATTAAACAATTAAAGAACCTTCGATGACATCATCTCCGACTGCATGGCACATCCGTAGGCTCACGGTCTGTGTAAATATCGCGACCGACCAACTGACCGACAATTACTCGCAGTCTCTGAACCGTTACGTCTGTTTGTTTAATCTTTTCATTTTTTTTCTCATTCGAGATTTAATTTAAGTAGTCGTGAAAAAAGACGACCGTCGATGTTTTTTTTCTAAAACTTGGCCTACATCTTGCACGTTCTTTCAGTTGCTCTGCGTGTCAAGCTTTAAAATAAGCGTTCTCAGTCCAATTCTCGATCCCCCATCATAATGTAGCCACTGTTGGATTATGTTGGATTATTACTTTTTCTTTTTCCAACTTCTTTTTTCTTATCCCTAGCTTTTTGCTTTTTTGTTTTAGCGCCACAGCTATGCATAGTTGTGACGTTCTTGGTACAGTTGTTGTTTATCTGTCGTCCGTCTGTCGACTGTGACGAATGTATTGTAGCCAAACGGTGCGAGATAGGGCCTACATTGCAAACGGACGGATCGCAGACAGACACATCGTACCATATACGTTTATAGCATAGCATAATCGCGTCAAATTCGCAAAAGGTGATATTGCGCGCATCGCATTGACAGTGTGTCAATGTGCTGCTGAATAATATCACCTTTTGTGACTTTTGCTGTTTCCGATGTGCTAGTTCTTGAATGCTGCTGTTAACAAGTGTATAAACTGATGTTTTGTACATTTATATAAATAATAATTCGGGCGCATATTTCACCCATTTGCCGAGAAGTCAGTCTATTTCAGAGGGATGTGCATAAAATTTTGCAAGACGGGTTATCTCGCGGACATAATAGATGTGCTAAATTTAATCTCAATCGGATCAGGGAGTCAACCTGTGAACCTGTGAGCCTATGTGACAAAATTATCACGTCGTCACTGCATTTGGGCATATAATTTTATATCATATAAAGTAATACAAAGTAACACGCTTTTGTTGCATCAACAAACACTGAACAAAGTATTGGCTGTAAGAACGAAACCAAACATTTACTGCTGGTGGTTTATTCTAATATTGGACATGCACACCTCTAATGCGCGGCTATTTGGCCAGCTGCTGAGGCTGAATTATTGTTAGTCGTGGCAACCGTTTATGCACAGCTCTACATCACGCTATGTTAGAGAGAACAGGAATAATGCTTAACGTACGTTTATTATCGTCTTATGATGCTTATAACCGTATAACCTACCCTTTGCCCGTACTTGTTGTAAAGAGAGTAATTTGAGCAAAGCTCACGAGACGCGCGAAAGCCTATAGCAGTTCCTGTTCGCAGGTAATCGTAGTCTATCTCCATCCATTTCGTCGTAATTCACTCTTTTGCAGCCAAAAATCGCC
>Ga0056128_1007564_pt1 | contig 13706 bp, 7 predicted proteins | sample WorMetLIZISLAND2_FD_71113 | JGI IMG/M metagenome (GOLD analysis project Ga0056128, IMG submission 71113) | Marine gutless worms symbiont microbial communities from Max Planck institute for Marine Microbiology, Germany - Olavius geniculatus... ... | reverse complement strand
GGTAAAGGTCGTCAATTTGTATAGCGCATCGTCGCGAGCATGCGCACGCCTCTAATGCGCTTTCGTCACTAACCAGAGCCGCCTGCCGCACGGCCACCGTGTGCAGCCTGCAGACACAGGTTGGCGCAGCGGCCGGCTAGGCAACCCCAGTCAGTTGTACCAAGGTCCCACCTTCCGTAACCCATGTAAGTGAGTTACTACTCATTTTACCGTACCGCGGAGGGTAGAAGGCCGAGTCAACCTAGCTAGCAGGCTTCGCACCGAGATGGTTTACCTGCCCGCAGGCAGTCACCCATCGCAGTACTAACCGGGCCCGGCGTAGAGTAACTTTGTTTCAGCCAAAACGCGTTACTAACTACGCCACCAATAGACCGTACACACGATACCTTAGGTCGATATTCGGCTATCATGGGATCGTTCATAAATGTCGTCACGCGATTTTAATAAAAAAAATACCCTTTCTTCTTTTTTCGTCACATTTGTTCACAATGCTCTGGACCCCATCAAATATAATGTTACAAACTTCTACTCTTTCCCAGTATTTGATATGAGTAGTCGAAATCGAAAAAAATTAAGCAAAAGTAGAAGTAGTGAACCAAAAATATATTTAAGTAGAAGTAAAAATTTTAACTACGTCAGTAGAAAAGTCATCTACATGTATCTTTGAAATCTAACCATAGCTTACTAAATTTTGTTCTAATGTCATATCAATAATAATTTGTACGATTCTGGTGAAAGAAAGTCGCGACCCTTTCGTGAAAAACCAGAGACACATCTTTATTTTAATTAGCACTTAGTTCTGCACCGGGACATCTTTCGTGATTTTTCTTCATGCACTCAGCACTGCCGGCATGTCCACAACCACTACTGGTCAGGAGTCTTCAACTTGTTGAAGTTCGACCATACGCCGAAGAAGAAGAAGCGAACTTTATGCTTACATTTTGCACTTTCGCAAACCGACTTACGCGTTCCGGTACCGTTAGAGATAGGGTTAGCAATAAGATTAAAAATAGAGTTAGGGTAGGGTCAGGGTTAATGTTTAGGGATAGTGGTAGTGTTTAGCAATTATTTTATTGTGTAAAACGTTTCTGGGGTCGATGTAAGTTAATTTCAGTTTCAATGAGTCTTGCGGTGTAATTTTCTGTTACACATTCAAAATATAAGCCTATCCCAAGCAGCCTGCAGTGCAGCCTACAGCGATGAGTTTCACCATTATCAGTGAAAAGTATATTATTATAAAAGTTATACGCCTATCCGTTATCAAAATTGTCTACTGTCTACTTTAAATGCCAAAAAATCGTGTTCCGAAATGTTTCTAGGCTTACTGTAGGTCTACTCCTCCTGCCACATAGCCTACGGCGAGTCGGCGACGTGAAGACTAGTCTACTCTAGTGGCTGTCCATTGCGCTTTCCCGCAGAGGTGACGTGTGTGACGACAAACTACCTTTCACCGACTCCCTACGTACGCATCGTCACAATAATGTAAACCCCACTTCCCTCCTTGGAGCATAATGTCATAATTATATAGACGACCCCTATACAGTGTACGATACACGCTGACTGTGGTTCTGTCACGATCTAGGGTTGTTCTTCAACACACTAATGCATGCATCGGGTGCTGAATGTTCCATCAAAAGCTCTGAATCACAGCAGACGTAGGCCATTATAACATGCAGCTTGTGCGACGTAAACACATTGGACGCATTCACACGAGACAGGTATTCATCGTTCGGCTTGCGTGTGCAGGTGTGTCGTGTGTGCGTGTGTGCACCTGCTTTAAAATACACCAAACTTTCGGGCGGGCTTATGTTTTGCTGGCGTTTATTTCTTTTTCCCCTCGCGTAATCTCCGAGCTCCGTCGGCCGATCTCCGTGAAATTTTGCACGATACTCGGAAGTGTAAGCTTATTCAGTTTTATAATCCCGGTTCAAAATTTAGAGAGGGCCTTCCTAAAAAAATTTAGGGGCCAAAACATGCAAAAATTTGGCCTGATTTTGGACGACTTCAAAGTTTAACGGCGAATATCTCCGGAACGGATGACGATATTCTAAATCAGTGAGTTACTTGATCTACCCAATTTCTCCGGCGTTCGGCGGAAAAAGTCCGGTGAACTTTGGTCCACTAATTGCGGAGATCTCGATGTGGAATCATACCCACCCAAATCGACTTTTTCGGTTGGTCGGAGTAAAATTCAGTTTGTAAGGACGCCATATGCACAGCCCCATTTAAGGTTACCCAAATGATTTTTGGTGTTTAAGAGGACTGATATCATCACATCGTCCTTACACAGAGATGTAAACTGGTAAGTTATTTTACATATATTTTTAAAATGGGTACGAAATTGGCTTAAATTTTAGCGAATAGCCAAAGAAAGTAGCTTTATGAAACTTTGCCATGTGACGTAGTGCTAAGTGGGACTGATAACACGTGTACAATTTTTTTTTGGGGGGGGGAAGGGAGGGGCGTCACCCCCTTAAAATTTGGGATAGCAAAAACGTTCAAAATTCGTCGCTATTTAGAACAACGTTTAACTTTGAGCGCAAATATCTCTGGACTGGATGGAGAAATTGAAAAGCGGTGAACGGCGTTATCAACTACCGTCCCTCCAGCGTTCAACAAAAAATTGGATAAACTTTGGTCCACTAACGATAACGGTTAGTTGGCTACCCTACTACTACTCTAAGTCGACACTGCGCGTTCTGCTTACGCTAATGCGTTGGAGTTCGGGCCACGCGACTTTGCCACCAAAAGAAATTCAACCCCCTGAATTTTCCCCTCAATCCAACATAGGGCGCCTGGCGGACTCACGTTGAGCTTTGCCCCAAATTTCTAGTGTTTATTTGCCTCATTTCTTACCTGCAATTTTTTCTGGGTCCCGCTGGGAGACTTCCGTTCTCCAGACTCCATTGTTTTGTACCCTTTTGGCGAATTTCTGCACGGCTACGCCCGTGTATATGCAGACGATCGCATAGTATATTGTCACTGGGCAGACACATCAAAACTTCTTTCTTTAATTGCCTGGTGCAGGAAACGAAGAGGCGTCAATCGACAACAATGACATTTAGCAGCGTACATCTCGTGACATTCGTAATATTGGTGTCGATGTCGACCTTGATTCTGACCTTGGCCTGTGACATTGAGACGGCAAGACAGTCGACAAGCGGTGCTTTACCAGGGGGCTGGAGTGGGGTAGCGGTCAACGACGATAAAGTCCTACAGCTCAAACAGTCCGTTGTCAACGACGCTTTGGTCAACAAGGCGCACCACGTCATTGAATCATATCAGCAGGTTGTCGATCACGTTTAAGGTTTTGTTCCCATAGTTTCAACGTCAAAAAATTTCGATCATGTAGTAATTGCAGTTCGTAGTGAGCTTCAACGCGCTGCGCTAACGCCGCCGAACCACTTAAGTTTAATCACCTAATTATCAAGGAAAATACAGAAGGTTGCTGCTTAAGACAATTTGACTACGCAAGAAGTTACTATTCTCGTACTTAACTCCAAACAACATGTAAAATGCATCTTCGCTTTTCTATTGGCTTCCAAACTCTGTGAATAATTGCAGGTCGTCGCCGGCGTTAACTACTGCATCAGATTCAGCGCGTCTGCAAACTGTTCAACGCATCACTGCCAGGTATGCCTACGAACAGTTACTTCCTGTGCTTGCTGTTTCACAACTTGTTTCTTTTTTCTTTTTATTTGCAAGTAATGCAGAAAAAAATAAAAATAGTAAAATCCAAGCAGTGAAAAACGTAATCCAAATGCAGGCTTTCGATTTTCGCCCAAAGGCAGCACACTTTCCGCATGGGCGACGCCAGAGTGCGGGGAAAGGGGAGCAGCTGTTTCCCGTGCTTTGTTCTCCCTCTCCCCTTCCCAACTGCCCCCTCTCTTCAGCAAAAAATGTTGATGTAATAAAGTGCTCTTTGGTAACCATACGCATGCCAAGGTGTGATTTATTAAACGTCATTTTTGCAACACAACACTAATGTCTGTGATTTTTTGTGTTTCCAAATATTAAGAAACAGACAGAAATGTTCGGCTTCCATTGCACATCCATAAGCTAAAAGTGTTTCAGCTTCAAGGCGCTTTGCTCTCCCATCACCCCCGATTAGGGGCTTTGCCCCTGGACCCCGCTACATCTTTTCGATGCACGGAACAACTGAATAAAGATTTACATTTGGCCTACACACAACAAAATTATTGCCCGCCCCCGCTGTGCCCTGACCTTGCCTTCCACTGCCCTTTTCCCCAGCTTCAGATTTTTAGCGCCGTCCATGACTTTCCGACGTGTAGTCTAAACTTAACTCACCTTTGTAAGTCTGATGGTAGACAATCTATAGAATTTTAAAAATTAATTTGAAATAAGAGAAAAGCGCATTAAATTGATAGTTTTTATAAGCACAATACGAGCAAACGTCCACCGCTGCGGTGGCCAAATGTCCGCTTTCACTTAGCAGGTCATAGTTCATTCGGGGAAACGTTAGTACGGCGTTATGTTCATACGGGCAAATGCCCGACACCCGAATCCAGAACAGGATTGAAGGATTTTTTTACCACTGCCAGATAGGGCGAATTTCCGCTGAACGGTATATGATGCTGCCACCTGACGAACAGAAACGAAAATTGACATAGCGAATGCCCTTCTAGTTAATTAATAGCTTGAGGTGTTTTTGAGTAGACGGTGGAATGTGTGGCTGGTGGTCATCAACCTGTAACGTCTGGAGCTCAGCAACAACCAGTCCAGCGAACCAGCCTCAGCTGTACAACAGTGACATGTGAGCCGCAGCTTTTAGCGTTGAAACTTCTACGTCTCGTTATGCATAACAGCAATCTTCACAATTATGTTGACATGCGTTGATTACTTGCACCGGTTATGCTAGAAGTTACGTTTGTGGCGGCTCCAGTCAGTTATGCGCGAACAGTGGATTACCCTACTCCAAAAATATCAGCAGATTTTGGTGAAATTTTGTGGAAATGTTCGACATGGCCTAATATAGAAATGTTAAATTTTGGTGGCAGTCAAAATTTTTTTGGTGGATTTTGGATTCGTATCTCGAGTTTCTACCCATCAGGAAATAGGCTAGGGCAGAATGTCTGACACTTGGCGGTGTTTGCCATTCCCAGGTAGCAGCACCGTTCTCGGCGAAGGTTTGACACATAGATGTAAAAAACGTCCCAGGAAAAATAAAAAAACGTTAAAAACGTAAAAAACGTGGCAAGAAGAAAAAAACGTTTAAAAACGTTGAATAAAACGTTGGCCATAATTTGTTTAACCTCTTGCCTAATGCCTAATGCTGTAGGTGCAGTGAAACTATAGTCTAGATAGAGAAAACTTTATTTAGTTTTAATTTAACTGTGTGGACATAAAACCATAGGATTCAACTAACCTAATATACTAGATAAAAACTTGTTATTTAGTATATTTGAACTACCTAAGTAAAATACATCACTATGACCTATTATTTCTTTTCTGTGGTTTCAAAAATGCTTATCGAAGCTTTTGGTGGAATTTTCAATGCAATTTTTTTTAAATAAAAAAAAACGTTGAGCAACATAAAAACTTACATAACGTAAACAACGTGGCAAGAATAAAAAACGTAAAAACGTTTTTTTTTAAATTATAAATCTATGGTTTGAAAGTTGTGATCGCTTCTATAGTTTTACACCGTAATTAGTCAGGCACTGCGTTATGCTGTATGCTGAAAAATGTCGAGCTAGTGCCGACATATTGTGCGGTCGTCTGCCTTACCGTTGACTTTTATAACTGAAAATTAACACACTGGTTCCTCATGCTAGCTTGGGGAACACTTCCATTGATTTTTGGTTTTTTACGTTATTTTCGTTTTTAAGCTAGGTGCCGGTATGTAACGGACGGACGGACGGGCTGAAAAAACACGTAATACGGCCTCTGATGTGTGTTGTTGCAGCATGTGACATAGAAGCAACTCGCGAGTTGGCGCGGGTCACACCGATGCCAGGAGGTTGGCAAGCAGAGGACACGAGCAGTGAAATTATTACACAACTTTACAATCGCGCCGTTAGGATAGCAGCCGTCAGACGCGGAGTCGTGCGCGACGCTTTTTATCAGGTGAAACCTCTTCCATTTGTATTTATAACTTCCGCCAAGGAGGTTATGTGATACCCGGCACTTAGTTATTTATGCATTTCTTTGTTTGTTACCAGGTTTACACAAACATTACTGGCGAATTTGGCTGAAATTAATTTTCAGGGAAGATTACACTTGACCCAACTTGGCAGTGATTAGATTTTGATGATGATCTGGATCAGCGACTTGATCTATGATCGAGTTGGACGATTCTTTACCGTTGCCAGAAAGGATAAACTTAGCCGAATATGGTAATGTCACCTGGCTAACACAACGGAAGTTAAGAAAAACCCAGCTGTCGCTAGAGTGCGGCCGACCGTACTGGTTGTCACTGTCCTTAAAGTTCATCCGAGGTCGATGATTTTCATTTTATCTGAAAGAACGTATGTTACTTCCTGTTAGTGATAAATAGTAACGTAGGCCATATCTTGCACCGTTTAGCCACAATACATCCGCTACAGACGACAGACGGACGATAACCGTAGCTTACAGCTTAACGGTCGGCCCAAAAATGACATAACTCATTTTACTAATTATTCTGAGCGTAGGTGAAGGTTAGAGCTAAGTGCTATTTTATTGTTTCGCTATTTATTGGTTAAATAAGTCTTACGTTTTGGCGACTTTTTAGGTGGTAGCTGGTTTCAATTACTGCATACAGTTCGACTCCACGGGATCAGCAAACTGTCATCAGCAATGCCAGGTCGACTTATCTTAGTGTTCGTCGTACTTAATATATTAATTGATATAGTAATCTAATCATTAATTTATTTTATAAGCTGGTAGGCGACATGGCTCGCGATGGCTAGCACAAAATTGATGTTATAAGTTGTAGCCTGAATCATGTAAGAGGGTCAAATATATACAGAGCAGGAAGTTTTCACACACTCTTGACAACACTATTGTGTTACTATGTGGACAATCGCTTACGATTTACAAAAAATTACTGCTGTAGCGCACGATTTTTTAGACTCACAGTTAGGATTAGGGTTGGGCAAAGCGAATAAAGTGGAGTCTGGGCGTTAGATGTCTCTGGATGAACTGATGAATTTCAGTAATCATCTTAATGCAAACCCCCAGGTAGGCTACTTCGATTCGGGCTGCAACGTAGCAGTTTTTCAGCCCAGGCTGAGCCATAGGACATATGCCATCGAAGCAGAGTAGTGTAGGTCGCAGCAACTGCCGCACCAGTTAAGACAAGCAAGCTTGTACTCACGACAAATTGTGACGTCAGCGTTACGTCACGACTAGCAAAAATATTTAATCAACAGCCATATTGTGTTCAAATATTTTAAGTTAGTATTTCTTCTGCTACAACTGTTAAACATTTCGCGTAAATCGATCATCCTTTGAGCGAATTATGACAGAAAGAAAAAAAGAGTCCATTCTTATAAAACACCGTGTATATATATGTGATATTCTGCTAAATTGTAAAAAGTGGGTGCATTATTATCCGAACGTCACACGCCTCATCAAACTGAGGCTACGTTTTGTTGTCGGCGACAAAGTAGCCTCGTTTGTATAGACTGATATAGACTACGCAATCAATGCATTTGTTATCACATTATTTTTTGCTTCGTGTTTTTTGCAGGCGTTATCGTGCGTGGCTGCCGGATTTCTGCCACTTCCTTTCCGTACGAACAATCCCGGTGTAGTGACAAAGATTGGCGTAAAATGCCAACCTGGCGGCCAGCTCCTCGGCTATACAGGTAAATCAACCAATGTTCGTCATATCTGTCAGCACAGGTAAAATGAAAGGATGTCTTTTTATGCGCAACAGCTATGCTGAGCATGTTTTGCTATCGTAGAACCGTCTGTCCCTCCGTATCTCCGTCTGTCTGTCTGTCTGTCACTGTATCAAAACGGCGATAAATAGTATCATAATATTTTTACTGTGGCAGTGTGCCTGCCACAAAATTTTCGTTTTTTTGTGACAAAATTGTATGCTTTTTTCGAACGAGGGCATTAAAATAACAAGTCGTTATTTTATCGGCCGGGCGTATTAACATCGATGATCTTGAACGACCTTGAACCCACAAAGTACGGGGTTTTATTGGTCTTTTTGCGATTTTTAACTACGGCGCACATTTTAACAGTGAGTTGCAACGAAATAGTTAGAAATAAGCCAAGACAGCCTGCATAAAAAATTTTGACTTTAGACGTAGATTTTGCACTTTAAATTTCGGCCCCCTAGCTTTAAGGAGTTTTTGTACCGGGGCGTCAATATTATGAGTACTCTTACAAATGCGCCATTTTTGCTAATATCCATTAATTTAACGTGAAAACGGTTGAAGACAGACAGAGATTTGCTGCTTACCGTAACAAGACTGTTAACGAGCTTTTAATGGGTATTAACATTGATAACGTTAAACGACCTTAAAATTTAAAGAACGCGTCTTAGTGATTTTTTTGCGATTTGAAGCTGCGATGCATAGGCTTAATTTATCGGTGAGTTTGACCGATAGATTAGAAATAAATTAGGACAACCTGCGTATGTAATTTTTAACATGGACGTATGTTTTAACTAGGCCTATCTGAGTTTCGACCTTTTAAGTTTAAAGTATCCGCTGTACAGAGACTTCAAATTTAGGTATTTTTTCAAAACGCATTATTTTATTGCGCGTTGTACACTGATTTTCTAGATTTTGGCTCAGATCCTGTCGGGCGTCACGTAAGCTTTGTTAAAATTACTTGTTTTGCTTCTGCCGAAAAGTTTCTGTCCGTTTGTCAATTGTAAACAAGATAACTCTTACAGTTATGAATAGGTTTTAATAATATTTAAATTAATTTTAATGGACTAAACGGCCTGTGAAAAAAAAACTGATAAAGATTTCATGTTTTGTCAGAGATCCAGATTTTTTTAAATACTAGACTAAAGGCTATCCAGGACTCTTCGCCATTTAAGCTATGACACCGTTGTGTTCGTCAGGTGACAGCGACATTCTCGGCGCAGGATTAAAAGCAAAAATGCACCAAAACCCATGCCCTATATGGGGCATTGCCCCATATAGGCTGGACTTTGCTGGTGGACTCTTTCCATTCCTTAGTCGGACGAATATCTTTTGAATTAAATGTGTTTTTTTCAGACACTTTTTAAATTTTTCCTTTACGCCGTTGGCATTTTTATTGTTTCCCAACACAAGAGCCTTTCTCATTGCGTTTGAAAGCTTTACAATTTTAAGGATAACTTATATTCACACCTAGTACGGCTGGATAAAACACTGAACTGTTTAACGGTCGTAATCATTGTATTTATTATGCGGCCGTCCTGCATTACCGGTATTGCTCGTCGTCTCTTTGTCCGTCCGTCAGTCCATCTATCTGTTTATGTGTCTTGCACAAGCTCATAAATCAAAAACAAGGCGTAGAAAAAAACAAAATTAGCAGAAGAACTCAGAACAGGAGCAAACAATGTGTCAATTTTCAGCTCAAAAAGTTAAGACCAGTGTTATCGATGTCAAAAACGTCCTCAGAAAACAATATTTCACGTAAAGGTTTAATTGCAACTTAGGAACACGAGGCGCAATGCAGTGGCCAGGTTTACTAGTCTGTAGTGAGCACTAAATGGACGGCCGCATACAGGTCGGCACATGGCGTGGCAACATATTTGCTAGTTTTAACAAAAACAATATTAAACCTGCTTTGATGTTGGTGTTACAGGAAATACGACAGGAACGTCGTCTGATGTTGGCGTTACCGAACGTCCTTCACGATCTAGTACTTCAGACACAGGAAATGGTTCTGACGTTCGTGTTACTAATATTCCCGTTACGGGACCTACGTCGACCGGAACTTTCTCCGATGTTGGTGCTACTGCCGTTACGGAAAGTTTTGCGGAAACCGTGACGTCACACGCCATTGCGTCACTGATGACGGCATGCGTCGCATTTACGCTTGTTCGCGTTCTCGGCCTACCGTAGATTAATCTTGAGATTTCAGCTTGGTTTCCGTCCAACTGAACGGACGCAACGCAATAATAAACATCCGTTTTATCCTTGTGTTTTGACCGTCGCGTTACTTGCGTTACTTGCGTTAGTTGCGTTCATTGCGTTCATCGCGTTCTTTGCGTACTTGCTTGCGTACTTTCCTCGAGTTGCCTACATTACTTGCGTCAAGTCAATTGCGCTGGGTTCGTTGCGTTGGGCGCAAACGACGCTTTAATCACGCCATTTCAATCTAGCAATGCTTTGCTGTTGATTCCTTTTCTGCTGTAATTAATACGTTATTTCAGATTTCAGGTTTTACCCGCGACAGCGATTAGTGCTAAGCGCGTATTAGCTATCATAGACGAATATTCACTCGCGCCATGGTTTTTGCGCGTCCGTCTGTCCGTCTCTCTGTCCGTCCGTTACACTCTGGATCTGTATCAAAACGGTGCAAGCTAGAATCACGAAATCTTTACTATGGGCTGCCCCAAGGACTCTAATTTTTGTGTCACAATATCATGTTCCTCTCGAACAAGGGTGTCAAAGAGGAGTACCCCCTAAAAGACGCTATTTTGCCGTTATTAGCTCGTATGGTGTAAAAACGGTTGCAAATAGGTACATACATGCTGCTTATCGTAACAAGCACCGGTTGCAGGATTTTTAGATTTATTAACATTTAACATCGATGACCTAAAACAACCTTAAACCCCCAAAAGACGGCTTTTTAGTGAGTTTTTCGCAATTTTTGGCTGAAGCGCACATTTCAAGAGTGAATTGCGACGAAATGTCTAAAGACAACCTGTGTACGAAATTGTTAGCGTTAAACGCAAATTTTTGCAGTCTAAGTGCCGACATCCTAGGTTAAAAAGAAATGCCCCTCTTATTTTGCCGTGTTTATTTTACTGATATTGGCTCGTTTAGCACGAAAACAGTTGCAGATAGGCACAGACATCTTGCTTATGATAACAAGCACTAGTGACGAGCTTCTTAGGGGTGTCAACATCAATAACCTTGAATGACTTTAAAACCCCAAAATAGGGGTTTTAAGTGAATTTTTCGCAATTTCGGGCTGCGACACAATATAAGACTGAATTGCGCCGAAATGGCTGGAGATAGACTTGGACAACCTGGGTATAAAATTTTTAGCATAGAGCGTACATTTTAACGATCAAAGTTTCGACCTCTCAAATTCAAGGAGTCTTCCGTACGTCTTGAAAGATTACGTAAAGTGATTGCCAAGGTGGCAGGACCGCTGCTATCGCGCGTCACGTGAGCTTTTCTTAAAATACTTGTACCGTAATTATTACTTAATACCGTACTTATTTCTGCTTATATTATATAACATTGCCTGTAAGTGCTTTATTTTGGGGCACACATTAAAGACCAGTTAAGGTCTTGATTGTTTCTTGAACTGGTCAATAGTTTTAAACAGCTTTTATGTATGCGTGTTCATCCGGCTTAATAAACATGATTAAAAACAGACATCAGGCGTAAAATATAAAAGCAGCGCCTTCGACGCCGTCGCTCGCCGGGCAGCCTTAATGAGCAGTAAAACAGTATAAAAAGCCAAAATGCAAATACAACAGCTACTCGTACACAAACACTGTTTTAAGCGATTTGCGAACATGAAACTGTAACTGCAAAGCTCGAGAGAGGCGCGGCGACGTTCGATCGCTGTGGGAATACAAGCGACGGCGTCATTAAACTGCAGGGAAGACCGGCTGGCTAGCTAACCGAGTCAAACTGGACCGACACCGGCCGCAGAGGTCATAAACAATTCGGCGTTGACACCGGAACAGCGAGACTTTGATGTGCTGCTGTGGTGATGAATGACGCTGCCGTATTTCGCTCCATTGTATAATGACGGGCACTGCGTTGCGCAAGTTGTCATCCTGTGTCGGTCGGCGCTTTCATGCCGTGGTCAACACGTGCTTCGCTAGAGGCGCATCCCGTCTTCGTGACGTCCGTCCGCTCTTATAAATATACATTTCACCGTGCAAAGTCATTGTTCTCTGCTGCCTGACGACGTCCGTATAATGCACTGCAATTCGATTAATTCATTAACGCACTTGAAGTGTTCAAAACTAATCCTAGGTGCACCTGTCTATTGTTGGTGAACAAGTCAAATCGGCCCACGTCAGGTAGGCCTGTATTTATCCGATGATATGCAGTACGATATGCATTATAATCAAATAAAAAACAATGTCTAAAATATAATAATTAGGGCTTAATAAGTTAATTGTGCAAAAATAACTATCATTTATTCCTAATTTTGATACAAAACTAATAATGACAATTATCCAAAAAATGCATGTCTTTGTTTAGGAACACTTGTATTAGGCCTAGGTACTCAGTTAATATTAAGCGCAGTTTATATTGGCGTACCTGGTAAATGTTACAATCAGAAATTGTTCGTTTTATTACTCGCGAGAGCTAGCATAGCTATAGCGCGTATTAGCTACGGTAATTCTGTCTGTCTGTCCGTCCCTACGTTCGTCTTGATGTCACATTCCGGTACCGTTCCTAGACCAAAGGAAATAGAGACATCTGGTTTTCACCAAGTGATAGTTTAGAGTCTCTAGTATTTCGCGACATAATTTTATGCCGCTGGGTGAAGGGGTCCCCTCGAACGAGAGAATGAAACAGGGGCACCTTCCTTAAAAAGACGTTTTTGCCGCTATTGGTTTGTCTAGCGTGAAAATGACTTTAAACGACCTAGAATTTTTAAAATAGAGGGTTTTAGTGATTGTTTAGCGATTTCGAGCTGTGACACACATTTCAAGGGTGAATTTGCGCCAAAATGGCTAAAGATAGACCAAGATAACTTTTGTAAAAATTTGCAGCATTAAATGTAGATTTCACCAGTCCAAGCTACGACCTTCTATGTTCAACGAGGTTTGCACATGCAAGTGTCAAAAAATTACCTCTTTAAAAAGTGGTTATTTTCGCTATTGGTTTGTCCAGCGTGAAAACGCTTGCAGATATGTCTAAACGTGCTGCTTATCATAACAAGCACTGATGACGTGCTTAGTGGTATCAGCGTCGATAATCTTGAATAATTTTGAACCCCAAAAATAAAGGGTTTAGTAATTTTTGCGGTTTTTGGCTGCAGAAGAACGAATTGCGACAAAATGGATGGACATAGACTAAAACAACCTGCGAGCAGGAACTGCTATAGGCTCTCGTGCGTCTCATGAGCATTAGCTCAGATTTTTTTGTGTAGTTATGTTTACGGTTTACAATGTTTTGGAGTAAGCGATTACTGTTTTTAAGATGCTTGTAATGGTATCTACTTTATTAAAACATTTTCTCAGTAACGTGACTTAAATCGAAAGTTTAGCGATTGAAATTTTGTTCGTCGTTATTTTTTCAGAATCTCATATTGTGAGATCGGCTGGTGTATCTCGCCTTGTCTGTCTAGCGCATACAACGAAACGGGAAACAAACAAAACCAGGCTAAACAAACTTGATCCTTTTTTCTTTCGTTTGAAAAGACCGCCGGCATTAAAGGCTGATAATGTAATGCAATGCTTAATTTCGCATATGCCTTTTTGTTAGTCATCACCAAAATATGGCCGCAAAAATAAACAAAAAATTTTAAAAACTAGAAATTTCGGGCAAAGCCCAACGTGAGTCCGCCCGGCGCCCTAAGTCCGATTGGGGGAAATTGAGGGGGGG
>Ga0056128_1007563_pt1 | contig 13707 bp, 8 predicted proteins | sample WorMetLIZISLAND2_FD_71113 | JGI IMG/M metagenome (GOLD analysis project Ga0056128, IMG submission 71113) | Marine gutless worms symbiont microbial communities from Max Planck institute for Marine Microbiology, Germany - Olavius geniculatus... ... | reverse complement strand
GCGTATGTTGAATTTAATTTTAATGTTTGATTTTAACTGCTATATTTTGTGTTTATTTTGTATTTGTTTATCATTGTATTAGCTGTGATGTTCATTACTTTGCGCATAAAGTTGTCTACAGTTATTGTTTACAGAATTAGCTAATTTTTACGGACTGCGGTCTTGCCGCTAGCCAGTCAGCTAATAATGAATCCATTGACCGCCAATGTTACAGATATTGAGTTTTTATTTCAGCACTACCAAATTACCTTGAATTTTGAATGTTTTGAATTTTAATGTCTTATTTTAACTGCTGTATCTTGTGCTATGTCGGTCAATGCTTTCATTATTAGCTGACTGGCTAGCGGCTAGCAGCGAGACCACACCCACCGGCCAATCACAGATGAGCACGCACGCAGTCGTTACGTAATGCACCGAAAGATCAAAATCCAAGGAACAAAGCCATGAACCGAAACGTCTGCCTCCGGTGTCGGCAGTCACGCATCAGTTGTCATTGTGAAGCACGCAATGTTTTAAAAAGCGTTCGAGTCCATGCCGGGTCAGGTAAAAGAAACCGACAAAACACCCTCTTATAAGATACATTACCAGTACATATATACGTGTATATATATTTACTGTGATACAATACCCCGCTACGGAAAATCAATATTGTTGGTAATAATGCATATTCCCAGTTTTATGTTGGGAAAGTAAAAAAATGAAAACTGGGGGAATAATTTTAGGTGGCAGATTTTCTAGAAACGCATGGCACAGAATGCTATCATTCTGCGCACAACAGCTCCATTTTTTTCCGCCCGCTTCTCTCGCACATTACTTCTAGCTCCATACTTTCAAAGTTGTATTTAAAGGGAGGAGACAGACGGGTTAGCGGGTTTAACCCCCACCAGAATTTTTAAAGTTAACGTGAGTGTCAATTCTGCTTACAACTGTTCAAAAAATTTGACTCATTTCGCTCGCAGATTATTTGTACTTCTACTTTTAAATTTGTTCCACCGCTCTTGTTTGCTTTTATTATTTAAGCTGCATGCATTAAATTTGGTCAGCTGATTCTAAAGAAAATAATTACAATTATTGCCACCAGAAGTCATATTTTAAGGTTAAAATGCACTATCCTATTTCGGCTGGGGCTCCCCCACTCCCCTTAGCTGCATTCGAGGGGTCTTACTTTTAAGACAAGAAAAGGGAAGAGAAAGGGAAGGGAAAACGGCAAGGAAGAGAAAAACCAAAGGAAGGGAAAAGAAAAAGAGAAAGGGAGGAAAAAAAGAAAAAAGGAGAAAAAAAGAAAAAGAGAGAGAGAAAGATTAACCCCAAAATTCTGGTTATAGTCTAGTTTACTTTTAAAGTTGTAGTGCCACGCTACCCTTGTCTGCCTATATTGTTTAAACTGTACTAAATTTGGTCAGTGATTTATACGGAAAAAAATAATCAAATTTGTTGCCACCAAATGTCGCATTTTAAAGGTTAAAGTCCACCAAATTTGATATCGGTTTACATGCACGCCAGCGCCGCAGCAAGTGAGTGACAGCGCACGTGCGTGCGGGTTGTCGTCAAGTGAGCCCGCAGCGTTCGCAGCAACAAAGACCCGCATCTCCATCACTGTACACTGACTGAATGATGACTGACCGACTCACTTCTTTGTCAAGTCGTCGTCGCCGCAGCCGCAACAAAAGCAAGCGCTGTACATTTAAACGACCATAATAACGTTTCTACTAGTGTACTAATCCCACATACTCCATCGATCGAGCGATCACGGCTATTGTCACCTTTGTTTCAACGTGATTCCCAGAATTCAGCTCTTTCCGTTCGTTCACCTGTTGAGTAACAGTTCGTCACCGCGTCCCCTATACTGAATGACAAACTAATATTTACTGCGTAATAACAGCAGCTGTATTGTGCAGTATAAAATTGAGGCCCTAGCTAATCATTTCTCGTCAACAATATGTCTTAAAGCACGCCACATTTTTTACCATACTAGCTAGCACAAATTTTGGTCATGGGCGATCCCGAGGTAATTTGATTTTGGTGGCAATCGGATAATTTACATTTTTTGCTTCATTTTCTTCCGTATTGCATTTTCAAAGAGTTCAGAACTTGAGACGGCATAGTTTGCCAGTTTTCACTGTAGGGTTTCACAATATTGCCAGAGTGTTTGACATTGTGTGTGACTAATTTTACTTTTTTTATACAATTTACTTTCTGTTTCGTTTAGTCGGATGAGAAAATAATGTGCGACGTGTACATTTGTTGGCAACAATTTAACACATTTCGTGTAGGTATACTTTTGTTATTTTAACATTGAAATTTACGATGAGCTAAACTAAACAAGGTGATTTTGTGCGCCTGTGAAGCTACGGTCATATGGCGCTTTACAAATATGTTTATTAGTATTTTTTAAACCATTGGAAAAATTCAAAGATGTCTCAGAAATTAGCTATATCAAGCGGATTATTATTATTACACAAAATTATGTTTATAGAACGAGAAGTTTGGAGGTCGACTGCGCGTGGAAGTTACGCATGACGGAGCGACATACAGCAGTCGTCTGACGCTTTCACCGCTCAGATACACGGATACTGGGCAGTTTACGTGTTCCGATAACTCCACAAACTCATCCAACAATGAATCCACTGTCTACGTTTACGTCTACGGTAAAATGCGCTTAGCCTACATCTTCATCTATGGCCTTTCTGGGAGAAACTATTATGAATCATTGTCATTCGTCAGTTGGAACTGTGTACGAGTTTTGGACAAAAACTGACCGTTGTCATATTTAGTTTAAGTGTAATTCACGACATCGTTTTGAGGTCAAGGTCACCAAAGGTCACAAACGGTCAGTCACAGTTCACACGAAATGTGTCGCAGCAGACTCGAAGAACTGCGTATCGAGAACTTGGACCACTAGAAAATCAAGAGATGTCAAATTACAGCATCAGCATCTAATAAACTTGATATCCTAAATGAGTTTGTTATAGCCTAAGCTACTGATCAGTGGACCAGCGTACCCTATAGGTATATTACGCCTAGAGAGTGTCACGTGTAACAGAAGGCCAGAGCAGAAACATGACGTCGAGAACAGTCAGTGGCGGATTCAAGGGGGGGGGGCGGCGAAGCCCCCTCCTCAGACCCTACCCCTACCCTTTCGCCCCCTATTCCCAAGTTCTGGATCCGCTGCTGATAGCAGTAATTTGTCGAATATAAACTGTTGTTCTTCGGGGTGGAGTTTACACACGTGTGGGCGATGGTAGGGTGAAATTGTGTGCAGTGTGTAATTGTGTACTAAGTAGGCCATGGACCCCTTTGAGTAGGCCTATGCGTAACTGTTCTATCAGATGGACATCACCTGCTCGTTGGTCGGCGCTCGTACCGTCTCTTCACGTCTGGTCAGCCGGGAAGTCTTCCATGCCGCCCGACACACCCAGACGTCAGCGTCATGCTGCTGAAGTCGTCTCGACCGGTTCCAGTCGATGACGAGAACTTGGCGTTTGATCCGCGCGTCGGGTTTCTCCTGCGGCGCGCCAACTCGTACTTCAGCGGCTATTTCAGCTGTGTCGCGTCGTTTCATGGTTTCAAGTCTCAACAGACGGTCGTCATCACTTACAAACGTACGTTCGTCTTGCCGTTTGCCCTCTCTTATTCCATCCACCGTCAAACTCGTACTGCTTATATATCTCTAGCATTATGTCTGCAGCGGTATAACGAGTTGATAACTCCACGACCAAACGACAGTCATACATTTGCGCTACCGACTATGACGTCCGACTGTCGCTGACACAGTGTGTTAGACTACTGACTGGTGTGTTTTAAGTTCGTCTAGCACTCATTTACCCCTTTCAGCGATAGTGATTTAACAAATAGGCCTACTTTACTGTAGACATCTATATTGTGTTAATTAGTTCGCCAATGACGTTATAATTTTGTTTCCAATAGGCCCGCTTAGTTCTAATATTTGTAAAAAAGAGTTGTTAATCTTGGAACACATTTCGTTGTAAACATAATTATTTTAAATATTGACGTATAAGCGACTGTTTGTTTCGTATTATTGGTTCAGAGGCGACGGTTTCTGTGCCGGAAGTGGAGATAAAGCCAAGTTCATTGTCTGCACTGGTCGGTGATACGGTCGAAATGCGATGTCTTGCACACTTACAACAGGACAGTCCCGTTCATATGCATTGGTCTCTGCCCACAAAGGTTCACTACAGTACTACACTAGTGTTGGACATACATTGATAATTTAAGTTTGTTCGTACAGTAACATCTCGACATTGCAAGCACTCCCGGCCTACGATACGGCGCCTGTCCGGTCGCAGTAGCAAAGAACTCCGATCTGCATTGTCGCTTTTTCTTATAGGCGCTACCTGCCAATCAAATCAATCTTTTTGACCGCCCCCCACTATGAGTGTAAGCCTAGCTCGGGCGTTCGTCGTCGTCGTGCAGCGAGCTTCCAATATGATCATCAATAACTCCCACATCATAACTTCTCATAACTTTTACACTCAGCAGGTGTTTACATGGGGGCGCTGAAATCGCGAGACCTGACAACGCGGCACCAGATCAGAAGTTGAGCAAAAAAGTCCCTTCATCGGCGAGCATAGACAGTACTGTCAGTCCAACCAATGAAGCCTGGCTAACCGGCCGCAAAGCCACATGGCGTGCACTTGTCAGTTAGTAGGTCTTGTCATTAACTGATGGCACCAAATAAAAACTGCCAACATTAGTGACGTCAAGTCTAAAAGCCGGCCTAGTCGTCTCGTGGTCCGCGAGGTTAGTATACATGTATGTGTTAAGTTTGGTCATGGTCAGTGTAATATTTTCCTAACTAAACGTGCGTCACAGTTTACTCAATGTTGAACTAATTGATTTTGTTTTTATGGAATGTTCTATATAATACTGCTGTTGTGCTATTTTGCAAAACGCATGTCAAAGTTGATGCATTGTTTTTATATAATAGGCCTACGTGGAATTAAAGTTAATTTTATGCGTCATTTAGCGTTACTTGGCGTTGTCTCGCGATGTCCACCCCTGCTATTTGGTGCCGCGTTGTCAGGTCTCGCGATTTCAGTCACCCCGTTTACATGTGCAACTGTTGCACAACTGTTGCACGACGTAAATGTAGACACCCTCTTGGGCTCATGAGAAGTCACAAGTAAACGTTCGCTGTACTCTGGATTGACTTAGTTTTTCAGAGTGAATTGCGAATTTATCTTAATCTATTACTTCAGTATTCATAGATGTGTTGGCTATAGACATATTGAAATAGAGTAAGTGTAATTTTTCGTTTGTTGCCACTGTTCATGCTTCACTAAAACAGCTTCGTCGTAATTTGTGCGGCATTCCTGTCTGACTAATAATTCGAATTTTACGAATTTTGGTTAGTCAGCGAATTTATAATCTGGCCTTATCACAGCATTTGTAACATTTGCTATTATGTATTTTCTTTTATTTCAGTATGTCATTAATTCAGTAGCGTTCGACCGTTGTGCAATAACGGATTACTTACTTAATTCCTTACTTACTTTATTGTCTGCAGAACACAGTGTACAACTCGACACGTCCGATGAAACATGGCCAAGGTCGTGAGCAAGTTGTCAACAGCAGTCTAACCATTTACAACTTAACTCTGAATGACACGGGCGCGTACGGCTGCAGTGCTGTCACTCACGACCATAAAAGCAACTCAGCTTCCATCCGCGTTCAAGTCTACAGTAAGAACTTAGTGATCTTAACCTTCTTCTGACTTTACGACTTTCGACTTTGCATCAGTTGCCATTGTAACCCCCAGGTCAACTCAGCCTGGCCATCCCTCCATGGATAGGCTTAACATGTAGGCTACCAGCAGAAGTTGAGCATCAACAGACACATTGCGCGATGAACTAGCCCCGTGTTCATGGTCTCGCAGTGTAAACTATTATCTGGCTGAGGGCTAACAAAACCAGAGATCATAGCCGTCCTATGGGCTTTGTGGCTCGGGAAGGACTTTGCTTTTTATTACTGTAACTGCTGTGCTTGTGACATGTTAAAGAATTATGCTATTTGTCATTTGTGATGTGTTTGTACTAGGCAAACCGTTTATAAACCTGACGGTGCAGAGCATGACAGTGAACGAAGGAGAAGCTGCACTGCTGACTGTGAACGTGCATTCTTATCCCAGAGAGCCCAAGTTAACCTGGTTTAAAGACGGGCTGCCGTTTACAACACGGTCTCGTGGTAAACGGTAGGCATCTCTACGTAGACATACTTGTTCGTGTTAGGACAGCGTTCAACCTATTACAGGCTCGGTAATTTATATTATTAGATTGGTGTTATTTATTACATGTATTTCAATTAAGTTGTTTTGTCCTCAGATTGAAAATGATGACTCTGTTTTGCCCACGGCTATAAAATTTGGTGCAGGCCTACTTTTTTAATTATCAGAATTCGTGTTTAATTATGACCCAAGACTAATTTGTGTCAGTAGAAACAGTATGCAAATCTCACGTTACGTTTACATGCAGTCCATCTGTTACGGCCTACGTAGTGTTTTCGTGATATCTAGGACCTCCGTGATACGCTTTATAGTAGATTTGCACTAAACTTTTGTCTTTAATACGGCCATCTTTATCTATATAGCTGAAATGTGTCGTGCATTGTGAGTATAATAATGATGCGTGACTGTTGCTTTTATTTAAAACAGAATCGAACGTGTGCGTTATGGTCAAATTCGACTTGATCAAATACAATCTTCAGATCATGGTCGCTATACCGTCGTCGCTTCAGCTGTCTACAGCAACAGCTCGGCCAGCTTTGAGCTGTTCGTCAACGGTATCGAAACTTTTACGGAATAATTTCTGTACTATTTATTTGCTAGTTTATATACTGTTTATTTTGAGAGTGAATGACCAGTTTTTGATGGTGCATCAGCACAAATTAGGCCATTTAATGCCATGTGTTTTTGAGGATTTTAATAGTTGGCCTATAATACTAGATCCTCAAGTAAAAGATCATGTTCAAATAAACATGGAGTTTGCCAAATGTCTTTCTACAAAGTAGCCTATATTACAGTTCATATACGCTGCAATTCAGTCAGTTATTGGTCAAACTAAATACGTTTATGAAAATGCACAGTCAGTGAGCAAGTGCGCGCTAAAATGCTTTAATGTGACTTAGTAGCGCTTGTATCTCGTAAGCAAGCACAGTACAAAATTCGACCAGTTTGCCATACACATATGCGGAGTTAAGGGTCGTGAAGTTGCAAATTATTGTACACACGACCTTCTTCAGGATATTTAGGGCACTACATGTACATATTTTTTTCGTGGGCACATCTTATGGTGGCGTTTCCAAGATCGTACCAGTGGCTGAGTTTATCGTTAGCTATAAGTAGCGTGTGTAAAATTTCAGTGCCGGCTTCAGTGGATGTGGACCTGGCGAATCAGACGTTTTACATGGTAAATGCAACGCAGACGTTGACGTGTAGTGTTGCCGGCTACCCGTCACCAGGTGTCTACTGGGAGTGGCAACCATGTAGCACCAGGACATCGTGTACAACTGCACGACGTGTGCCGTGGACCAGTGTGTCCGAGTCAAAGAACATCGTACAAGTACGTCGCTCGCAATGCATCTCTGTCGCTTCGTCTCATGAACAACTCTGCTTGCCGTACAGTCTATACAGATATGTCTGTAAAAATAACTAGAAAAATATGCTGGCCCAGTGCCGACATATTGTGCGGTCGTCCGCCTTCTCTCTCTCGTCTGGCGACGGCGTTTGGGGTACGCAGTACCTCACATTCTTCTGATGGTTTTATGGAACCAGAAACTCTGCCCACTGCCTATGCGAAGTGTGTACAAGTCAGCCGATATACTTTACTAATGAACTCACCGGTTTACAATATGTTTTTGTGCACTAATATTGTATTGCATGTTTGCTTACAGTAATGCAAGTCAAACTATTGCAATAATGTTTTAAGGTTGCTCTTGGTCGTCGTTTGCTACGTGTCTGCGGACAGTTTACCTGTATATAACCAACCACTCAGATCAGATTCAGTTTTCTATCCTTTAGGGGTAGGAAAATCAAGTACCAGTGTAGTAAAAAATTCGTCGCACCAGAAAATTATTCCCACACGCAGCAGTACGGGTTAGGGTTAAGATTAAGGATAGGGTTAAAGTTAGGGTTAGGGTTAGCGTTAGCATTAGCGTTAGTTACATTATGACAATATGGAGGTGAGAAGAATTTTCCAGGTGCGACAAATTTCCCATGACACCGGCCTGCCTAGCTGGAGCTTAGGTGAAGCGCGTTTACCTGTCTCGAATGCCAGGTCTGTGATTTCATCTGACAGGTTACACTCCGGAACTCTGAGATGGGTTCAAATGAATAGCAATAAACACTTACTTTTTTAAAGCTCGTCTACAAAGCACTTCATGATGTCACGGCGTCGTAGCTCGTCGACGACTGTCAACTCGTCGTCTCCATTTTTGGTCGTCGCAGGTTGCGGTCGACCGGACATGACTTGCATCGTCGTCCCTCGAACAAACAAGCAACTCGGTGACAGAAACCTTGCGGTCGCTGGTTTACGGCTCTGGAACAGTCTGCCAGCAGAACTGCGTCCGCCAGACATCGAACTGGGAGAATTTTGGCGCCTAACAACAGCGATTTGGTTTACGTGAGACACCGGCGCTTGGTGACCCTTGTTTTTCGACTGCTTTACAAATATTTTATTATTACTACTACTGCTTACTACTACTAGGGAGTGTCTGTGACTGTCTGTGTAGAGTCGGCGTGACGTAGACAGTGACGGCGAAAGTGATCATTGGTCGTCTGTGAGTCGTCTGAGTGTAGTCGCCAGGCAGTCAGGCTTCTACCGCTGTACCGCTCACAACAGCCACAGCAGCGCTTCTCAGAGCATCAGATTCATTGTCACCGGTATGTACTCATCACTTCATTGTCGAGGCGGAATCGCTCTTGCAGCGTAAGCGATTCCGCCTATTCCTAGGTACGCATTGCTCCGTAGCGTGGTCTGCAGAAAAATCTGTCGTCTGTCACAGTCCTTCCCTGCTTTAACTATTCGACGGATTTAGATGCCATTTGCCAGTTACACTTGCGGAGTTTTATGACACATTGTGTTAGATGGGAATCTCTGGGTAATGGGAGATTTTGGGTCCAATCCCAGCCAAAACATTCAGTTGCAAACTGCAGCAAAACCGTCAGTCCTATGCTGCAACAGTGACTCTGCTTTTTTGCCAAATTATTTTGATTTTTGTTTTGATAGAGTCCATGTGATAAGAAGGTCACAATTTTATCTCCTAGCTGTAGTGGCATAATGTCATGGTGTTATGTAACATTTTTTAGTGTAAACCAATAAATTTGTTCTCCGTTTCTTGGTCTTTAATTTAATTTTGCAGTAGCTTATCCACTTACAGATTCACAATAATTTTTAATGTATGATAATATTTTCGTGGTATTTTAATTACATTTTATAATTGTAAACCAAAGCACAAACCGTGCAAAAATTCAAGCAAGTTTTAGGTTGTTGGCAGTTTTGACTTTCTTTAGCCGTGTATGACACAGTTGAAACAAAACCGGTAAAGAATGTAGATTTGCGACGATCATTTGTGACAATGCGCTGTGCACTTATATACAGATGTGAAAGATGGATTCGACCAGTTGCCCAGCTCACCGGTGACTGTAGTGGCTGGTGATAATGTCACGGCAGAGTGTTTGGCAAACTTGTACCTGTACAACGTGTCGTCACTGCATTGGGTCACTGCGGGTTCAACCATTCCGCTCACCAGCAGAGCTCAGCTAACAGTACTCAGATCTCGGTCAGTCTGAGCTTTGTCTGTCTGTAGTCTCGTCATTTGTCTTGGATCTACACTGTTTTTCGTCGAGCGTGTATACTTTTTCTCAGGGCAGTTGCGTAACTTGCTTATATCTTAGTTATGCTGTTTTTCTGACGCGGTGTTTTAGGCTTATTACTTTTATTATATCGCTGTGTGTGTTTTTATTTATTTCATGCACTGTTTACAGGGTGCTGCATAAAAAGTAAAACAAACATCGGCATGCTTTACGTCGATCGAGCCATCAGACATTTTTTGGAAATGATTAGCCCCGATCATTGCTATGCATGGTGGTTATGGTGAACACCTGAGTACAGGCCAGAGCCGTACTGACATAATAAATAAATAAGTAAGTAAGTAAGTAATTTATATAGCACGTTAGCTGTAATAACCTCGAACGCGCTCAGTGTGCTAGTAGAATGAAAAGTAGGCTTACGTGAATGTTTGAGATGACGTCTAAAAGTAAGTAAAGAGTGTGTGCTGTTTTCAAGTGTGTGTTCCAAGTAGGTGGACCGGTATGTCCAAAAGTGCGGCTTCCGTAGGTTGACCTCTTGATCCGTCGAACCTGCAGCCGACCGCGACCGTCAATGCTGGCGACAGGTCGGCAGAGATCAATCAGGTGATCAGGAGCCATGCTCTGTCTACACTCGTACACCTGGACGCACAGCCGGAACCGGATCTGGATAGTATAGAGCAGAAGTCCATGGCAGATCGGTGTCATGTTGATTGGTTCATGTTTGTCCTGCAGGTACTAATTGAGATTAAATTGGGCTGAGTACATAGAACTCTTAGGCTTACTGTGTATTCCAGCACTGAATATTCGTCGTCGGTGAAGCTGAGGTTGGCGAACATTCAGCAGCACGACTGGAAGAAGTACGAATGCGTCGTGCAGAACAATCACAACCGATCGATCGTAGTCTCACCACTCAACATCGTCGTCGTTCGTAAGTCACTACCATCCTCATTCACTGATAACCAACTAACAGTCCATATAGATCTATGTGTGCATGTTTTTTTTGTAAAAAAGGTTAAAGGTGGTATACACCTCTTTATAGGAAACCCATCTCAGAGCTACGGAGCGTCATCTGCCGTATGGAATCGCACAGTTTTACCTGCCACTCGACACAGGTGAACGCGCCCCCGCCTTAACCCCGGCCAAATAGGCCGGTACTCGATTTACCTACCACGGAGGGATGGAAGGCTGAGTTGACCTACGCGGCTGATTACATACAGAGATTGTTTAACTGCTTACAGGCAGTCACCCATTCAAGTACTAACCCGGCCTGGTGTAGAGCAACTTCGTTGATCGGACACAACTTATACTCCACGCCACCAACCCGGCGTTATAATCGTTTTAGTTCTCAGAAATGATAGCAAGTCAGTGACTATAAACTGAATAAGTAAGTAAGTATTGTAATCCAAATAGTCCAGGTTCACACATAAACAAAGAAAATAACACTTGACTTGTTAACAGTAACGTAAACGTTGTAAAAAAAAACTACTAAATTTTAGTAGGCCTAATCCGTAGAATAAGTGAGCAGAACTGTAGCACAACAGGCTTTATAGTTTATGTTGAGTCTGCGCGACCAGGTAGACTAGAAGTTGTACCTACTGTATGTACGAGTATGTGTAAAGAACAAAACCAACTATACAGTAAACTACGGCTGTTCAGCTGCTGTAGCTTACCTGCTAGCATCGGTTTCACTGTAATTAAATAAATGAGTAGCAGTTGGAAGTGCGAACGTTGTTGTAATTGCATGGACAGCCATGTCGAAACCGGTATTCACGAAGAAGCTTGGTAGCGCGATCACTATCAACCCTGGTGTGCCGTACTCCATCGAGTGTGCCGCCGACGGTCAACCAAGACCGGTCATTGTCTGGACGAAGGACGGAGTTCCACTGAAACAATTTAACGCTATCAAGTACAAATATGTTGTTTGCATTCATCTTTCTTATTGTATTCATTATTTGCTTTACATGGCAGTTCTTAGTTGTAGTTTTGTAGTGGAGTTGTAGTTACTCAGTTTTAGCAGTGTTAACAGTTAGGGGTTTTCTAGCAGAATATTGTTGTTTGTTTCGCTGTCAAGGTTGATGTTCACAAGGCTGACACCAGCTGACAGTGGTCTGTATGTCTGTACAGCCGTCAGTCGCGCTGGCAATGTGTCTAGCAGCTTCACTCTCACAGTCTCTGGTTCGTTTACTTTACTTATTTATTTACAAGTTTATCTCATCTACCGCTTCTGCCACAAGAATGTTTCGCTGTTATTTTGCGAGCGTCATAATACGCTGCATTAGATTTGCCCGTTTGTCCGTCTGTTCCGTGCGGGCTTCTAACATTAAATTGCAGATGTTTCCAATCGCTACTTTTTTCGCCATTATACATGCAAAGAATATGTTAATTCTTTGACATATAATTGAATTAATTCTCAGATAATTAAAAGCAAAAACCTACCATTTGTAAAGACTAAAAACCGGAATGTACTGAATGTACAGATCAGAAACAGCTGAACGCAATTTGCCCATGAGAAATAAATCATATTTGTAAGTTTGTACGTTTATGTTTTAACAAAAATAAAAATACGACAGTAAAAAGCACAAAAACATTTTTAAAAATAAAAAAAAACATAAACAAAATTTTAAAAAACATTTTAAAAATAAAAAAACATAAAAACATAAAAACATGTTTTTTAAACTTTTATAAAAAACATAAAAAATGTTTTTTTTACATCAATTGGGTTTTATAGGGTTGTGCAGTGCATTATAGTCAGTCCTGGCATTTTTGTAAATAAAAAGTTTAGCGTCAGTTTATCAACAGAACTATCTGCATTGTAACTTATCCAGTTGTATGTTTTGTTAAAATTGCACGTACTGATGTGTTATGTGTTAGACGTGGTGGGCGGCGGCGTTGGAGGGTGGATTGCTGTGGCAAGCTGCTTTGGAGCGCTGGTGTGCATCGTCCTAGTAATGAGCTTTCTGTGTTGGAAGAGATACTGCAGGGAAGTAAAGGTTTGTAGGCTGTGACACTGTGACAATGGTTGCATTTTTACTGTATACACTTGTACATGCAGGTTCTCAGCTCTTAATAGAAGAAGTGAGTGCCCTACAGAATTCCAGGCTTGTTATTACATGGTTTCTATTAGAGACCCGTTTGGATGGATCGAGTGGTTGATAGTGACGGCGCTGTCAATACTTCTTTGTGAATACCCGTTTCGACTTGGCTGCCAACAGCCGTGTCGTAGATTAAGTAAGTAGGGAGCAGGAAGTTGCAATTTACCCACAGACAGCTGCGAATTTCCAACAAATGAGATTACTGGTGCTTAGAATTTCATTTTTTGCTCCAAATTTTATCGGAGTGGGGGGGGATTTTTAGCCCTATATTTTATATTTTGCAAAAATATTCTTTTATAATATGAAAATTTTCCGAGAGGCTAAAATTTAGGCCTGCTCGATGACACTGGCTGTCGAACGCGTACATACACAAAATTTTATAACGTGTTGAATCGGCACAACTATAACGTGACGTTTCTCAATTTGCTATCTGCCTGGAAATTAGATCACAGGCTGCGCGGTAGCGCAGCACTGTTGTAAGAGTGATCAGCCATTTCAATGGGAAACTCCAAAATTTGACCCCTCGTATTTCCCAAACCCCTTAATTTTTCCACACCACAATTTGCACAGATGATTATGTCAAGCATATCTCCTGATGTGCAAAATTTGGTGAAAATCCGTTTACGGGGGGCTTCCCCACGAATAGGTGAAATATAACGTTTGCGTGACTTTTTGTGCCTTTCCTTCCCTTCCCTTCCCTTCCCTTTTTTTCTTGCCGTCCTCTACAGGAAAAACGACTGAACTGATTTTAACGCACGATGGCTCATATGACGCGGTTTCGCGCAAGGA
>Ga0056128_1007560_pt1 | contig 13710 bp, 5 predicted proteins | sample WorMetLIZISLAND2_FD_71113 | JGI IMG/M metagenome (GOLD analysis project Ga0056128, IMG submission 71113) | Marine gutless worms symbiont microbial communities from Max Planck institute for Marine Microbiology, Germany - Olavius geniculatus... ... | reverse complement strand
CATAGATGTAAAAAACGTTTTTGTACGTTTTTAAAAATTCTTGCCACGTTTTTTATTTTGTCAACGTTTTTTGTTCCTTTTTATAGGAAACATTCATTGAAATTTGAAAATTTCACCAAGAACGTCGAGAAGCGCTTTTAAAGCCACTGCAATAAATTAGTGAGCTACAGTGGTGGTAGTTTACTTACTTAGTCTAGTGATACTTGGTCTTATGGCCACATATTTAAATACAAATTAAGTAAAATTCTCTCTTTTTTTCTAGTTTTTGCTATACTGCACTTACATCATTAGGTTTTAACCAAGAAGTTGAACAAATTACGGCTGACGTTTTTTTGTCAACGTATTTAATAATTTTTTTCTGGAACGTTTTTTACATCTAAAAGTTAATCAACACTGGGCCCGGTTAGTACTTGGACAAGTGACCCTCAGTGACCACTTATAAGTGGGTAAACCATTTTGGTACATAGCCAACATCCAGGCCAACTTAGCCTTTCATCCCTCCGGGATATGTAAATCAAGTACCTGCATGTCTGGTTTGAGTAACGGCGGGTCGCGTTCACCTGTGTCGAGTGACAGTTAACACTGTGTGAACGCACATGGCAGTTGATGCTCAATAGCTCTGAAATAGGTTTCCCGTAAAGAGCTACACTCTTTAACTTCAAACCTGCAAAACTTTTGACCCTGGCTGTCATTCAGTACTACTATAAACTCACCCGGAATGTTCGTGGTCCAACTCAAACAGTATCGGCGTCGGTCCGACGTTTTCGAAGTAGGCCGTCCGATAAGTTGCTTCACTCAAGTTGACAACCGACATCGCCATCTCCGCCGGATGCAACTGATATTTGGGCAGAAACACCTCGTGCTTCGGCTCAAACGTATGACCTGCATGGAATAACAATAATGCTAATAATAAGTAACGACGAAGTATTTAAACAGGCAGCTGGGGGTATACCGTACACTATTGAAAAATACGTAAATGGCAGCTTGCTTTCCTGCGGCATGTGCTAAGACATGGTCCTGAAAATTTGCTGGTGACGGGAAAGATAGATGAGAAAAAAGAACAAAGGGACGCCAGAGACATATTAAGTATCTGGACAGCTTGCGGGAATCACGTGTGCTTGTGTAAACTGTTTTCTGGTTAGCTTAAGCAAGGCTCTAACGAGACTGGCACGTTTTGCTCATTCAAACTTCTTCATCTGTTTGTCTGTTCAATGCAATGCATAGCATTGGACAGAGTATAAAATCACCTAAGCGTCCGTGCGTCCGTGCGTGCGTACTGACTGCGTGCGTCCGTGCGTCCAACTTTTCTTAAGCTCTCCTTCTTCCACCTTCCCCTTCCCTTTCCCTTCCCTTCCGTTTTTCCTTCCCCTTTTCCTACCCCTTTCCCTTTCCCCATTTTACTTCCTTTCTACTTCCCCTTCTCCTTCTACTTCTTTTTCCCATTCCCCTTTCCTTTTACCTTTCCCTTTTCCACTTTTCGTTCCCTTCCTCTTTCCCTTCCCCTTCCCTTTACTTTTCTTTCCCCCAGTGTTTGAATTGTGAAAAATTAGCTGGGAGGTTAAACTTTTTGACGGTCGGAGCCCGACCAAAATTGTGATGTAAATCGTATGTATATAGCATACAGCTGACCCCCAGTACATAATTTGACAGTGTGTTAGGAGGGTGAAGAAAATAGTTAGGGGTTCATCATCATCATCATCATCACGAACACGGAGTCTGTCCAATGTATTTCGATAGTTTACAGTATATGTCCGTATAAATATAATCAGTGAGCTGCTTAAACTAGTAGAAAAAAATCAAAATGTTTAATTTCAAATTGTACAGCAGCAATGACGTTGTCATCTTTCGCTATTATAACTTAACAATTAACGTTGTCAAAGATAGGAGAAGGGAAAAAGAAGGGGGAAGGCAGTGTTTGAATTGCCGGGGGGTGAAGGGGTTCTGACTGAGCGAGTCGATTGAGTTGATTTATGGCTGTCAGTCGAAGCTGAATCAGATATACGGGTCACAGCGCCTTTCTACTTCCCTTGGTGCATTTTAAGCATTAGCATTTAGCGCTGGTGACTCGCTCAATCAGAACCCTTTCAAACCCCCGGCAATTCAAATACTGCTTTCCCCCTTCTTTTTTCCTTCTCCTATCTTTGAAGCGCCACATCTCCGCAACGGTGCAAGATGGACGCATGGTCTCAATGGACTATTTATAGTAAAGCGCTGGTGACGAATCGAATGGTCACGTGACTGACAACGTTAATTTTTTAGTTATAATAATAGCGAAAGATGACAATAACATTGCTGCTGTACAATTTGAAATTAAACATTTTGATTTTTTTCTACTAGTTTAAGCAGCTCACTGATTATATTTATACGGACATATACTGTAAACTATCGAAATGCATTGGACAGACTCCGTGTTCGTATTAACATTATCTTGTTCCTGCAAACTTTTAGTGGCCACTGTGTTCATTGACAAAATAAATGACTAGCTGATTCATTGATTGATGAACTAGCCTGTTGCGGTGAGCGTGAGGCACCAAGGCGGACAATGTGTTTTCTCGTCGGTGAGCGAATAATCGCGCATCGTTTTGTACTGAACGAAACACTCTAACTGTGACCCGTATATCTGATTCGGCTTCTCCTGACAGCCATAAATCAATTCAATCGACTCGCTTAATCAGAACATATTACAATTTACTGTATTATGTACATGTCACAAGCAAATTTTAGGTTACAGATTGTGTAGATCTATAAAGGGGCGTCTACACCGTATGCACCTTGAAGCAAGTGATCCAAGAAATAAAAGGTTTTTTGGGAGGATTTGGGGGAAAGTAAGTAAATAATCCTGCATTTCTAATACACGACCTATTGCGATATCTTGCTGTCATAAGTGTTCGGTGACGCCTAGAATGCACGAAATTCGTTTTTGGTGGAGCCCCGACCCCCACTGACAGAGCTCACGACGCTCGTCCAGACCTCCTAGCCGAGACTCCCTTCCCATTCTCCATCCTCTCGACGCCTGCAGCGGCGAGTTATGGGCGCCGTCGACTCACCTAGAGTTAAAACAAACCTTGCTCCATAGACTTAGTAAGTAAGTAAGTAAGTAAAGTGTAAATTTATATAGCACATACTCAAGAAAATCTGTAATGCGCTGAGTATATTTTGTCATCAATATTTCGCGAAAAGGTATGTCTTCAGCTGACGTTTGAAAGTATCGAGACTCAGTTCTGGGTCCCGAAGACTGTCTGGCAGCGAATTCAAAGTCGACGGGCCCGCAACAGCAAAGCATCGACGACCGAAACTGTTCAGTCGATAGCGCGGCACGACCAACTTCCGCTGAGTGGCAGACCGCAGATTTTGACGGCCAGTGACGTCCGCTGTTAGCGTGCAACTGTCCATCAAGTACGGGGGGAAAGATAGATAGATAGATAAATAGACTGACTGATCGATTGAGCAAGTTCACTGACCGGTTTGAATGCTACTTGAAACGAGGCAGATTTCTGCGGAGCGACGTCAGCCATTGGTGGACTGACGGAGAACACGTGACTCTCATCTGAATATTCATAAATGCATCTGCATTTCAGTGGTACGCCATCAGCGACCCAGAAAAATTAAACGACATACAGGTATACATATAATAATATCAAATTAAAATCAAATCATATCAAACAAACGAAGATGATGCGATCGTCCGCTTAGAAGGGATGTGTGCAAGACCAGCATTTTGAAGGCCAAAACCAAGTAGAAAACCAAGGCCAACGACAAGGTTATTGGTCTCTGAGCTTTGACCTTTTGAACTAAAATTTAGCATACCGGTTGCTCCTGCCATGGACAACGTTAATCATGCCAATTTCGCTCTTGCATGTTTTTTTTTTGTTTTTGAGCTCAGAGCCCATACAGGAGAGACGGACAAATAAACAGACAAACGGACGGGCGGGCAAAACCAGTAATGCGGCCTAGTAAGACGGCCGCATAATGAAACTGACCACAAGCCTGCATCACTGCAAGACAAACAACATTATTCATGCAGTTGAATAGCTTAAACCTCATTCACTCGGCTGGAACTGGTAGGCGGCCTACTGTTTTCAAAACTTTCGCCTGCAGTCGTGCGTCATAAAGCAAACGAGGATATTGTACGTAGTCTATGCAATCTGGGCGTGGTTTAGACCTCCACTTCAGCGGGGGGCTTTCCCGTTAACATTGTACGTTATGCAAATTTACTAGTTTACTTGCTTATTTAGACTTATGATACTGCACTGTCTGGAGTGGTATAAGCTCGCAATGCGTACTCGCTTTCCACTCCAGCAGTGCAGTATCTAGCACGTTATGGTTTTACATTTAACGGATATCTTGTACGATAAAGTGTTGGCTAGACTTACGTCCTGTCCACAGAATGGAGACTCGGCCATTTGTATGATTCGTTAGACTCACCGTCTACACATCATATAAAGTAAGTAATTAAGCCAAGGTCAACTTAGCCTTTCATCCCTCCGGGGTAGATAAATCAAGTACCGGCCTGACTGGTTGGGGTTAAACTGGAACGTGTTCACCTGTGTCATCCCATATGGCAGATGACGCTCCGTAGCTCTGCGATGGGTTTTTCATAAAGAGCTCAGCTTATGTCCCGTTTACACGATCAAGCAAACATCGAGCAAACGTAGAGCAAACGTCAAGCAAACATCAAGCAATTAAAGCACACGTCGTGCATGTGTATTTCAAATACATTTGCTTTATGGTTGCTTGATGTTTGCTTGATCGTAAACGGGGTATTATATACTACCTTTAACCTTTTAACATGAAGCTACTGACTGCAGCATAATGTCGGCCAAAAGCACGTCCCCAGTTATACAGTTTCTGCCATTTAACAAAGCCTTTTCTCTGTAAAGAAACATGCCTACTTAACTGTACGATAGTAGTGAATCTGAAAATAATTATTTATTTTCAGACTTACAAAAAAACTACAGCACCACTTGGTCTAGATATCACTGCAAATGGCTACCCTTTGTTAATTATTCCAGGACTGGACCCTATCTAACCTGTCTCTAGTGGACTTAGCAGTAAAATGTATGACTTAGGTTAATTTAAAAATTTCGGACTGATTGACTGATTTATACTGCTCATTAATTAAACTACAAAACAGAACAAGATCGAATGAAAAGACTGCGATATTAAGGCAGCAACGATGCAAAAATTGAAAATTTCATTCCCATAATATATTAATAACGCAACGTGTTTTATAACAAAAGACGGACTTTGGCTTTCATTCTAATCTAGGCTAATCTGAAAACAATTCGATATAGCGCCATTGTCACAAAGTTGACTGCAAATCAAAAGTGCTGCGTTGGTGCTCCTAGGTGTGGTAGTTGGCGCTGGTGTTCAAACACTTCAGCTGCTGCTGCTGATGCTGCTCCTGCTAATGCTGCTGGAACTACTGCTGCTATTACTACTACTACTACTACAACAACTACTACTACTAGTACTACAGCTGGCGACCTGTTGAAGTGCATTGTGTGATACCGAACAACGACCAAAGTTGAGTTGATTTGTGTCCAAACTCACGTGAGGCAACCTCAGCTGTATGCCGCAACAAACAGACCGACACACACACACTAAACATCACACTGGTGACAACAACAGCATCCTACTGCTACAGTGCACACCGTGTGATGCGTTCACATTAGAGCTGTCAAACGATTACATTTTTCATTGCGTTAATGCTTGCGTTATTTATTCTAATCGCGTTAACGTGGTTATTAACGTATCAATTTGTCAGGACTACTGTCGAACTGATGCGTTAATTAATGCACGCCTTTGTATACATTTTAACCAATAAGCAGTATGAACCAATCAATCGATTGCAATGCGTTAATTTGACAGCTCTAATTCAAATTTACAACCCGAATTCCAGGTGACGTCACATGTTACAACGGGATAAATAAGTCGTAACTGAATTACGATGTACGCCGTTCTGCACATTTCTATATAGTGCGGTCCGTCGTCTGTCTGTCGTCTGTCGCATTCGTGCACATTGCTTAAACCGTCAGTCCTATGCTGCCATCTGGGGTAAATACGAACGAGTACGTGGATGGACCTCCCACTGTGATTCTGCATTTTGTTGAATTATTTTGGTCGTGTTAAAATCATTGAATTTTACAACAGTGAAACTCAATAGAAACTTACGACAGTTTCCGAGTGGTGTCCGTCGTTGAAATATTCCTCAGTAGGAGAGGAGATCTGAACAGGTTCTGTCGGGAGCCAGCCGGCCTAAACACGTTTTAGAACGCACCCACGACCACTAAAACGTTCAAGAACCATGTGTGAAAGTAACGGTAATTCAAAATATTTATGACAGAAATCAACGTTATTATACAAGCAAATAAAAGGACGGCATGGAAATATAACACCATACTGTTCACAACAATCAAAAAAGAATAACACTCAAAACACCACTAAAACATCCTATTACAACCATTTAATAATTTTAGTTAATGTCAATATATTGGAACAAGTAAAAAGCGGGTAACGTTTTTACGCGCGAAAGCAGCTACTACTTTCAGCGCGTTTTAGCCATCGCAATTCTGTCCGTTCGTCCGTCTGTCTGTCCGTCCGTCACACGGGTGGATCAGTCAAAAACGGCGCACGCTAGGATTACCAAGTTTTCACCGTCGGCTGCCCGGAAGACTCTAGTTTCAGGAACCATAAAGCTTTTCCATAAATTCGAAAGAAGTTACCCCAAACGAGGGCGCTAAATGAGAGGGGGTGGAAAAAAATTACCACTTTTGGCCAATAAGTCGCTGTATCACAATAACGGTGCGAGATAGGGCCTAGGTTACAATTAATCACTAATAGAAAGTCGCACATTGGCTCTCGATTGCCACTAAATTCAATGACCTTGGATGACCTTGAACGCTAAAATAAAGGTTTTATGGATTTTTTGGCGATTTTGGGCTGCAAGACACTTTTCAAGAGCGAACTGCGCTGAAAGCAATTGAGATAGACAACGACAAGCTGCATATGACATTTTCAGCATTGAATGTAGATTTCGACGATCCAAGTTTCGATTTTCTAGGTTCAAGGAAACCTGCGCATGAGGGAATCAAAGAGCGGTACCCCCGTAAAAGTCGTTATTTTATCGTTGTTTGCCAGTCCTTTGTGAAAACAGCTGGAGATAGACTGACAGTTTGCGAACAGGAACTGCTACAGGCTTTCGCGCGTCTCGTGAGCCTTAGCTCAAATTTCTTGTTATTCACGTTCACGAACGCTTTCTAATTAATTTTTTTCACAGAAATCGCATTTGCAAATGAATTTTGGCTGAATTTGTTTTCACGAGGCCTAAGTGACATAAATTACATATCTGTAATATACCTGGCTGATGGGAAACAGCGCTCCCAAGCCGTCGATACCAAGTTTTTCGTCAGCAAGCATCAAATTCAGCAGCTAATAACACAAAAACACTCTAAAATGTTTAAAACCATAGATGAGCATAAATGTTTTTTCACGTTTCTCTAAAAAGTTTTAAAAAAATGTAATCCGTTGTTTCATAATAGAGTTTATTTGTATTTGCTGAATTTTTGTCATCACGTATAAGTCAGTAAATCTAAATACACAATTTTTCATTACTTTAGCTGCAACATTTTACTTTTTCTACATGAATATTATACATTTTAAGCTTACCATCATTTTCATCAGCGCTAATCAATCAAAATTAACTCAAATAAATTAATTACACTCAAATAAAATTTTTAAACATGCTGCAAAAATTAAAAGTTACACAAATTAGACATAATACTTTTTAAAATGTGTATTACAACTATGTAGTGATGGGTAGAAACCTCGGGCGGATCAAATGAAAGTCCTCGTTCAACATGAAGCTGGTATCTCTTAATGTGGATTGGCTTTAACACGGCCGCTTTCTCCATTTCACCATGACACGTCCCAAGTACTTCCAGATTCAGCACTCCCTGCATCCGTACACAAAATACGCATTCACTCCACGAAACAAGAAGCTCAGCTGTCGCCAGGGTGCAGGCCCGTCGAGAGCCACAGCGGGGCCCGGGCAAACATTCTCGCATGGCCCCCAAACATTTTCACAGGGCCCTCTGGGGAGAAAATTTTTGAATTTGTTTTTTTTTCAAAATGATACGTTCTAGCGTACTTTATATTTCTGGCCGACAGCGGTAGGGCCCCCAAACGCCGCGGGGCTCGGGGTACCTTACCCCCTACCCCACCCTCTCGACAGGCTTGCTAGGGTGGGCCGACCGTACTGCCTATCGAAGACCAGCGTCTGACTTCTGATCGAGGAAAAACGATTTCCCAGAGTGACTGAGTCCTATACACGCTACGGTGACGTTGCTATATCGAACGCCACTAGGATACAATACAGTAATTCAACTTATGTGAGAGATGGCTGCAGGCAGCAACATTGCATTCAAAACTGCGGCCAAACTGCTGCAGACAGTGACATGGTTACTATTGACAGGCGATAGGAACTCGTCATCACGCTATGCAACAGCATCATCACTAAACCCGTACGACGTACGGTTTAGCTACAATACATGCGTTACAAACAAACAGACAGACAGACACAGACAGGCGACGACAGATGACACATCGTGCCAAAGTCTTTACTTAATGGTCGACCAAAAATGGTAGTCTAGCCACAACGGCTTTGTGAATTTAAAAAGTCGAATTCGGCCGCAATTTTCCGACAGAGAACTGCTAATTTCAGACAGACGAGATTACGAATGTTCAAAATTTTAATTTTTCCACACAGATTCCCCATCGCGAAGAACTGTTAGCCCCATATTCAGTATTTTGGAAAAAAATTCTGGCAAGAAACTTTTCCATCAGCAAGCACATTAATTGTTTTAAGCTTTTGCTGGAAGTCATACAAACATAGCAACCCCTAGACCACCAAGCAGCAAGAACAAAAAGATAAAGATTGCCTGTAACTCATAATAGTAACCCATTTCAGTGCTACGGAGCGTCACCTGTCATATGAGATCACACAGTGTAGCGGTATGGTGTTGGACTTTCGATCGGGACGTTCGACTTCCAGTCAGGTCACTATCAAATGCTTACTACTCAGATGGGCGATTCTCAACTCAGCCTTCCATCCCTCCGGGGTAGGTAAATTAAGTACCAGCTTATCTGACTGCATTTAAGAAAAAGCACGTTCACCTGTGTTGGGCGGCAGGCAACCAACACTGTGTAATCCCATACGGCAGGTGACGCTCCGTAGGTCTGTGATGCGTTTCCTATTAAGACCTATACACCGGTTTTGCCTTTTTTACGTTGAACACAAACCTGGTTGTGAACGAGGCACGGTATCGTGCGGTAATAGTTCCTTGCGACGGCAGGTCTGAAATGGACGAGTAGCGTCTTATGACTGTGAGCGGCCACCAGTCCTGATGAAGCCTCGATCACGAACACACTCTCACCGTTGTCTATCTCAAACTGTCAACATATACAAAGTAGAAGGTGCTCGTGAGAGTGCATATCTCCGCCAAGTGAAGTGATTTAAACATTACTACTGTAAAATGTAAAAGTTTTCACAGGAGGGCGCCACCGTTCCTGCAGGTTGGGTATGACATGTAAAGATGATGATGAGTCATCGTGTACACACACACACACACACAGAACGACGGACAGAACGACCAATCGCTCATTCTCCTCCAATGTTCACTACGTTTACCTTGGCGGAGATTATTAATAAACATAATATGAACTAGAAGGCAATCAAAGGTGTATCATTATTTCTTGCACTGAATAGTATACGTTGTATACTGCTGCATCATTATCATCGTCATCATCGTGTATTCACCAAAAATACACATAAAAAGAAACTCATAAAACCCAGCTGTCGCCAAGGAAGACGCGCTACAGCAGCCTAAATTTTGAAGCCAAATTTGATTGCGCAAAATCACGACGTTGTCCTACAATAAAATTCGTAACTGTACAACAGTAAAAAATAGCAAAATTAATACCGCTTGGCCTTTTTATGCAAGTGAGAACTGGTAATAAAAGTGTAAAATTTTGCGTTAAAATTCCGAACACTTGCTGAAAAAATGGCAAACAGTTTTAGAGGATACTTTTTGCTGCACCCTGTATACATATCTGCTGCGTTGAAGAGACCTGATAGAAGGAGTCTGCATCGGAGACGTTGGTGATATGAAGCGGTTTAGTAGAAATTTCACCGACATTAATCACGTTGAAGTTCACCATACTCTGACTCAACACCAGCTCCGGACCTGGCCAGCACGTGTATCAGAACATCAAACCACAGATGTAAAAAACGTTAGAGAAACTAGAAATACGTTCTGTGGTACGAGGTATCTGTCCCATTGCCACGCTATATAGCCTAGTAGCTGCGTATATAGGGGGTAGGTGCAAACAGGGTGCAATTTTCATAGGGGCCGAGTTGTAGTCAATTTTGTCCCAAAATTCGTTGCCATGGCAACAGGGGTTGGCAGGAGAAAAATTTAAATGACGCCATCGGATAGACCGGGCGTGAAAATAGGGGGGTAGATGCAAACAGCGCGCAATTACGGGGACAGAGTTATACTGCTGTGAAATCTCCATTGGCTGTAATGCAAAATTGTGCAACATTTGAATGGTTGCTACGGCAACAGGGGTTGATATGGGGTAAATTTAAATAACACCGTAAGATTGCTCGAGCCCGAAAATAGGGGGTAGGTAAACACAGTGTGTAATTATCTTTTACCGGGACCGAGTTATACCGCTTTGAAGTCCCCATAGGCCGTAATGCAAATTTTTAAAAATTTGGGGTAAAATAGGGGAAGGAGTTAGGCCTATCAGATTCTTATCCCAAACAAACTCGATCTTACTTTTCGGGCTCCGAATCACTGTGCAATATTTCATCAAAATCGAATTAAAATTGCGGCCGTAGGAGTGTTTACAGACAGACTGACAGAACGACAGTGTGACATAAGTGATTTTATAATCTGTCCCATGCTATGCTATAGCAATGGGACAGATAAAAATACGTTAAAAACGTTAAAAAACGTGGCAAAAATAAAAAAAAAACGTTTAAAAAAGTTGAATAAAAAACGTTGACCATAACGTGTATAACCTCTTGCCTAATGCCTAATGCTGTAGTATAGGCCTAACTATAGTCTAGATAAAGAGAACTTTATTTACCGGCAATTTCAATTTAACTGTGTGGTCATAAGACCATAGCACTAGACTAACCAAATAGGCCTATACTAGAAAAAAAACTTTTTATTTGGTATATTTGGACTAACTAATTAAAGTACCATCAGTATGACTTATTAATTCGGTGCTTTGCTTCCAGAAGAGCTTCTCAAAGTTCTTGATAGAATTTTCAATGCACATATTAAGAAAAAATTGTTTGAAAAAATAAAAAAAACGTTAAAAACGTAAAAACGTTTTTTTGTTTACATCATTTTGTGGAACAACACGATTAATTGTCTTCTGCATAGCCTATCATTCATCATCATTGACTATCAGTGTTGTAACAACTAATAAATACTTGATAAAATTAACGGAAATAATATATAGATAAATAGATAATAAGCAAAGAGATTAATAGCTATAGACCGGTGCAGGAAGCGATACATTTGACGACGTTGCGGCCCGGGCAGCCTTCAGCCTTGATTGAGAAATAATCGACGGAAACCGTATCAACGTTCTTCGATGTAAACACGATCTAAGCACAACGTACACATGACAATGCACTCGCCTACATTTTGCTATTTGTTCGTTAACTACACTGTTTTTTTATCGCAGCTATCATTTTAGATCCTTCTGCCGTTTTCTCGCGTTCGTTGTTTTCTGTTATATTTGCACTTGCAGTTGCCAACGAATTGATCGAGCATTCGGGCTGGACTTAATCCTTAATATTTTAGTCACCACTATTCTACACCATATTGTGCACATTTTCAGCCGACCGTACCTAAGTAACGGTAGAGCTATTGTCTTGGCTGTCGTCTTGTCGTCCGTCCGCCTGTCTGTCTGTCTGTCTGTCCATTGGCAGATACGGGTACGGGTACTATGCCGGTATGCCCGTCAATGAATCATAGCGATAAGCCAAGCCAGTTCGCCAGGTGGCAGCGCTACGGCTCATAGTCTCGCTTATATTTTCCGTCCAAAGCAACTATCGACCATATTATTTTCCGTCAGTGTTCAACGTGCAATAAGATAATAATGTGTTTGAAAAGGTACCCAAAAATCTAAGTTTCATGCTACAATTTTCATGTGCAGATTGTCCTGGTCTAGGCCCCATATCTCCAGTATTTATTTATTTATTTCATGACAGAGCATCCATAACAATAATTTACAGTGTAACATCACAGCTGGATAACCAGGCACAAACAGACGAGCAGTAACAGCTGCCCATAGGATACATAAAAAATCAACATAAAAGCTGGATTACTAACATGGCTATAACATCGCAAATATGCTGACAAGTCAATGTCTTTAAGGGATTGGCTGAAAGCAGCCTGAGAACTGAAGCAGACCGAGTCAGGCAGAGAATTCCAAATATTGAAAATCCTGCATGCAGAAAAGTTTTGGCGAATGCTCTTCATGCAGCGTGTCTTGTACAGCTTGCAAACGTGGCCCCGTGTACTAAAGTAGGTGTATTAAATGAAAAAGACCATCAGCATCAATGTCTATTAATGCCTGTGCTTTTTATATATTTTTGTACTAGTCAGGCTGTATATTATGCTGTGGCATCCTTGTGCTACGAATGAGGGGCTCCATAGTGTAAAAGCGGGTTTTTCAGCCAACACAGCTCGCGCAATAAACGCAGCGAAGTTCGTAACAAACGTAATGAACGCAAAATGACATAGCAAATGCAGCGAACACAGCCGACACAACAACCAATACCTCAGTCGTGACGTCCGTTACGTCAGCTGCGTATGTTGTGTTCGTTGCGTTGCGTGCGTTCGATGAAAATCACGCTTAGCGACTTAGGCTCAAATTGTGTGATATATACAGTATGATAGCCAACTGATTAGTACGTACGGGAATCTTGGTTGAGCTAGCGGCCGGTACGCTGCCGCGCGTCTGTGGACAGTAGAATGTGCGATCCAACATGCGCTGTTCAATGTCCTTGCACGGCACCAGTGCTGCCACCTGGGGGTCATTCTTCGCAGGCAAACACATCTCTTGCTCCACCGCGAACGACGCGCTCACCTACAAACAATGTTTTCAGTCTAAATTTGTTGCAAAACAAACCGGAGGGGGGACCTGACTCGCGACTGCTAGCGCAGAAGTAGTCATCTAGTTGTCGTTTCACGCCATAGCTTGACATTTTGTTTCTGTGCATTTCAAGTTTTCGCACAAAAAGTATATATACTGTGTCCCCCCAAAAAACATCCCCGACATTTTCGACTGTAACTCAAAAACCAATTATCAGATTTTGATAAGTTTTGACACGAATATTCCTGACACAACTTGCCATCAAATGACCATTCAGTTTCCCACCTCACCCAACGTTTGTTTTTGCACTACCTGGGGAAAACCCAACCAGCGAAATATCACTTTTTTATCCAATGTGATATGATTGCTTAATTAACATAAAGCGTAAAAACACATTTTGTTCACATTTCTGACATTTTGGCTGACAATACATTTTTCAACTGACTGTAGTAAAATTGTTTGAAGTGGTAGCCCACTATGCGAACACAGGCAAGGTGACGCTTTCTCCATTCATTGATAGCAGTATCGATA
>Ga0056128_1007558_pt1 | contig 13712 bp, 9 predicted proteins | sample WorMetLIZISLAND2_FD_71113 | JGI IMG/M metagenome (GOLD analysis project Ga0056128, IMG submission 71113) | Marine gutless worms symbiont microbial communities from Max Planck institute for Marine Microbiology, Germany - Olavius geniculatus... ... | reverse complement strand
TGAACGTTTTTTGCCCTCCCAAATTTTAAGGGGGGCGGTGCCCCCAAAATTTGTACTTGCGTTAACACCCTTACCTAGAGACACGTCAAGTGCCAAAGTTTCGTAGGGCTACACCCCCTAACTCCGAAGTTATAAGCGCTAATTTATTCCATTTTGAGCCAATTTTTGACCCCCCCCTTTGAAAAAAGTTGTAAAGGGGGCCGCCGTACCCGGTGGGGGGTGCGCTAGTAAGACTTGGTCATTCTCTAGCGCGTGTAAAAATTTGGGGGCGCAGCATTCCCTAGGGGCCGAAATATGGTCTTTCGAAAAATGCACTTTGGGTGGGTATGATTCAACATCGAGATCTCCAAGGTTACTGAACCAAACTTCACCGGACTTGTTTCGCCTAACGCAGGAGGAATCGCGGTAGAATAAAAATTCGATTTTGAATATATTCATCCGTTTCGGACATATTCGCCGCCGAACTTTGCAGTCGTCCGAAATCGGGTCAAATTTTGCATGTTTTTGGCCCCTGAAATTTTTTTGGGGTGTGCCCCCCCAAAATTTTGGACCGGCATTATAAAATTCAGCCTAGTACTGACCACCGTGCAAAATTTTACGCCGGTCGGCCCACGCATCTCGGAGATCTCGCGTTGCAAAATAAACTTTTAAAAACATCTGCAGTAAAACATAAGTCCTTCCGAAAAACTGTCGTTTTCGGGCGGACTAATAAATGAAACATCTGGGCTAAAACGAGTTCGCTCCGCAAGCTATCGCTTTCGGGCGGACTAATAATAATTTCATGTAAACTTGGCACGTTTAACTACAATGATGTTCACAAATTTTTGTACTATGTACTTTCTACATGTAGTTCTTCAAGTGTGTTACGAATCGCGGTGAACCGCTCTCATAAAACAGTCAGTTTGTGACGCTTGGCAACAAAATTTTAATTTAATTTTATAAGCCAGCCGTTTTATCTGAAACAAAAAAAAGTGTTGTTAAATGTTTTACTTCAAATCTAACCACGGCCTACATATGCTCAATACGTTCCAATATTTTTCTATTTTTCTGCTACAATGTATTGTATGCATCCTATAGCCTATGTAAAAACGGTTTACCAGAATACAAGAGAACTCTTGTCTTGCTTGTTGTACAAAATAATTATTTAACTTGACAAGTACAACATTAATACACCAACAAAAAACAATACAAAACAAAACACGAGCAGCATTGGTCGAGTCTACGTATAGCGGTACGTATAAGGCATAAGCCTATATAGCACACTCAGTAACAAACCAACAAAATTAAATGCGTTTGTACACGAAAGAACGGTCGTGCATACATCAAATGCTGACGTCAAATATATAAATATAATGACGTAAACGTACAATGCCGAATTTTGGGAGGTCTTTCATTAAAATGAAAAATATTATTTCGAATGGGATGCCCAAGGCGGGAAGACTTGAGGCCCGGGACCCCACGTTGATGAATCCCGCCATGCGAGGATTCATGGGAACGTCAAACACCGCGTCGCTTTCTACGTTTTCTATAATCTATCAACTTTCTCATATCATACACGGACTTTGAACCTCACAAAACTATACTTAACTAGCACTGAACGAATTGCAGTTTATCATCTCAGACGCAAAAGCGAGAATGACGCCACATTATGGGAAAGTATACGGCTACGGCACAATTGCCAATTCAAGCACATTACGAAAACCGTTGAACATCTAGCGAATGCTATCGACGTATTGCTACCACACTAAAACATTACACGAGTTAAAATTCTAAGAAAAGCGAGAAAGCGTTTTTTTTCCGATTATGACCACTAACTAACTCGTTTTTAAATTTTTTTGTGCCGCGAATGCACAATTTCATAAAAATCAATTTGCGTCTCTTAGTAATCTTCAATATGGACAAACGAACAGAAAAAATACGGCGGCAATAACATTACCTCCGTTTTTCGCGGAAGTCACCGCAAAACTGATTAGTAGCAGGTTTTAATTATTACGCCGGTACATGCTTAATAACTATGCTGCTGCTGCTGCTGCTGCGCTTGATGATGTCCACATTTCTGACAGCGCAGCGATGTTTGACGTCTCCATGACGAAGGCGCATGCAACGTCCATTGCTTCCTTGGAATGTGCCAGCAACGAACACAGCGCAGACGATACTTCTTGTACCTATACCACGTCCATATACGTGCACGCTTAAACGTACAGTTAAATACAACGGTGCTAATTAGGCATACGAGAATTAATGTTTTAGAACAAAACGAATGAAAACCACAAGGATATGACTTCACGGAAAATACGCCTAAAACATTTGCAAATATATCACTTAAATTTTTAGTGTTTTGTATTATAACTTACGTGTGAGTATCGTCGGGTTTCATTTTACTTTTATCGTCTTGGATTACGTTTAAAAGCGTTAAAATGTTCGGATGTGGTTACACATTTTACTTGTAAAACAAAAAAAATCTACAAAAATGTTTTGTAAATATTTTTTCTGGCCGTATTTCATGTGTAGGCCTAACTGCGTCCAAAACATTTGCTCGATGTTTTGGCGTAAAAACATTTTTCTAGAATTACTTGCAAAACATTACAAACGTTTTGCATAAAACGTAAGCATACGTGTATAATACTAATCACAGTATGCACCGTGTCCCAAAATTAGCGACACCCCTAGCTTCAATCACATTTAATTCAGTTTGCCGTTGATAGATTTTAACAAAATATTGCACACTGCACTATCGTAGCATGACTTACTGTCACACTTATTGTGACGACCGCAACTTACCGTGTGTATTCAGTGTAAGTCATTATGACGTCAGAGATTGTTTAGGCCTACATTAGGGTTAAATTCAATACGTGGTTACTGACAGGACGATCAAGCTGTGGCATACACGCCTAAAACTAAAAGCTTGCATCAAGGCCAAAGGCGGCCACTTTTAGCACAAACTTAAAAAGATTAGTTCAGAATGATTGTCTCCACAAGTGTTTTACATTTTTTTTAAAATGCCCGGTATTAACAATTTTACGCCAACTTATCTGTAGGGGTGTCGCTAATTTTGGGACACGGTGTAAATTTGTGCACGAAGACGGGACGCTGACCTGATGCCACACGCGTTGCAGAGTGGAGTACCATCCTCAGCATCTCTCCACAATGGAGTCTTGCTCACGTGACATGACGCACACGTCTTCCTTCCAGCTGATGAAGCTGGCTTGACTGAGACAAAAATACACAGTTATCTTTATCATACAGTGTGATATATCAATCAATCACTCAACCAATTATTATGAAAAATATTAATTCAGACTTAGTTTTTGTCTTTCCAGGGTAGTGACCTCAGAAATATAGAAGACTAAGTCTGAGTTGGTATTTGACTATGGTAGCTTTGTTAGCCCAATACTATCTGTGTCAGATTTCGATTATAGTCGACAAGCGATGCCGTCTGTAAAGATATACTTCAACTTTTGGTGCAAAAATAAAACAATAAATGCGTGATCAAGCAATCAAGCAGTCATGCATGATAAAATAGGCCTAGTACTGCGCTATGATACTGACTAAATGATGCCGGGCCACTGTGGGCGCTGCCCGCTGAACTGTACACCGAGTCGCTGTCCGACTGAAAGTCTGTCGAACGAGATCTCAGAGTGGCGCGTCGTCTTCCAAGATAACTTCTTCTCTCTAATCTACACAGCATTAGGCCTACATCCGGATATACGTTCGAAATAGTAAAAACGCAAATGCGCGCACAACACGGCAGTTATGTTGGTTCTGTTTGTTATCTTTTACCATAGCGAAAAATAAAAACAAACGTGCACCGTTTATCGACCCGCCAGTAAGCCAAGAAATTGGCGAGTCGGAAAACGGTGCACGAAAATACTGTTAGCTTATATTTTATATACCCGGTACGCGCCTTTTATAGGTCTATACGCGGACGTATGAACGTCGGACGGACGATGTAAATGCCTTAGGAGTCAGGCACTGTTTAACAGTGGCAAAGGCAAAAATCTAATTATCGTTACCGTAACAAGTGCAATGTCACCTGGGAACTGTGGTAAATAGAGAGTAACAACAATCTATCAAGCCCGTTTTTCACAACAAGTCATGCAACAAGCTGTATAACATTTTGACATAGACTTTCAATTTTTTTTCCGCGGACGCGTTCCACAGCGTGTCGTATGTCGACTTTATATCTATTGTGAATTCGTTGCACAGCGTGTTGCACAACGAATTCACACAACAAATCGCAGAATTAAGTTGGTTGGAGTCTGAGCTCGAGAAGAAGACTTGCTTGAACTCGGTGGAGATGTTAAGGCGTGTCTGACGACCGTCGAACGACATCACGAAACGACAGATGACGCCGCGAAAGCTGGCGTCATCCCGTGGTGCACTGCGTCTGGGCCGAGGTTGCTTCACCCGGCGACCACCACCTCGACGTACTGACGACTCGCACGTCACTTGACCGACAGCACCACGCTGCAACGCACTGCCTGTCAACACGTCATTCGCGCCATAGATCGATCTCTATACTTAAGCCACACTCAACTTGCACTAGTACTGTTTTCACAATCTTTGGCTGCAGTCGAGCGTCATGTCAAACGACGGTGTAGTCTGCACCGTGGCTCAACTTTCAATAAAAGACGTGCCACTGTTATTTTTCCAATCACTCCGTGAAACATTACCGATTTTGTTAGTTTTTGGCACGCGACATCACGACGAAACTTGACGCAAATGACTACAGTTTAACCCAACTCACCGTAATACTGTTGCTACACTACCGTGTGAAATGCATACTGGCTGTTTACAACAATAAGTTCATGTTGGGTAGCGCATGCGTCGGCTTAGAAATGATTAACTGAATAGCGACAAACACGAGTAACAGTTATTATTTCTCAAAAAGTCTTGCGTGTTACATCACATCATTCTTATTACTGCATGTGCTCAAAATGTCCTCCTCTTGCACTAAGATGATACTAATAATTCACCTGTTCCAGTCTTCAGCTGCTGACGCTCAATCTCCACGTCAGTCCTGCTATCGTTGCTCCAGTTTCCGTCGTCGTCGCTAGTCGACGACGTCACTATGACGTCGTCGTGACGCAGTCGAGTCTCGTTGTACACTGGCAGGAAGTTGTCTTCACGTGACGTCGTTCCCTGGCAACGTTCCTCGACGTCAGTGTCGATGTCATTGTGGTTTTGGTCTGCCATAATTTGTTGACTGAAACAGCGTCAATCAAATGTCGTATTAAATTTAGAGAATGACCGGGACTACGTTAATTTTTTGGCAGCCTGTGAAATTGGAATCGCAATTGTAAAGAAAAAATCTTGTAAAAAGTTGGTAATTTAAACCGAGAAACTCACAATCGAATCGTGTTCAATAATACAAAATGCTTCCATAATATAATATATTTAATATAAAAATCAGGCCACGCTCTTATAAAAATTGTCATCTGCAATTTATCTGTTCGTACTCTTTTTTAGTAATTTCGTGGCGACGCGGACAAAAATAGTCTGGTAGGTCACAGACTCAAGAAAAGAATGACGTAGGCCTGCTTTTTCCCTCGGCGGAGACGAACATAGCACTGATAAACGTAAAATAATATTATGCGCAAATCATTTAAAGAGCATTATAATACTTACCTTGCCGGTGTTATTACAAATTTAACGTGTAAAAAGCTTGCTATTCAGTACACAAAACAAGCACGTGTGTGTCTAGGTCAACATGTCTATTACACATATTTCAGACGCCTTCGTTCGCTTCGTGTATAACAAACTGTTGGTATATAACAGTGGCTGTTGAAAATAGCATGTCTGTCGTTCAAAATTCAACTTTGAAATTTGTTCCTAATGCATTTCACTTTCGTAGACCTAAGTAATAATTCTGTATTCTAATCTGCTTAAATTTAGATGTTTATTTGTGGTTTTAATAAACTAATAATTGGTTTCATTTAGTCGTTGTCATTGAGCACGTCGAATTAAGTTTCAGTCTGTATGATAGCAAGAAAACCCAGCTGTCGTTACGAAAAAATCGCTGAAACCTGTACAATTTTTGTTGCAGTACTGACTTTTAAAATCATGCAAAGTCGATAATTTTCATTTCATCTGAAGAGGTGTATGTCACTTCTCATCAGTGATTAACCTTGGCCCTATATCTCACCGTTTCCGAAATATGGCTATTTTCCGTTAAAAAATGCACATTTTTCCAATCTTCTCAATTTGTCCCCGATATTGAAAAAAGTTTTCTTTGACTAAATCGCTAAAATTTTGCATGCCTAGGTTTAAGATAGATGGCTAATTATTTGCGTAAAAAGTTTTCCCATAAAACAGCCAGGTTAGCCACAATACATCCGTAACAGACAGACATGACAGACAGACACAAGGCAATCGTGCCATAAACGCCTACAGCACAGCTATAGCGCGTCAAAAGAACAAGTTCTGTGTCGGTAGACGCGGAATGCAGTTCTGAATGTGACAATTGTTTCCTTGACAGCAAAAGCTATTTTCTGTCAAAAAATTCTTTTTAAATTTAAAAGACTGAACTTGAATGGCGACAAGTTGATTTTCATTTTTTTGACGCCATTGCATCTGACTAATAGTAATAAAGCGATAAACATGTACATTGCCGCAGCTACTATTAATAATCACCAACTAGAAATCGCATGGGCTACGTGACCTTTCGATTTCTGGCGTCGACATCTATACGATCTTGAATAACTCGACGCCAGGATTCTATGCGTTATAGAGCCGAAGAGCTTATCGTTAGCTTGCCTATGTTATGCTTGCTGATGCATTATAAAATAGATCTTGCCGCCTTTTGCAGCTTTCATCTGAAAGGTTCTGGAACACATTGCAATGCAGTGCGACGCTGCGGCGCACCATGCTACAGCTCAGCTGTCGATGCGGGTGCAGTGCACTGCTGTGCACACTCGCTGCATGCATCGGTTCTAACTTCTGAGTCTCTAGTGCCCTCCCCGTCCGATAAACACGTGCTCGAATCTGAATCTCACTGGGCGCAGCGTGCATCCGCTGCGTGCAGTGCAGGCCAACGATTGCTCGCTCGCCTACTGTATCTGTCTGCTAGAAGGATATCAGATTGCGCACGTGACGATACGCTGCGACGGCGCATAGAACTGCTGCTGCTGCTGCTTCAGATGCTGCCGAGGCGTGCAGTGAAGTAACAGTAGACAACGCCAGTACAGTACATGTCTGCTATAGGCTCAGCGAGTCAGCGATCGCTTCAGGTAAACTTATACTGCAGCCGAGTTTAAACTACGATACGTACATAACAAGCTTGCTCTGTGGCTTAATTACCGATAGCAGATTGCCAGCCGCCCTCTTAGCTGAACGGGAAAATCGGAGAGCTGCACGCTTGTCTCAAAATGCGTAAAATTGCACACTAAATTTTAGAAGTATTTTAGGATGAGAAAAGGGAGGAAAAGATGGAGAAAATGACGAGGCAGTGGAGAGGAAGATGACGTTAAAAAGACGGGAAAACAAGAGGGGAGTGGAGGAACGAAAGACGATGAAGAAAAATGTCGAAAGCCAGGGTACGACGCCACTAAACTCGCTAGCAGAACGGTACACTAATGTCAATTAGACTGTGCAGGTGAGCATTATACTTCGCACTTCGTAACTGTTCGTTCCTACATACACGGCGGACCAGTTTTTTATGGCAGTAAAGAGGGAACTAAGGAATGTTATTACGGAGTAACCAAAATAATGTCTACAGGTTTGGCCAAAGTCAAGTAGCAAGGAAATATTTAGTTATTGCATGGGCCGGGGGTGGATACATCCATAGTCACATATCGACTCGGCGATGTAGTATCATCTAGTTTGTATTGCATTAGTTTGCAATTTGCGTATTTTTGTATGTTTCCGTGTATTCACTTCGGCTTTTCATACGTTGATTTAATTTCCTGTACTTCGAGTCTTTGCGTTATCAGTCACTGCATTTTCAGTCGCCCCCTTTTTAGTCTGTCCAGTATGGGCCTATCAGCCACACCACAAGACCGTCTTTAGTATATGCTTACATCAAACAGAAGATTCTTAGGGAGCGTTTTATTGCCATATATTACATGTCGTTGTAGATCGCGTCCTCGAGTTGGGATTGAAACGCGCAGCAATAACAAGTAAGCACGTCTCGTCTCTTATATAGACCTAGGCCATACGTTTCAGCGAACGAGAACCCCCCAAAATGTCGTTTGCGGGACGGCTAAAGCCAAGCGCAGCGAGCAGCAGCAGCAGCAGTAAGCAGAGTTCGGCGAAGAAATCCAGCATCAGACCAACCAGCGCTCCGTCGCCAACAAGGCCTCTACACAAACAGTCATCATCAACGTCATCATCAACAACGACATCATCGTCGTCTGTCTCTTCGTCTTGGTCGTCAAGACCTGGATCAGCCTCATCAGCTTCGTCGCCAGCTCGTACACGACCGTCAGAGCAGCCTACCAGCAGCAAACCGTTTTCTAGCTCCCCCGCAAACAGTAAAGCCACTGTCACACCAGGCATACAGCGCGGAAAACATAACAGCGCTGTCACACAAGCTGTTCGCCGCCGAACCGGGCGCGCTGTAGCGGAGAAGGGTTGCGATGACGTCACGCCAGACAGAGGGCGCTTATCATCATTAGTGACTGATAAGTCGGCGAGTGACGTAAGTGCCTGCAGCAGCAGCAGATATGCGGAGAGTGCGGAAGTGGAGCGGCGCGGCGGAGCTGGCTTGATAAGAGAGACTGCCTTGGCGGCTGCTGCTGCAGACCGACCGCGGAACAATGAGCCGACGGCATCAGTTGCTGCTGCTGCTGCTGCTGACTGCCAGCGTGCCGCGCTCACATCTGGACCGAGTCAAGCGTGCAGCCAACGCGAAGGGGTTCAGTCCACCACCACCACGGCGGCGTCGGCGGATGCTAGTCGGCGGGGCGTCCCTACCAGCGGTCTAGCAACATCCGCCGCAGTCGATCCGACCGGCAGTACGAGCCGCGGCGGCTTGCACGCCGCGCAAGGAAGACGCACGATATGTGATGATGATGATGATGATGCACATAGGCTGCCGCAGCACGTCGTCACCGACCCCGGCGGTTTAATGTGTCGTCGTCATGACGTCACCAAGCATTACCACCACGTGACCGATGACGTCACGGCAATGGCGGACAAGCGGCGCAAGTCACCAGACCCTTTCTGCGTGGACGACGACAGCGACGCGTGCGCAGCTGACGCGATGACGAGCCAAGTTCCAGACGACGACGAAGACGACGACGAGCTGTCTCTTCGACGTCAGAACGGCGTTCTAACGCAGCTGTTGTCGGCGAAGAAGTCGGAGCTGGAGGAGACGCGGCAGAGGTTCAAGGTGTGCACGGCCCTGCTCGAGGAAGAGGTCGATCGACTGCGCGCTGAGAAGGAGCGACTGCTGGATCGGCTGCAGCTGCCCGAGGACGAACGATGTTCTCTGTCGGTGGAGCAGCAGTCACTGGCCGAGCTGACGCGTCGTCTGCGGCAGTGCGAGGAACAGAACGAAGAGCTGAAAAGCGAGAACGTGGAACTGAGGCAGGATCTGCGTGACACCGAGCTGGCGATGCACGAACTCCACGATCAGTTCCAGGCTGAGGAGGGCGTCGAGCTGCGAGAACTGCAGCGAGAACTTGACAACACGGCCAGGGACTGCCGTCTGCTGCACTTCAAGGTATCTCACAATAACCTATGCAGTGTGTATACGCACGCTCGGGTTATGGGAAGTTCGAACGTCATCGTTTTATGTAAGAATAGCAGTTTTTTTTCAAGCAAAAAAGTAGCCAAAAAAATCGCACTAACGTAGCTTCGTCTGTCTTTCTGCAGTTACAGTTTATTTTTTTTCGCCAGATATTACATTTGTTTGCTTAATACCAATAATGTGTTATTTTTCTATTCCAGAATACGTCAAAGTGGGTTTTGCAGCTTAGTTTCCCCGGATGCGAGAAGGAAAGTAAAGTGAGCTTCTCATTGCGTACACCAAGTGCTTTCTGACGTCACAAACTCTGCTCTCGTCGGACTTCTTTGTGTAAATATAAACAAGCAGTCGATCTGAGCCGAAACATAAGCGAGTGCATACGTTATTTTTCTAGGCCCATGAGTCAGCATTCTTGGATGATAATGCCGGAATGCACAGAAACACGGAAATATAAAACCATAATTTTATTTTTCTGTTCCTATGCAACCCAGAACTTTCCAATATGCTGATTTTTTTTGGTTTCGCCTTGGTTTCGTCCCAGAGCTTTCATTCTGTGCGGACAGTGAATGAGTACGTTGTAACAGCTGGTGTGCCTTGGTGCATGGTTTGTGCCGCTTACTTCGTAAATCATAATCGGCGTTGTCCGATGGATAGACCAGGAGTGCAAAAATTTTTTTCCAGTTAAACGCGGAGCACAAAACAAAAATGCAGTTAAGGTCGCGCGCCATTTAGTTAGAAAAAGATACGCCGTTACCACGATAATCGAAATGATTGCCGTTTTGTGAAACATTGTGTACGTAGGAGCCTAGTACTTACAGCCTGAGGCGAAAAACGTATCCCTTAAAGTTCCTTGTTATTTTGTTAGCAACGGCAGTTACCCCCAAACGTTACCGCAGATGCATCGTTACACTGCGTTATGAAACTAGTCAACTTAAGAATCGGTGAATCAGTTATCGAGTAAATTCCAAAGCTGATTAGTTCAGCTCAGTTTGTTCGATATAAACAGGGGCTTTAGGCGCTTACAGATCACTCGGCGTATTGATGTGTTGTGCAGCTGCGGAAAGCGGAGCGTCGCAACGAAGACCTGAAGATGGACTGCGAGGAGCTGGAAGAGCAGATATCACAGATGAGTGCAGAGCTACGCCACGCCCACGAGGATCAGAGAAGACTGGCGGCGGTAGAGGACGAACTAGCCACCGCCAAGCAGATCTCGATCAAACTGCACGATGAGTGCGAGAGACTCAACGCTCATTGCCAGCTCTATCGACTGGGGCTCGACGACAACGACTCAACACAGGCAAGTCTGCAACCAGTTCACTTGGGCCAGCCAGATCTACGTGTCGATATGGGCACTGAAAACATCATAACTGTTTATAACTTTCTTAGGATATTATATAAAAATTTAAAGTTTTTATAAGTTGCTTCTGTTTCTTTACCTCAAATGAATATTTGTAGCTATATGTGTAAGCTTTTAAAAAATGAATGTGACAATTTAGAAAAAAATTGCGAATTAGCTTAATAATGAAACTTTCATAAACTTTTAACGCAATGGTCAATAACAATTTTTGTCATAAAAAATGATGATTTTTTATCTTTCGTATGCGTCTTAACGCTTGACTTCTTATCAGCTCTAGTCAAAAATTTTTTATCATATGGCGCAAAGTGTGCAGCAATTGTCCTCCTATAGCCTAAATTTTATAACGCACGCGTCGTTGCTGCACTTGGAAAAAGGCGCGTTATGAATTGAACGAGATTAACCCGTTCGTTCATCCGTCCGTCCGTCTGAACAGAGATCGCGTAAGTAAGTAGACAAGCGAGCGGATGCCAATAAAATGGCAGTGAAAACGTTTTGCAGTTTGGTCGAGCTGCTCGGCTGCTGATCATTCTGTGCACCATGCTAATACCGGTACCCGTAGACACGTGGCTGTAGGGCGTCCAGTTAGTACAGTCATATCTCATCATCACCAACACTCAGCGGCCAACCAGACTCACACTCGGACTCAGGTGTTGATGATCTATCGGCCCATGCTCACTTAACCCTTTCACACGTACAAATCGTGTGCTTCCAGTTGTCCCGTCTTGACTTTTCCGTCAGACTGCATTAAAAAATTTTTAAGGCTTTTCTCATTGAAACTATGACTGTTCTAAATCTACGCGATGTCAGTATTTGCGCATGGTTTTTAGCCGACCGTACTTAAGCAACAATTGAATCATCGGCATGGCTGTCGTCTGTCTGTCCGTCCGTTCGTCGTCTGTCACTCATGTATTGTGGCTAAACGGTACGAGATAGGGCTTAGGTTGCTATTGATTACTAATAGAAAGTCGCATATTGGCTTTCAAATGACATGTAAATCATTGACCTTAGATGACCTTGAAGGATCATAACGCACTATGTTATGCCAATCTTGCAGTATTGTGATTAAACGGTAAGTCGTAGAGGGTCGGCGATGGTGTCATCGGATAGGGCAGTGGTAACTTCCTATAGGCTGTCAATAGTAACTATGTTTCCATATGCAGCGGTTTAGCCGCAATTTTCAAAGGAATCTTTCAAGTTATAAGTGGCCGTATCTCGGAAACGGCGAGAGATATGGCCAAGATTACTATTGATCACTAATAAGAAGTGGCATACACTTTTTCAAATAAGATAAAAATCATCGACCTTGAATGACTGAAGGTCACTGACAACCAGTACGGTTGGCTATTCTAGCGACAGCTGGGCTTCTTGCATTGAGAAGCAACTGGCCGAAATACGGGTCTTTTTGGTGTACGACTTCTAACTCAAAAACGAAAAGGCACACCAAACCAAAGTCACTTTGAACGTTTTCAAAGAACTCCACTCGGGAAAACACTATGCAATAGAACACAATTAGAAATATGGGGCAGAGCCCAACGTGAGGCCGTTCGGTGCCGTAAGTCCGATTGGGGGACAGTTAAAGAGTTGAAATTTCGTTCGCAGCAGAGTAACGTGGCCCGAACGCAATTGCATTATCATATGCATGTATAGCAAGCGCAATGTTAAACTTGGGTGGTTTGAAATGAGACAACAGAACTTTGTTGTTTGTGAACCCAAGTTCACCAATGTTTCTGCGTTCGACGTGGAGTCGATCGTAGTTGTAAATGCCGTTTTTCGTTTATCGATATCTCTATAGATTCTCGAGATATATGCGATCAAAGTCTAAAGTTGTACGAAAACGCGCGAGCTGTCGATGTTGGGTAGGTTGAAATGAGCAAACACAATTTCGTCGTTAGTGGACCAAAGTTCATCAAATTTTCAACCCAGAAGGGACAGCAGTTTATAACGACGTTTACCGCTTGTCGATAACTCCATTTGTTTCAGAGATATCGGCGTCGGCGCTCAAAGTTGAAAGATGTTCTAAATCGCGCCGAATTTTGGACGTTTTTTGCCCTGTCAAATTTTAAGGGGGCAGTGCCCCTAAAAGTTGTACATGGGTACATGTACACCTTTATCTAGCGGCACATCATGCGGCAAAGTTTCGTGGGGCTATTTCCTTTAACTCGAAAGTTATGGTGGCTCATACGCTAAATTTTAAGCCAATTTTTAACCCACTCATTAAAAAATTGTTGGGGGAACCCCTGTCCTTTGTGGGGTCTGAGCTAGCAAGACTTGGCCATTTTGTGGCGCATGTAAAAATCTCGCAGCACCCCTTAGGGGCCGTAATATGGCCTTCCGAAAAAATCGATTTGGTGGGTAAACATTAGCCGCGAGAACGGTGTGGAAAGTGGACCAAAGTTCACCGGACTTTCTTCATCTAATGCGGGAGGAAACGTTGTCGATAATTTAGTTGTTTTTTTAAAATATTTTTATTTGTTCCGGAGATATTCGCGCTCAAAGTGGGAAGGAGTAAGCAATCGGGCCAAATTTAGCGTGTTTTTCGCCCCAAATTTTTTTGGGGGCAGGCCTTTATCTAGCGGCACATCATGCGGCAAAGTTTCGTGGTGCTATTTCCTTTAACTCGAAAGTTATGGTGGCTCATACGCTAAATTTTAAGCCAATTTTTAACCC
>Ga0056128_1007557_pt1 | contig 13714 bp, 11 predicted proteins | sample WorMetLIZISLAND2_FD_71113 | JGI IMG/M metagenome (GOLD analysis project Ga0056128, IMG submission 71113) | Marine gutless worms symbiont microbial communities from Max Planck institute for Marine Microbiology, Germany - Olavius geniculatus... ... | reverse complement strand
AACGGTCAATTGATGGCAAGTTGTGTCAGGAATATTCGTACCAAAAATTATCAAAATCTGGTAATTGTTTTTCAAGTTACAGTCAAAAATGTCGGGGATGTTTTTTGGGGACACAGTGTATATAACACATGAATGGTCGTTATGGAGATATGATGCCTCAAATGTTGGACTCACGGACGGATGGACGCACGGATGCTGATGTGATTTTATACTCTGTTCAATGCTATGCAATGCATTGGACAGACAATAAAAAGCTACGGTACTACATACAATTTTTCGCTTATCAACTGTCAACAGTGCTTCGCATGATAGACGCATGCCACTTTGTTTTTTAGCTTTATTTTACGGTTATCTAGTTGCCTTGCATTGTATTGTGTGATTTAATTCTCGCCAGCAAAATCACCACAAAGGGGATGAGCTGCCACACAACAGACGCACAAATCCTGTTTTTCTTTGGCTTTCATTGTGCATGCATTGCCTTTAAAGTCAACTGATTTATTTTATTAGCCTCATTCCATTACTTGTAAGCTAACTGATTAACTGATTTATCTCTGTGCATGTTCAGCTCCTGACTTTTGTTCTTATCACTGGCACTGACATCATCTGTCACTTCTTAATGGGTTTATGCCATTTGTTTAAATTAATGTTTTTGCAAATTATGTAACAGACCAGATTTCTAAAAAACCTGTCTAAGTTGTCTTCACATATTACTGAACTGCTTGTCATATTTTCAGCTTTTGTGGTTTTATAGTTTATTTTTATTGTTATTATTGTCTTTGGTAAGAAGTAATAGACTAGTTGGCTTTCAGTTAGTTTTTGATCATGCATTGAGTATTTTATATCATATTATATTGAAATGTGAAGGAAAAAATTACATGCAGAGTACTTTGTTTATTGTTTACATTTTAGCTTTAACATGCCAGTAAAAAACACTTCTCAACGGCAAGGAACACAAGCTGCAAGTGGTGGTCCTGATGCTTCACCAAGGAGGAAAAGAGAATACAGTTTTGCTGACAATGACGGTGATAAGAAAGGAAAGGAAGGTGGTGTGTCATTTGAGGTTTTCCAATCTGAAGCGGCAACATTTCAGAATATTGGAGAATTTCAAAAAGCAATCTCCAGCTACACAAGAGTGAGTGCATTCCTATTAATTCTATGTTTTGTGTCAGTATTTTGCATTACATTAATTACTTGCAATTATTGTTTGGATTTGTAGACAAAAACTATTCTTGCATTGATGTTTTTTGTTGAGCAGGGTTAAAGGAAGGGCATATGGCCTGCATAAATGTCTGGCACACTAAGAATGACTCTGGAAAATGGGTCTCTTAACAAAAACTTTCACACTGGTTTGTATGAGAGAAATTGCATTTAACCTGTGCAAAATCCACTTTATCAATCTATTTCTGGTGGATTTTTAAAATCTGAAATGACTTTGGACAAATTGACAGGTTAAAAATTTGGTGGTGATTGTAATGGATTTTTACATTGAAGGTTTTTTTATCGTGTTTCAAATATGATTTTGGTTTTCAAACTGCATTCTTCAGGTTAACATTAACACATTTTTAAAACATGGCTATTGGATATCATTAGTTTTGTTTGTTGTGTTTATTAAGGCACTGGACATGCGGCCAACAGATAGAAAATGTCTGATATCACGAGCACAGTGTTATCAGTATCTTGGTGAAGCCGACAAGGCTCTTGCTGACGCCAATGAAACGCTCAAAGATGACAACAAATATGTCAAGGTTTCTAAAATTATATATTAAAGCTTTTCTTTTACCACTTGAGATTAAAACTTATATTGTATTTGCTCTTTCTATTTACACTTATTGTCTGATAGTGGCCAGTTAATTTGGAGAGATCAGTCAGCGTAATAATATTGTCTAGTTAATGCAGTTATTTAACACAATGCACTCTGATAGGACATGTATTTATTTTGTATTGCCAAGCATCTGCAAGTATCCATTAAGCAAAGTAATGAGTTCATAAAATGCCATGCAAATTATGAGTTCAAATAAGAAGAAATAAATTAAATAATTTTCTTGTTAGATGTTCGGCAGTCAATGCCATGCATGTGCAGTTTTATGTTTTTTTGTCATTTACAGTATTTTACGTCGCTACCTTTTGTCACAGAATTAAATAATGATCACTAGATCATCAGTAGCCGAATGGTGCAGGTCTATTACCGTTATGTGGCCATTCTAATAGGCCACATTACAAGTCTTGTCTGTCTTGTCTTGTCTGTCTGTCTGTTGCTCAGGGCCTCCTAATTTGAAAAAAGTGCAGAAAAGCCGAAATTGTTGTAAACGCTCTCTGATATGCCAGCTATCAGTTTTAAAGGTCAAATATCAAGGTTACTGGGCTGGTGGCATGGTGTAGCGGTAACGCGTTTTATTCGATCAGCAAAGTTACTGTACGCCGGGCTTGGTTAGTACTGCAATGGGTGACTGCCTGTGGGCAGGTAAACCATCTCGGTATGTAACCAGCCGCCTAGGTCAACTCAGCCTTCCATCTCTCCGGGGTAGGTAAATCGAGTACCGGCCTATCTGGCTGGGGTTAAGGCAGGGCGCGTTCACCTCTGTCGGGTGGCAGGTAACACTGTGTGATCCCATATGACAAGTGACACTCCATAGTTTTGTGAGGGGTTCACTTCTTAAGAGCTATATTTTGACCTTTACCTTTACCTTTACAAATATCCAGAAATTGACGCAAGTCTTGCATAACTCGTGTTTACTTGTGGCGGCGGATTGAGCGCTGGCCGGCCAAGTGGAGTGCCCACGACTTGGCCCACTGCACATCAGCACAGTAAAGTGGGCTATGTGAACGACTGCATAGCATGTCACCACAAGGTCGAGCAGCATTTTTGCTGATTATGTAGGGTCTGCTGATGAAAGCAGAAGCGTACTATCAGATGATGCAGTTTGAGTATGCTCTAATGTACTACCACCGTGGCAATAAGATCAGGCCAGAAGTTCAGTCGTTCAGACTCGGTATTCAGAAGTCACGAGAAGCCATTGAGAACAGCATTGGAGGCAAGATAGTCAATTTTTGTGTTGTTTATGCACACATGTGAGTAACTTTTGAATGCGGACATGGCAAGCACCACACTATGTGTGAGAAGAATTTGACAGCAATGTTGCATAATCTACGTTATTAATGTCAATTTAATTCTAAATATTGTCAATGTTAACAACTTAGCAATAGTAGTTATATATTGTGATGGGATGCAGTAGGAAGACGAATAAAAGCAGTAAATGTAGCAAAATAGCATATGCTGCCATGCAGTCTAGAATTAAAGGACAAGAATGTGTATTAAATGAGATTGTTGTGATTTTAGAGAGGGCGGGGATAAAGCTGGAAAACAAAGGAGATTTGTCATTCTTCTATGATGAACTTGCTAATTCGGTAAGTCTACACTCGAGTCTTTGATGTTCAGCGGCATTGTGGGTTAAAAAGTAGGCAGGGTCGCAGTGTAGGAAGTTGGTTTTTCGACAGGGACTGCAAATTTTTGACGGAATAAAAGAGATTTTCGGGTGTGCAAAGTTTTAATGTTGCCCCTAAATTGTCTTAGAATGGGAGTTTTCAGCCCAAAGTTTGCATCTTTGAACGAAAATTTTTCAACAACAAATATTTTTGCACAATTTTCTGACAGTCAAAAATTTAGAGTGGATCCCCTTCCCTTCCCTTGCCTGCCACGACATCACTGCTGATGATGGTGATAATGATAATACACAATGTACACTATAGCCAAGTTTACTTGTACCTGGTATGTCATACTTCATATTGCATTTTTCTTTAAAATGCTGGCACTTTTTCTGTTCTTTGGTTAATATTAAAAATCAGAGTGAAAGTTTTTTTTGCATTGAAACAAGTTTTTTTGTTATAGGTCACTTATAAATAACAAGAATTTTTTTAGACATTTATTACTGTCATCAGACACATATGAAGTACTTGCCTTTTCTCTGTCTTTCAACTTAGTTGACTTTTTCAGATTTTGGTCTGTGTGACCTTAGGTTGCACCATTTTATATTGCACTTAATCTTTAAAAAACTGATCTGAAGGAGAACTGGACTTAAAAAGACTTTTTAGCACAATCCATTCACACTGCCGTCTGGTGTCTGGACACACACACACACACTGGCTGATAGCCAGTAGAGGAGACGGTCGTACGTAGCAGTGTGATCATCGAAGACCCAAGGATGACTGCTAGACGCTCGGTGATGTCGGCCGCATCACGTCAAAGCGTCCAGTCCGCCAGTGCTAACTCAAGGACCCCTGCCGCCGCAGACGAGGAAGCTGGAACGAGTCAGGAGCATCAGCAACAGCAGCAGCAACCGACGCCGACGACCGAACCTCCCGCCACTGACGCTCAGCTGGCAAGAACATACCGCATCACCGCGATGATCACCGTGATGACTGCTTGGCTTGATATTGTCATCACACCATGCATCACTAGTGCTGTGCGGATGTGCTAAACCTCAGCGGCAGTTTTGTGATGGCCACCGCAGAACTTGTTGTGATGTGCGTTGCTTGCGCTTCAGTCTGGTGTTTGTGGCCACTGCTGCATCACTCGCAGCCGTCATTGTTGTAGTTATGTTAAAATGTACAATTATGCTATAATTTTGTGCATTTTTGAGGACTTAGCGTCAGTCAACGTGATCACAAAATTATAATCTTAGTTGAGAGACTTGTCTACAGACTTTTTGGCTTTGCACTTTGTGGTATTTATCTCAAAATTGTGATCTCAGTCTTGGTCTCACACATTTGGTCTTGAGTAGAAGTTTGCCAGTCAGTAAAATGTAGCTGTTCTAGTTTTAAACTTGAAGCTTACTGGCTAAACTGCTAGATGATTCTACTTTGGTATCAATTAAATGAAGGTATTTTTCAGGTTTTAAATCATCAGTCGTGGTCTCCATTTTCTTTATATTTTGGTTTGGTCGTTGGTCTCTCCAGATTTTTTCATCTCATTTGCATTGCCTCAGATTTTGCAAGTTGCTCCCGATACTATGTGCACTATATAAATTTATTTCCTTACTTACTAATTTACTAGATGTGTATGCTATTTCTACTTTATGTTAACAAAGCATCGAAGTGCATACCTTATTTGATTAGCTTACACTAATATTTGATTATCAACAGTGTTTAACATGTTAATTAATTTTGCGAAAATGGTTTGTTGGTATGGATGGTCAGTCTTAATAAAAGTTTGAACTCTGTGAGTGCCTTCTAGTTTTGTTCTGTCTTATCTTTTTATAAAATGGATAAAACAATATTGCATACAGGAAAATGAAATTGCAAATTGTCACTTACTTTTATCATTGGCACAGTCTAGCACTTTCTGCTCAATATTGTGGTTAGAGTGAATGTGATTTAAAATTGTTTTTACGTGCAACAGCAGCTGCTGCTGTAGCGCGTCTTAGCCATCGCAATTCTGTCCGTCCGTCCGTCCACCTGTCTGTCACACGGGTGGATCAGTCAAAAACCGTGCTAGCTAGGATCACCAAATTTTCACCGTCGTCTGCCTGGAAGACTCTAGTTTAAAGATAAGCAAAGCTTTTCCATAAATTCGAAAGGGGTCACCCCGAACAAGGGCGCTCAATGAGAGGGGGGTAAGAAAAATTTGTGATTTTTAGCTGATACAGCATTGGCTGAGCGAAACAGGTCGCGTCCTTTGGCATAAAACACTATAGATAATTAGCCGTCGGTCGTTTGGCGCCCTGTGGCGACTGTAAAAGAAACATCCTTGCTAAGATGGGTGAACTTGGATTTTGTTTTACTGGGCTTTCAAACATGCACCACTGTTGCGCGTTCCCCTCTGCGTTAGCTTAGCTTTTCTTGTTGGTTTTCACATACGCAAACGTTGCAGCTTATGTGACGTGTTTTTGAGTTAGTGAAATTTTGCAGCAACAGTAAGCTTATTTGTTGTTTGTGCAACTGCATTTGTACAATTAAATATGTTTGTTTACACAGAGTGGACCAAAAAAGTAGGTCACTAAGCTTTGTCATTTCTGCATTGCATTAAATGTCCACTGAGCAAATTTGCAAAAAATAGTAATTTTGCCGATTCCACTATCATGTGAAAATACAGAAGCCTAAAAAATTGCCTGCTTCCGGTTGCCATTCGTCACTAGAAAAACCTGCATCCCTAAAATTTTTATTAGACCTTCAAAAAAATCAGCACAGTTTTCAGTATATTTTCAAAATTTTACTGAAAAATACTGCAAATGTTGCAGTATCTTTGCTTAAGTTTTCCTGAATACTATTTAGTGTGTCAGTTTGTTTTTTTATGAATTGTTGGGTAATATTACATGACACATCATGATATAAAAACAAATAATAAACAATTTCTCCCGCCGCCCCTCGTTCTTAATTTTTTGCCGGCTGCAACCGGAAGGACGAATTTTTTTTTTATTTTACGCTTGAGTCGGTTTTTGACACGCTACAGCTACTGGGTATGCTGCAGGTGTCTTTGGCATCGTTGTTGTCTGTCTGTCTGTCTGTAATGGATGTATTGTGGCTAACCATGCATTAAGTTGTAGGGGGAAAACTTTTTATTAATATAGTTAGTCATGTGTCATAAACTTAGGCACACAAAATTGTGCAAGGAGAACATTTTCAAATTAGTGGTTGAATGGAGGGGGTAAGAAAATGTGCATTTTTAACAGAAAACTGGCCATATTTTGGAAACGGTGAGAGACACGGCCAAGATTAGACCTACTATTAATCACTAATAGGAAATTGCATACACTTTTTCAGATGAGATGAAAATCGTCGACCTTGGATAACCTTGAAAGTCAGTACTGCAACAGGAACTATATAGGTTGAAGCACCTATACCCTAGCAACAGCTGGGATTTCTTGTTGTGATATGAAGTTATGTTTAATGATTACTTTATAGCAAAATTACTGTTGAGTGTGTTAGTGAAAATGTATCTATTTGAAGTTATGATCTTCTGAAACTGGTGGCTTACTTGCCATTGTATCATTTTTTGTATGGTTAATTGTAAAAAAATATAATACTTCTTTTCATGTGGTAGTTCTAACTTAACAAAGCTCATTTGTGTGATTTTTGCATTTTCTGCAACTGTAAACGAATTATCACAGTGTGTTCCAGAAATTTGATCGCAGGTACATTGTAAAATAGCATGATGCAACAAACATATGCTAAGGCCTAAAAAAAATTGCATGCTTCCGGTTGCCGTCCATCCCGCGAAAAAGCCTGCGTCTCTAAAATTGTTATTGAACCTTCAAAAATATCAGCACAGTTTTCAGTATATTTTTCTAATTTTACCAAAAAATACTGTTTACGTCTAGCTCAACATGTTGCAGTATCTTTGCTTAAGTCCTCATGAGTAATAATTAGTGTGTCAGTTTGTTTTTTATGAGTTGCTGGGTAATAATACATGACATGTCATGGTATAAAAATAAATAATAAAAAAGATTCTGCCGCCCCATATTCCTAATTTTTTGCCGGCTGCAACCGGAAGCACGATGACATTTTTTATTTTACGCCTGAGTTGGAAGTCAGAATACAAACAGAAGCCAGGTCATCTCACTGTTACATATAACTATCAACTGCCATATTATATCCTTGGATATTATGTGATTGTGCCAAACGGTTGTATAAACATATGACGTTTCCTAAGTATCACAAGTGTACTAAAATTTACATTTTATCGTCCTTATTATCTTTTGTCGGCAAAGTGTGCAGAGGGTGTAATTAAACCCAAACTCCACTACTTTAATTCGTTGTGACATTTTGATATATCAAGATGTTGTGGATTTGCAGTAGACTTTCAATCTGTTGAAAGCTGAAAAGCTTATTTATCGTAACAGATCTAAGCAAGTGGAGCTTGGAGCTTAACAGAAAGCAGTCCAAACTGTTTAGCGCACTGAAGTGTGTCAGTACTAGATACTGCACTGCTGGAATGGGTAAGCGAGTGCACAGTACGAGCTTATACCACTCCAGACAGTGCGGTATTGTACTTGAACCACGCTCAGATGGCATAGACTACACCGTCGTTTGCTTGAAAGTTGTGAAAACAGTATCAGTGCAAGCTGAGAGAGTTTTAAGTAACATCGTGATAGTACCTGACTGCAGCAATCTGTGTGTGTGTGTGTGTCGTTATGTGTAGCAGCAGCAGAGACAGAAGAAGCCTGCGATTCCAGTCAGTAAGCCGGCGAGCAGCACAGCTCAGGAGAAGATTGAACGCCGACAACGCACCACTTGCACCGACCCAAAGACAGTCAAAGAGCTTCTCGGCGAACTCTACACCGACAAGGAATATCTCGAGAAACTGCTGCAGGAAACTGGTTTGTGAACCCCGACACACTGATAGTTTTTGCTCAGTTATTTCTACATGGGCTGAAATCTATTTTATGACTAATTGTCTGTGTAATTCGTTTTTTTTCATTTTTTTTCTTTAGTAATAAAAGGCAACCAAGTAAACTGACAGATTGATTTAGAGGTGAATTGGTTGATAGTTAATGAAAACATGAACAGTAGCAGAGTAGGTAGAACTAACTGTACAGGGTGTACCAAAAATGACCCAACTTGTTTTTGTCAGAACTTTGACAAATCTCTACCAAATTTGATACTTTTTGGCACACAGATAGCCAAAACGATAGAAATATGTAAGGTACACTCAATGTCCACATCATCTTATTGCACTGACTACTATTACGTGACTTCACTGTTTAGGCTTATTGTTACGTGTCCTTGTAGTCTTAGGACTTAATGCCACGCTAAAGTTAATTCGTCCTTCATTATCATCATCATCATCACCTAGTTTATGTCAGCGCACTACGGTGTGAAACGCAGATGCTCCAAATTGTTACATTACACGATGATTATTAGTGTCAGATTGCTCACTTGTGCATTATAAGTTCCACAAAGTTCCATGGGATTTAATAATTTTGTGGTATTAAACATTTTACGATGAAAACAGCAGACAACAAAATAACTGATTGATGAGCTTAAAATACATTTTTTTGTCCATGAATGAGTGCTGTGCATTTTGATTAGTTGATCGTTAATGCCGCTGTCAGCCGTGGCGTCACGTCAGTGGCGTCATTTCATTGGGACTTGACTTGAGAGTCCATAGACCCTTCCAATTCCCCCCTAAATGACGCCCCTGCATAAGGTCTAAACTATTTTGTACACTTTGGACATAAATTCTGATAATTTGGAAGCACGCTGTTACAAAAGTTTATAATTCTGCTGAATAAATCACATTTTAGTTTATTTTGTGCTTGATAAGTCGTTAGAACTTTTACGTAGACAACAACTGAGCATTATGCAGCAATTTGGAGCATCTGCATTTTACACGGTAGTGCATTGACATAAACTAGGTGAGGTGAACAGTGAGTGTACTTACATATTTCTATCGCCTTGGCTATCTGTGTGCCAAAAATTATCAAATTTGCTGGAAATTGGACGAAGTTCTGACAAAAACAAATTTGATCATTTTTTGGCACACCCTGTACTGCGGAGCATTGGTGCATGAACCGGCAGTTTAACGCGTTTCCCGTCGACATCGTGTGCACTTACTTTTTAACGTGGTCTCGAAGTCACCACAGATCAGACCACTGCACAATGCTTTTGTCATTAATGACAAACTGTAAACAGCAGATGTACGCAGCGGCGTCACTGCAGGGAAGGGTGGGAGACAAAGGGGCATTTGCGTGCTCTAACTTTTTTTTGGCTGTCGGAAAATGTTGAAAAAATCTTCTTGTCCAAAAATTTTCGTCCAAAAATGCAAAATTTGGCGCTGAAACCCCCTATTTTCGACAAATTTTGCGGCAAAATTAATATTTTGAGCAACCATAATTTCCTTTATCGGAAATTTGCAAAGTCTGTCTGTCGGAATTATGTGGAAAATTTGCACTAGTCCGTCGGAAAATTGCAAATTTTTGTTTTGCCTACTTTTTTTAACCCACGAGGGCCACGACGTCGCTTGCCATACGTCAGTCACTGTTGATTATTTGCACAGAGTCCGCGAGCAACCAGTCGGTGACGAACAAGGCAATCCGGACTCTGGCCATCCAAGGGCTCGAGTATCTGGACACGCGGACGGAGTTCTGGCAGCAGCAGCAGCCGATGTACTCGAGACGCCGGGACAGACGCATGCGAGAGCTTGCCAACCGACAGGTCACTGACGCCGACAAGTGCAAGGACCCCACGCAGTGGGTCCTCAAGAACCTCGAGGAAATCGACGACGGTATGTGTGCACGTCTAGAGCTAAATGATATTTGCACTTTTTTAAGGGTGTCGATTTATTGCCGAGTTATTTGGCTATAGAGGTTGAATACTTTTAAAAATGTCGAATTTTTAAATTAAATTATTGATTGTTAAAGTTGTTGATTATTTTTAATTATTTCATTAAGATGATAGAAAATGTGTTAAAGCATACCTTATTTTTTGGGAGATTTGTAACCACATTGAGGCCTCATTAGCTGAAGACTAAAAATTCATTGACGATTTGCTGCACAAAAATTATTAACGTTTAATTATCATAGAGGTCCAGATTTTTGAAAAACAATGTATAAATTTGAAAATATATAACTTTTTGTGTTCTCATTTGTATTATTTTTTTTGTTGTTTTTTTGTTATTCTATTTAATTGCCATTGGTTAGGTGCATTTCTTTATATCGGCTCACTGCTGTTGTGTTTTAGCACAAGCTAATGGCCGTTATGAGGAAAGTCTGAAGCAAGCGAGAAAAGTGTTGAAGGAACTAAACAAATGGACCAAACACGACGTGCGCAACAAGATGGAACTGCTGGCAAATATTCACAGTTGCCTTGGCAACGGTTACCTGGAGACAGGTGACTATAACAAAGCGCTCAGCCATCATTCAGCTGACTGTGATCTGGCTACTGAACAGTAAGATGTCTTCAATCTGTTGTCGGCTTGTCGTGAGTTATTTTTTTACGTGTGAAAGCAGGTACTGCTTTAGCACGTCTTAGGCTCTTAGCCTGTCAAACGGGTGGATCCGTCAAAAACGGTGCGAGCTAGGATCACTAAATCTCCACTGTCGGCTGCTAGTTTCAGGATCCGTAAAGCTTTTCCATAAACTCAAAAGAGGTCACCCTGAGCGAGGGCACAAAATGAGAGGGGAAGGAAAAAATTTTGCGATTTTTAGCAAATTAATCGCTGTATTTCAGAAACGGTGCGAGATAAGGCCTTAATTACTATTAATCACTAACAGGAATTCATACCTGGGCTTTCGATTAGCACCGAGAGCAATGACCTTGGATGACCTTGAACACCAAAATAAAGGTTTTTCTGGATTTTTTGGCGATTTTCGGCTGCGAGACACATTTCAAGAGCGAATTGCTCCAAAATCACTAGAGATAGACCAGAACGAGCTGCATAAGAAATTTTCAGCACTAAACGTAGATTTTAGCTGTTCAAGTCACGACCTTCTGGGTTCACGGAAACCTGCACACGAGGACATCAAAGAGCGGTACCCCCTAAAAGTCGTTATTTCACCACTGTTAGCCAGTCCAGTGTAAAAACAGTTGCAAATAAGCACAGACATGCTGCTTATCACAACAAGCACTAGTGTTAAGCTTTTTAGTTGTATCAACGTCGATGACTTTGAAAGACCCTGAACCTATTTTTTTGCAATTTTTGGCTGCGACGAAATGGCTGGTGATAGACTAAGGCATTTGTGAACAGGAACTGCTGTAGGCCCTCGCGCGTCTCGTGAGCATGAGCTCAAATTTTTTGTTTACTGTAGCTGTTAGCGCGTTAAGACTTCAAGAACTTGAAATCATACTGTACTTTTCTGCATTAGTAGATTAATTAAAATAGTGCTAAGAGTTTATAATTTAATGAAACGTTTTAATGTCAGAGACTTTGACTTTCAAAGCTGTGACATCAACAACGAAATTATCACTTTTTTCTGTTTGAAATTTGAACTGCAATAAACCAACATTGATTTTTGTTTGTACAAATCTATGTGCTGAGAAACATTAGACTGTATTTGTTCAGTGCTTATGATAATTACCTGTATCTGTTTTATTCTTGCATGAAATGTAGTATATCGTTTCAGATTCTGTTTATGTTTAGGCATCTTGGTTGCAAAACTGTCTACTCAGTGTATTCCAGAAAGCTATAGTTTGATAGCAAACTGACTCAGAAAAGAAAACAAAAAAAAATTTTAAAATATATGTTAGAAAGATGTAAAGTTGGCAACTATATGGAATAAATACTGCTGAATGCTGATGAAATGTGATTTTAGCTATATGCCAGAGGCGAAGTCCCGTGCACTGGACAATCTCGGCCGAGTTTACGCACGTATGGGCAACTTCCAGAAAGCCATTGACGTGTACGTTCTCAATAATTGATTAATATCCTCTGGCAGTTTTTAGGATGCTGCATGGCATTGTTCGTCGCAGTGTTGAAGTACTGATGAATAGACAATAATCATTTGACAACAGTGTTATAAGTTACATGCCTTTTTTCGTGCAGGGGCTACATAGTATTTTGGAATTTTTTTTCAGTTGTTCAGAAAGCGCTAACAAGATGGACATATTTTTCTTTCTTATAACGTCTGCAAATTATACCAGCCGTAGCTAGACTTGGTGTACCAAACCTATCGAACTGACTTTACATAGGCCTACAGTTTAGTAAGTGCGGTTTCTACTATCGTTCGACGTTACCAACTGGGAATGAGGAAAGGCTATTTCAACGATTTTTTGTAGCAGTTTCTACCGTTGCAGTCGGTGCTCGACTGCAATCTGCAGATCCCGCTGATATGGTCGTCCCGTGCTCACGTAACACTCGCTTCAGTTAGCGCAGCTTTATCATCAGCACCAGCCAGTGTGTGAAACAGCCTTCCGTCAAGACTGAAAGACGTTTGTATTTGGTAGACAATTTTTTTGAGTCACGCTTCAACTCTTTCACTCTCACTAGCGACCATAGTCGACAAGATGCCCTCGGGGCCATTGGCGACTGCAGTTGACGTATAGGTGGTCAGGGTTTCATTTCTTTTTCAGAAGTAAACAAAACATTGTGGGGGAAATTTGGCATTCACAGTTAGAAATCCGGCAACAAAAAAACTAAGATGTGGTTTTTTCAGAGGCGCCTACTCGTCACAGGCGCCTCTGAAAACTTCGTTCAAGAAACGCTTTATAAATTTACAGATTAATTGATTGGCTGATTTGCTGATTGGTTATAGTTGGGAGGAGAAGCTTCCTACAGCCAAGTCGGCTCTGGAGTACACGTGGCTGTACCATGAGATTGGTCGCTGTCACCTGGAGATGAACCATGCCAGCGAGGCGAAGCAGTACGGCGAGCAGTCACTAGAGGCCGCTGTCGACGCTGGCGACGAGCTGTGGCAACTCAACGCTAGCGTGCTCATAGCTCAGTGTCACGGTTTGCAAGCCATCTTCTCTGCTTCCGTCGTCTTTTTCAAGGACATATCTGGGTGGGGTCTTATGGCTGGGCTCCGTTTGAAAGTGAAAAATAGTGGTAGGCTTACGTAATCAGAAGTTTAAAGCAGATCAAGCAATTTTTACGTACGACAGCGCCTCTGTATCTTCGGACTTCATGGCGCTATATAAATCTTGTATTATTATTATTATTATTATTATTAATATATGTAAAAAACTTACCAGTTTACAACTGTGTGTAAGGACGATGTGATGATATCAGTCCTCTAAAACAGCAAAAATCATTTGGGTAACCTTAGATGGGGCTATGCATATG
>Ga0056128_1007554_pt1 | contig 13715 bp, 7 predicted proteins | sample WorMetLIZISLAND2_FD_71113 | JGI IMG/M metagenome (GOLD analysis project Ga0056128, IMG submission 71113) | Marine gutless worms symbiont microbial communities from Max Planck institute for Marine Microbiology, Germany - Olavius geniculatus... ... | reverse complement strand
TGCAAGTTTTCCGCAGCAGACTGAAAACCGAACTTTTTGCCTGGTCTTACAATCATGACTAACAACGTCTCATTGCACTGACTACTATTACGTGACTTCACTGTTTAGGCTTATTGCTACATGTCCTTGTAGTCTTAGGACTTAACGCCACGCTAAAGTTTATTCGTCCTTCATCATTATCATCATCATCATCAAATTGCACACATCAGGCTTGATTGCTAATAAGAACAACATGTGAGAACACTGCAAGGCCTCGGGGCAATTGCACGCTTAATTCCACGATAAACGATAGATAAACTGTACGATAGCGGCCTGTAAAGTCAACGGTCACGAATTTCATTATTTTTATTGCTTCTCTGCCCCGGTGCCAAATTTCTAGGCTGTTTTTCTACAGCGTATACGTAGGCGGATTATAGGCCTGCGTTGCAACGTACGTGTATCATCTCGCAAGCGAGAACACATATGTTGTATCAGCTATTATCCTAGGCCCAAACATTTAGCAATAGACTATACCTTCACTGGGCCGACATATTCCAAGTTTTCTTCTCTATGGGTGTGTCTGAGTCTGAATGACTGATTGTACCATGGGACTATAATAGTCGCAAGTGCTATAGTGAGTAGTGATCGATTGGCGCTCAGTCTGCCAGTGAGTGATGAATGGGTGAGAGAGGAAACACCAGTATATACATATAGCGATGATTAGCCTACTTGATTGACAGTAAGCAAAAAACTTTAGGCAAAGAGACGAAGCAACAAAGCGACAAAGTTGCGAAAAACATGCCGAAACGGGTAAAGTACCTCAAAGAGCACTTCAAGGTACTTCGCCCGCTTCGGTTGGCGATCAGTTCTTGACTAATGCGAAAAACTAATAGTCCAAGACTTGTACAATGCGGGGAGTAATTTTAAATCCTGATGAGCTTTTCTATGTTCTGTGCGGGTCTTCGACACTTCGTGCGCTTCGGATATTTCCGGCCGAATTAGTCATACGACTAGGCGAAGTAAGTTCGAAGTTTTAGGGCGAAGTATTTTTGTCTTTTCGGCGGTTTGGACCATTTCGTTTCAAACGAAGCGCATTTCGCTTTTCAAGCTTTACAGGGTGGGGCAAAAAAGTAGCCCTCTAAAATTTTTCGCTGTTTTCTCAGTAACCGTTCGGAATCTTAATTTAAAATTTTACGGATTTATTTAGTGAAACTTTCTACATCTAACGGCTAAGTAAAATATGATTTTGTTGAAAATGACAAAGTTACAGACTTTTTAATATGACTGCCTAACGATTTTTCAGCATTAAAAATGTTCAAACTACTACACCAATGCAATAATATCGTTGAAACAACACAGTTAACTAATGATCAGATGCCAGAATTTCATTGTCAATGTGAATTTTTGAAGTGTCGACCGTCAGCTCCAAGCTCCAACGCAGGTCTTCAGTCGCTTACTTTGATAAGTCTTTCACAGCCTTGTCGATCGGTCCTTGTGGCAGGTTGCCCCAGATAATTGAAGCGCTATTTTGATTTGGGCTATTGTTTTCGGCTTTGTTACAAGCTTGCAGTAAGCCTTTAACATTGCACCCTACACGTGATAGTCCATTAAGTTTATATTCGACGAATTTGGAGGCCATTGGTTTTTGCGATGAAATCTGGACAGCTGGCCCGCAGCCAGTTCTGTGCGCTGCGCGGCGTCGCGCGCTGTGTGTGTGCTGACGCGCCGTCCTGCTGGAAGATGAATCCGGTGGGCAGCTGGCGATTGCTTTAAAGAAACGATAATTTAATGATAATTTCTAAACAAAATAAAGTACTGTTTATCAAAACGTCACTGTGGCGTCATCAACAGTAACGTGGTAACCGGTTTTTGAAAATTAAATAGCATTTTTAGTTTAAACATTTTAATGCTAAAAATCGTTAGGCGGTCATGCTAAAAAATCTATAACTTTGTCGTTTTTTCAACAGAATCGCACTTCACTCGGCGGTTAGATGTAAAACGTTCAATAAATAATCCTGTAAAATTTCAAATTAAAATTCCACACGGTTGTCAAGAAAACAGCAAAAAACTTTAGGGGGCTCCTTTTTTGCCCCACATTTATAGCTTGACTGACACCGCAGCGACGACTGCTGCGGTATTAATAGGGCTCGTGGAGGGCAGAGTCTAAGTCAACTAACTTCACTTAATTTAACGGGCGAAAATCTGTATACAGACATATATAGACCTGTATACTTAGATTATTTACCAGGAATACATTCGACATTTCTCAACCGATTTGGGCGCGGTTTTCACTATTGAACTCGGGGAAAAACTGGTTAAAATTAGATGAGTTGAGGAATTATAATTACACGATTTAGAGGCGAATTTAGACAAAGGGATGAAAGTACTTAAACCGCTACAAAATGCCCCGCTGCTTCGCTGTCCCTTGCCGCGACGCAACTGGTCTCAGGTTGACTGAGTCCGGAGGGCCGCCTGTCCAAGCCACTCACGCAGCGCTTTCTAGACCTAGTGGGAATCAATCGATCGGTCGTCTACCTGCCTGCTAGGCTGCTGGGGCGCGCTGCGCTGATATAGGCCTAGACACCGTCGTCACCATCACCAGGAGGGAAGTGCTATCAGCCACTGCAACTGAGCTAGGATCATGACCATAACACTAGGCATGCGCCGCTTCAACAGCTTATTAAACGTTTAAACGCCCAGCAGACAAACTAAACAGAAAGTTGACGTAATTCTCTATTAATGTTCTGGGGCATCTGCATAGTACAAAACTTACGTCAAATCAAGGGAAGATTTTCAGCAGCGCACAGAATGTTGGTATGATCGACGACCGAGTCACGCAAAGTTACGGTGCGAAAATGGTCAAATGGAGGAAATCGTGAAGGTCGACACGTGCGTCGATCAATGAGTGGTTAGTTAGTGTTTTGAAGGTCAGAAGCACGACCGTGTATTGATTGTGGCTTTGACGGGAATTAGGCTTAGCCAGTGCAGTGTAAGGACAGTGCATGCGAAGTTCTGCGGGTGTCGAACGTGAGTAAAACTTTGACTACACGTGCTGCACGGCAGTGAGTTCTGGCCGCTTTTCTGCAGTTAATTCAGGCTGGCTTCATAGTTCAGACACACGTGGTACCATACAGCAGCAAAGTACAGACTTTTGCAGTACTGTAGCTTAGACGTGGGCCAACAACAGTCGCTGCAGTGCTCTTCGTAATGATTAAATTACTAGAGACAATGGAGCTTGGAGGTCATTGGTTTGACTCCCGGTCGGAAGTGGTTAGAACGTGGATGGGTGACTGTCTACGGACTGCGGACAGGTAAACCATCTAAGTATATAACCAACACCAAGGTCAACTCAGCTTTACATCCCTTCGGGGTAAGTAAATCGAGTACCGGCCTGTATAGCTAAAATTGGGACGGAGCCCGTTTACCTATGTCGGGTGGTTTGTGATCCCATATGGCAGGTGACGTTCCTTAGCTTTAAGATGGGCTTCCAATTAAAACTATATTGTTTAAACCTTAAGCCTTTTTAAAACTGTGCAGCACTAGTAGGCCTAGGTAGTCGTCGTCGTCGTCGACGGCTGGCTGCAGCACTGGCACGCGCGCACTGCGCAGCGGCTGTCATTATTGAAGGTTGTGTTGACGACGACTGGTGACGTTTAGTGCGTCGTTCAGTAGCTAGTCGTCGGCCACTGCTTCATGCTAATTAGCAGACAGACCGGAAACAGGTGCTCGAGCAGAGGTGTGTCGTGGCGCCGTCTTGCGATCATTTGCCGTACTAATTTAAACTACAAACAGCAGCCAAGCCGTTGCCATAGCAATCCCATCAGCTGATCAACAGGTACGTAGACCCTACAGTAGACACTACTACAGTACAACTACACTACTACTTCTAGACCTGCTGCTACTATACATACGAGAGGCGTTCAATAAGTTCCAGGACTACGTCCCTTATACGACGACAATAGATCGCACATTTCTAACAGTTATGTTACTTTTCAAATTATCCCTGCAGTTCACTGCAATGTTCCCATTGTTCTACAAGTCGGCTGGAACCCGTAGCATTAAGTTTTTTATTGGCACCTGTAGAATTTTTTGCACATTTTGCTGTAACACATTTCAGCGTTTTTAAACTTAATGTCTCCAAGTGATTCGCTCTGTGGTCCAAACAAATGGAAATTACTTGGAGCTAAATCTGAACTGTATGGCGAATGCTCTAGCAGTTCCCATCTTATCTCTTCCTTTTTGAACTGTCTAATAGGCCAGTTGCACAGTGGGGCACTGGCATTTTAAAGAATGACACTTTTCTGCAGCAAACCTGGTCAATTGCTGCGAATTGCTGGTCTTAATCAATTGAACAATAATGCCTGTTAATCTTTCAAGCAAAAAGTCTGCAAGAACAGCTCTTTAAGTAAGCCAAAAAATGCTTTGTCTGCAGCTGACCGTTTTTGCCATATGCAGTGCTCCAACACTGACATCATCACTAACTGACTAATGATCGCTGCAAAAGCGGGCAAACTATTCAAATACTTTCAAACGTGATAAAGTGTCACTGCTAATTACTGCAAATAATCTACAATAAATTTCAGCACTTTTTACACCTTTTGCGACTAGAAAATTTTATAATTAAATTTGCAACCTAATTCGCTAAACAAACGTCAACGCCCATTATTTATATCTTAATAATAATGACGTCACAACGTGACGTCAAAAGTGAGACAATGGTAAGTGATGTACAATAGTGGCAGTACAACTTCATAATAGTTTTGGTTTTCAGCTGTTTCTGTGTGCTTGTTGAGAAGAACAGTCCTGGAACTTATTGAACGCCCCTTGTATACATTTTTCAAATCGTTTTTGCATACTTTATTTACGTTGTCCTACTTCTGTCTCCACCACGAGTTTAAGAGTTTAGAATGTTTCGCTGGATTAGAAAATATTGTGCAGCATTTTAGGCGAAATCGCTTAAATCGCTCTAGTGCAAGCGATTTCGCCTATAGCTATCCATCTTTCCGTAGCGTGGTCTCTCGTCTGTCGTTTGTCACACTCGTGCCGGACTGAGGCGGTGTTGGCGGTGGTATGTCTACTGACTCCAAACCGAGAGTGCAGTTGTTCGCTGACTCTGGCGATGGATGGCTGCATAGTGCGCTGCGGTATCATCAGCTCATGCTAGTCAGCTGCCACTTGCGAGACTGTAACGCGCTTTTGGTCATGAGTTTGACTCATGTAAGAAGTGCTATATAGCAAGTATCGGACGTTTACTTTTTTAACGTGGGTTGTACATTATTTACATGAGCTAGAAATACGGATTCACGTTTTGGTTAGCATTGTCTGATTATTAGCCACTATTGCAAATTCTCGTCTCATTTCTCCCTTGTTGCTCTCACCATCTGGAATAAACTGTGTAAACACTACACCGTGTCTGGAAAAAACATCTTGAACATTATCGTTGACACTTGAAGAAGAGATATCCAATTTTAATAATTTTTAATACAAATATTTCTGGCACAACTGGTTATCAAATGACCGTTCAATATTCCACATTACCCAATGTCTGTTTTTGCACTTCGTGGGAAAACAGAACCAACGAAATATGCATTGAAGTGAACGGAAAAACGTCAAAAACATCCCCAACATTATCGATTGTGACTTGAAAAGAATTGACAGATTTTAATAATTTTTGGTGCAAACATTTTTCACACTACTTGCCACTTAACGACCGTTCTAGTTTCCACCTCATTAAATGTCTGTTTTTTCACTACATGGGAAAACCCGAACAGGTAAAATAGAATAAAAATGCAATAATTCGTTGATTTTGTTTCCCCAGGTAGTGCAAAAGCAGACAATGGATGCGGTGGAAAATTGGACAGTCATTTGATCGCCATTGTGTCGGAAATATTAATGTCAAAAATTATTAAAATCTGATAATCCTTCTTTAAGCTACAATCGAAAATGTCTGGGGTGTTTTTTCGGACACGGTGTAGAACTGCTAGTACTCTAGGCATTTTAAAATCAAAACTTAAAACTGAATTGTTCACTTTAGCTTACCTTTGCAACCAGGATAGTTCGGCGCTGCTACAGACAGCACTTCTGATTCGCAGTAATTATTATGTGACATTATTCCTAGCACTATGTGACATTGTGTTCAGATTAGATTATATTAGATGAGATTAGTTCGTGTGTCGCGTTTTTCTGCATGCGTGTGACGCAATATTGTTGTAGAGGTCAAGGTCAAAGGTCAAGGACGATGGATCGTTACAAAAGCAGCAGCCGAGGCGACGAAGGACAGAGTACATCATTCAGTTGGCCGACAAAAGCCGCTAATCCTAGGTGAGTATGCCGCACGTAATCCATGCATTAGCGGCGGATCAGTGAATTTAGGATTTTGGCACATACGAGCAGTCGTAGGAAAAGGTTTGAAGGCGGACGTGACGCCGAATAAAAACTAAATTACTGTCGCTTCTAGTAGACATAAACCCATATAATATTTTTGCGGAAAGCGGGACCTACATTTTACTAGTTGGGTTCTTTTTCAAACTGGCTGTTCTAGCCAGAAATTGTTAGGTTCAACTGCTTACTATTTTTTGCAGCAATTGTCACTATTATAATAAATAGGCTTAATTTATTAAACGTTGATGTAGTGTTTTAATGTTATTATTACACATAGTAAAATGTAAGGTGGCAGGTAACACGATGTGATCCTATATGGCAGGTGACGCTCTGTAACTTTGAAATGGGTTTCCCATGAAAGACTATACCATTTTACCAGTTCAACCATTTAATTGCCAGCTTATACTTGCATATTTGGTGACGTCACTGTTTCTGTGTGTTGCAGTATTAGCGAGCAGGACGCCATTTTCTTCACGTGTTTCTCTGACGTCATCGACGCTCGTATGGCAAGCCGAACACAGCACGCGTTGTCGCTCGACGTACGTTTAACTGTTACCTTTGCTACTCAGGCCGTTGCCGTCCTTCCCAAAAAACCTGCGTCCCTACATTTTTTATTGGACCCTCAAAAATATTTTAGCAGTTATTAGTTTGCTTTTAAAATTTTTACGAAAAAAATATTCGTATCTAGTTTGTTATGCTGCAGTATCTGCACAGCTTTAATGTATTAGTATTAGTAGACACTCACATGTGATTTTGTGTTGTTTTGTTTTAACCAGTTTTTCCTTAGTCTCTGGCCTGCTCGAAAACGGCTGACGGCCTTTAAAATCGTAATCCGGCACTGGTAAATATCGTTGTGTCGGTGGCTAATTATTCTAAACGAGTGGCCAGGTATACGTCTTATGATCATGACGACGCATCTCCAATATATTGCGCGCACGTGTTATTTATTACATTATTCAATTATTGACAACTGCGTGCCAGGAAACAGAGCTGCGCGGCGCGAAATGCGTCTGCTCGGGGACTCGAATCCGCCGGTAATTCAAGCACAAGCACAAGCACAACGGATTGTGTATAGAAGATGCGTACGGTCCCCATCTATTGCGGATCCAAAACTTGAGTAAGCTGTGTAAATGGCAGCTGCTGAGCGGCGTCGGGGTAGGAAGTTGCAATTTTCCGACATACACTGAAAATGTTCCACCGAAAAAATTAGGGGTGCTTACGGTTTTAACTTTGTCTGTAAATTTTCTCAAAATGGGTTTTGCAACTTCAAATTTTGCATTTTGGACGAAAATTTCCAACAAGAATAAGATTTTCAGACACCGAACAATTACTGAAAAGATTGCCATGTGTTCCTCCTGCCACGACGCCACTGCTCAGAATGGCGGATTATTGGCGGATTGAAGTACTATGCAAACAAGCGGCCACTTCCTCCTTGTCCTCGTTCTCGTGGCACCGGAAGCGCTGAAATGTGTCGGTCGGTCACGTGACTGTTTTACAGCGCGCGCAGTGTGAATAATAGATAGAAGCTTTGGCTTGAGTGTTGGACGTCGGTGTGAGTGATCGAACACTGACTAGCTGCTGCTGGGGCTAGGTGAAAGCAGGCCTAGCCGGTGGCGGGGAAATGTCAATCTTACTGGTCCAATCAGAACCTTGCTTACTCTCCCAATTGCAGTTTTACTGCGTGGCCGGAATTTTCTCCACTGGCAAAAAGCGATCTGTGAATCACATTGTAGCACGGTAGTGCATATAGCAATCTTGTAAGGGCGACGATCAAAGTCAATGAAAAACCCCAGATTTTGGGCACCCGTAGCTCCTCCCCTCCAACTCGTCAATCAATAAATCGACTTAAAATTTGACAGGGCTGATTACGTCGGCGGTGTGATCCCACATGCCAAAAATGCAAAAATGTCGCCGGGAGAGACTTTACTGGGGTCACGATCTATCTTTACTGTGATGGAACACCACCGCGGCAATATGATAAAGCTCCAATGTTCAAAATATGTTTACACGTACTTTATTTCTTATCGCTAGATAGCAATAAAACAGCAGTATGCAGATATTTATTATTATGTAGGAGGCCTATGCATGTGGCGTTGTGTACAGAGTGGGGAGAAGTCGCCGACTAACAAGCTGGAAACGTCATCTCCCCCAGCAGCGACTACCGCGCTTGATCCCGTCCGATTCAGTCCCTCCGAGGTATCATTAACTTACATACATACTTACTTACTTACTTAAATATTTAGCAGTGGCGGTAGACAGCAGTTAGACCTATGTTATTTCGCGCTCGCGCTAGCTCGTATATAAGCCTACTGCTTATCTCTATACTATGTCTGCAACAGGTCGATAACTACAGTCCACGGGTGCATTCAAGCGTGATCGAACGAAGGTCTGCGTAAGCCACACGACCGACCATCGGCCAACGTAGAATGGGTGTCGGTTAAATTATCGATTGCTGTACAGTTGTCAGTATACATTTCGTCTGTTATATCTCACTGCAATAATCGCTTTTTAATACTTGGAGTTTTCTTTTTGTTTTATTCTGCTTTGGCTAAGCTTACGTGCAAGTGTCAAGATTTTTTTTATTTCACATTATTATTATCGTCACAAAATTGGCGGAGATACGAAAACTGGAAACCGAAAAACGATAGCAAGATATAACAGCAGTTATTAGTGTTTAGAAAATTTATGTGCTATATACCTGCATTCATAGTCATAATCATAATTATAAAAATAAATGCTATCTACACTGCATTGTGTAGATAGTGGCGCCATCTGCGGATAGATCGATCGATCTTTTTCTTAGTTGCAGCAGCTGCTACCATACACCACTCTTATATCTCTGTCCCTAGACATATTTGCTCGTATGTAGGCTATTATAATAGCAAGGCGATGCAATATAAACGGTAGTGCTTAAATTGTGGAAAAAGTAGAGGGGGACTTAACAAGCAAGGAAGGCGCCATAGGCACCAAGATCGAGAAGCCAAAGCCATTGAGGGAAAGACGTCTATGGTTAGAGTTAGATATCTCTTTCCCCAGCTAAGTCTAAGGAGTCTAAGGAGCATTGTAAGCTCCTTCAGCTAGCAGGGTCTGATGGGGAGCCCCAGCTGAAGTTGAATTTGGTGTATTTTAGCCATAAAATGTGGCTTGGGATGATAATTTCTTTATCGAAAATGATGATAGGAAATGGTGGTGACAGAAAGGTTCAAATCACAGTTTAGAAGGCGTTATCGACACAGTTACACGTAAGCCTACATCAGAGTTTTCTTTTTAGGTCTCTCGGAAATGAGGACACGACGTTCTCCCGCGTTTCTCCGCAATATTAGTAGCACTGATGAACGGTTTATACATGATTTGATATTTCTGCCCGTAATATCCGTCCGTAATATCCTGCCCTCCCCCCCCGAATTTTCCTTAAAACGTGCACATTTTGCATCCGCTGCGCAATGCGCGCGCGCACACACATCCACATGGAAACGTTATCTCCGCGCCGTTGACCTCGTTCACAAGGCGGAGATTTAAAAAACACCAAAGGTGCGGGAAGTACAGCAGGCTTTCGCCTTGGGAAGTGGTTGGGTGCAGACAAACCCCCAGGACAAAAACCCCTACGACAGAACCCCCTCAACGACACAACCTCTTCACGTAAAAAACAGATCAGATCAATAGGTTTATATTAGCAGGTTTTGATAATTCGCTTTCGTATATTCGCACACTATGTATGAAAATGGATTTGCATGTTGCGCCGCCTCAATTTTACGTTCATTTGGTTTTGTTACCGAGGGGAAGAGGGGAGTTGTCGTAGGAAGGTTTGTGGTACACTCTGTCGGCTTAAGCGACTGCGTTGCGTGCAAAAGACGTCTCCGGGCTGCAGTTTAGCTATTAGCATCACACCACACCCGCATCGTTGTCGATATTGACGCTAGCCCAAACCATGCAACAAGCGACATCTCTGCTACATCATACACCAGTACAGACTACAGAACGACTGACTGATGGACAATCAATAACGCCGTGACGCGGCGGACTAAGCAGGATACCAGTCCGCAATCAGTCCGCTGTTCCATCATTACGCGGCCGCATTGCAAGAGTTATCCGTCCGTCCGTCTTTCCGTCTGTTGAAAATACGGGCTTTTAACTTTAAAACTAAATGAGTAGCAAAATTAGCATCGGTGTAGTGAAAACGCTTTCCCCCTTTTCCCCTTTTCTAGAAGTAGGCTAGGGCTTATACTATTCAGCTATGGGTCTGGGTCTGAGGGAGCGCACTGAGCTGAGTGTGAACAAGACAAGACAAGAGTAACCGTGGTGTACTAATTTTCAGTTCGAAAGGTCATAAGGTCGGGATCAGGGTTAGAGTTAGACGTGTACGGTGCAGTGTATAGCGAGCTGGAAGGCCGCATCTTATGCCGGAATTGGGCTGACATCTTATTCTAGTAAACTTCTGTTCTGACGAAGATCAATACTACTCGATCTGTCTTCTGATCCGCAGAACCGTCTGCCAGTCCTTGCCGGATCAGCGTCTGCCTCGCACTGCCGTGATCGATATAAGGCTTTATGAATATGTATTTATACAATATATGTTGTACGGCGGGCAAACAATAGTAAATGATTGGTTTAAAGCTGCATACAGAGCGATGGAAATGAAATGAAGTAAAAGCCACGCGCTTCGGCTTTCATTTCACTTTAGTTCATGTCATTACATTTCTGTTGTTCTGTACGCATTTTAACGCACCGCATTTGTGACCTGCTTGCGATTACAAATGCTTAAGGTCAAGACTGAGACCAAGGCCATGGTTTAGAAGCCAAGATCGAGGCTGCATCCAAAGTTTTGGCTTCGGGATCACTTTGGCCTTGAGGACTTGACATCTCTGGAAACCACACAGTCAGACAGACAGATAAACAAACAGAGGCAGAAAACATAGCCGCCTGGTCGGCAATAGGCCAAGCAGTATAGGCCATCGGCTGAACAATTTCTAGTGCGACTTCTAAAGCCATACTCGGATAAAGTGGAACATACCGTTAAATCATTAATGACTTGCTTTTTGTCGTCGTTTCTCATATCTTCAGTACATAAAAAGCACATACGTGCGCGCAAAATTGTCGTATATGTCTATAAGCTTGACGAGATTATGCGAGATTCGGCGAGACTTTACGAGACGTCGAGCGAGATCTCGCGATATCTCGTCTTGTCGGGTGGAAGCTGCAGTCACCCTAGGGAGGCATCGTGTGACATTCTGTAGCGCGCACGCCCCGCTAGGCGCTTGGCGCTTCGTAAAATGAGACTTTCTGATCTACAAATGGACGTGACACGGACAGCTTTGGGAGTAACCAAAGACCACCAACGTGACAATGGCGATGGCTAGAGAAACATGTAGCTTGTAAGATGTCTTATGCCCCGTTTACACGGTCGAGCAAACATCGAGCTGGCTCGTCCAGCTAACATATAGCAGTTCGTCGAGCCAGCTTGATCGTGTAAACGGGGTATTAGCGGCGGCGGCAGCAGCAGCAGCAGCAGCAGTGTTTGCACATTTTTTCCACACAGACAATTTCCTCATTTTCATTTTCATTGTTTCCGCTGTTTACTTCCATAATCTGTCACTCATCCACCTTACACTTCGTTTTCTACAATTTTTTTATCACCTTTGCTGTTCACGAGCTCAAATTCCATTAGAACGAGTTTGTCGCTGACTTGTCACTGGCTTTTTCAAATCATCTCGACATGTCGCGATGGTTTGTGGAACCGAAATTTCGTAACGACATCCTCGTTTCATGATCCATCCGCGACTCCCTCGTGATAAGCTTGAGACATTCTCGAGCTTCCCCAAGGATGTATCGGGAAAGCTTCGGGGATAGTCGGCGTAATGGAATTTTGGCTATACTAGACGAACTGATGTTATGATAATCGTTTTTTAATATTTGGAGTTTTTTCGTGTTTTCTGCTTTGATTAGGCTTACGTGATTAGGCTTACGTGCGTGCGTCTTGCGTGCAGCGTCGCGATAGCGCTGCCAAACCCCAGTTGATTGACACTTGACAGCTACACTGCACGTAGCCCCCACCCTGTTAGGTCTTGTCGCACGTGTGGCATGCACTGTAGCATGGTGTTGTATTCATACACCGGGCTTATATAAAGCTGTTTGTTCAATTGGTTCTGCCAGTGTGACCTGATGTGTTGTGTTTCTAATGTGTGCCACTGTAGTGGCAGACGCTATACGTGGAAGCTCTGTATACAATCCGCCATCAGATCGGTCAGACTCAGAATCCGAACGCGCCCAGTGAACAGGATTTATACGACTATGTTCAGAATGCATTCGGAGTCTCCGATTCCGCCCATAAACGACTACTCGCCAAAGCTTGCATGGAAAAGGTCTGGAGATGAAAATTATTGCTATATTTACAATAAAATTTGGCGACGTCGTGGGCTAAAAAGTAAGCAGGGCAGGAAGTTGAATTTTCCAACATTCCAAATTTCCAACAGAGGAAATTATATGTGCTCAAAATTTTTGTTTTACCCTTAATTTTTCTGGAAAGAAAAAATTTTTCAACAATTTTTTGTCACTACAAAATTCAGGAGAAACAGGCAATTGCTCCCTGTTCCCCATGCCATTGTGCCACGACGTTACTGATCAAATTTATCATATATTGTGTGTGTGTATGTGTATGTGTATGTACGACATTGTATGTATTTATATTTGCCAACAAGTAGACAATCACAACACAATACGCTAGATGGACAGAATGGAGCAGAAGTCGCTGACAACTTAAAAACACGAAAATGAACACAGTAATAAAACATTAGAACAAACTACCTTACTAATCGAGGCTGAAAAATCAACATAACGTTCGTTTGATGGCAAATAGTGATCAGAGGTTAATAAAGCATAATAAGCAATTTGAGACAGGCTTATTAATCAGTAGCGTCGTGGCAGGGGGCAAGGGGCAGCTGCCTTCACCTAAATTAAAGGCTGTCGAAAATTTACAACTCTGTCAGAATTACGTAGAAAATTTGCAGTGTTTGTCGAAAACTTGCAATTTTTAGCGCCATCTACTTTTTAACCCACGAGACTGCTGATATTATTGCGTAGGCCTATAGCGCATTATTTCGTATCTTTTCATCGCATTGCAGCGGTTTATTCAGTGAAGTGGAGTTTATAAGCCTATCGTCAGCCAGGCTGCAATTTAAAATTGTTCCAACGACCATCGCTGTTTATCCCTGCAGTTAATTAGGCCTACTACACTGTGTCTCAAAAAAAACCGGACCCCTGCTACCTTTTGCAATAAATCCAACAGTTCTGGTTCAATAGCAATAGATTTTGACAAAAATAATCGTTAGAGAATCAGCACTTAATAGCATGTGTTACTT
>Ga0056128_1007553_pt1 | contig 13716 bp, 12 predicted proteins | sample WorMetLIZISLAND2_FD_71113 | JGI IMG/M metagenome (GOLD analysis project Ga0056128, IMG submission 71113) | Marine gutless worms symbiont microbial communities from Max Planck institute for Marine Microbiology, Germany - Olavius geniculatus... ... | reverse complement strand
AGCTGACAGCCAGTCAGGTTTTGTTCAGAAACGCGCACAAACTTAACTAGTGAGTTACAGTTAACAGCCGGTTTACTAACTGACGAGTTAACTAATAGATCCAGAAACCAGCCCTTAGTGTCGCAGAACTAACAGTACGTTTTTCCCAGTGTTGGCTGTTTGTTTCAGCTGTTAGGTATTGACTAATTTTGATGAGTACTTGCCAGTGTGCTGTACTTTGCTGTTATGCTGTGTTGTCATTAGTTATGGCAGCATGTTCAATTGCAAACATCGTGAAAAGCAGCTTGGGTCCTGTTGGCCTCGATAAGATGCTGGTTGATGATGTTGGGGTAAGGTTTTTGATTCATCAAAATAGTTTCCATCGCTAACAGTTGGAATAGTTTAGTAGTCTAGCACTGAGTGAAAGTACATTTCTTAGCACATATTGTGACTGGACATATATTCATAGCTTTGCTGTAGATCCAGAGTAAGTAAGTAAGTAATTTGTATAGCACATTAACTGTAATAACCTCGAACATGCTCTATGTGCTAGTAGAACGAGAAGTAAGAATGTTTTAGTTGATGTCTGAAAGTAGGCAAACAGTTTGAACTGCATTTAAGAATACCTATTTGGTAGAGTGTTGCAAGTTGATGGATCGGCATTGTCCAAAAGCACGGCTTCCGTAGGTTTCTGTCTTGATCTGTGGAACCTGCAGCTGACTATGGTTTGCAGATCACAGATGCCTGCAGCTGTCAATGCTTGTGTAAAAAGTTTTGCTATGGCACATTTAGTGCGTATGGGTTTGGTGCTAAGTTTTGGCACTGTACTGTGTAACAGGACGTGACAATCACGAATGATGGTGCAACTATTCTGAAGATGCTGGAAGTTGAGCACCCAGCAGCAAAGGTTCTGGTTGAGTTGGCTCAGTTGCAGGACGAGGAAGTTGGTGATGGCACTACATCTGTGGTACGTTTATTCACATTGTAGAATGTTTTTTTTCGTGAACACTGACTGACAATTTGATACGAAAATATGATGACATCGGGCATGATGTTCTTACATTCAGTTGTAAGGTGGTGTGGGGGTACCTTGCTTTACTTCCAGGGTGGGCAGGCTGCTACACCTGCCCAGCGCTGAGGCCGTATCAGTTCGGCCCAATGCGCATAAACGGTGTTAACGAGAACGATCCTTTCAGCATTGAACAAAAAAAATTTTGTGAAATTCCGTCCACCACGAACAAAGTTATAAGCGCTCATGTTGACCTACCCTAAGTCGACAATGCGCGTTTGGTGAATGCCAATGCATTTGAGTTCGGGCCACGTGACTTTGATGCCGGGAAAATTTTACCGCCCCCCTCTAATTTCCCCCAATTGGACTTAGGGCGCTGGGCGGACTCACGTTGGGCTTTGCCCCAGATTTCTAGTGTTGTTTATATTTTAACACAAAAAACATAAACAACATTTTTTTTCCTGCGCGAGATCTCCGAGATGCGTGGGCCGACCGGCGTGAAATTTTGCACGATGGTCAGTACTAGGCCGAATTTTATAATGCCGGTCCAAAATTTTGGGGCACACACCCCAAAAAAATTTCAGGGGCGAAAAACATGCAAAATTTAGCCCAATTTCGGACGACTTCGAAGTTCGGCGGCAAATATCTCCAAAACAAATAAAGATATTCAAAATCAGATAGTCATGCCGTCTATCGCGATTCCTCCTGCGTTAGGCGAAACAAGTCCGGTGAAGTTTGGTCCAGTGACCTTGGAGATTTAGATGTTGAATTGTACCCACCCAAAGTGCATTTTTCGGAAGACCATATTTCGGCCCCTAGGGGGTGCTGCGCCCCCAAATTTTTACGTGCGCTACAGAATGACCAAGTCTTACTAGCGCACCTCCTACCGGGGACGGGGACCCCCCTTACAACTTTTTTCAAAGGGGGGTCAAAAATTGGCTTAAAATGCAATAAATGAGCGCCTATAACTTCGGAGTTAGGGGGTGTGGCCTGACGAAACTTTGGCACTTGACACGGCTCTAGGTGGGGGTGGTAACGCAAATACAACATTTGTGGGCACCGCCCCCTTAAAATTTGGGAGGACAAAAAACATCCAAAATTTAGTACGTTTTACGACAACTTTCGAGTTTGACCGCGAATATCTTTGAAACCGATGAAGGTAGCGACAAAATCTAAACGGCGTTGACGAGAAGAATCATTTGGGCGTTGAACAAAAAAAATTTGTGAAATTCCGTCCACTACGAACAAAGTTATAAGGGCTTATTTTGACATACCCTAAGCACATTTTTCGGAAAAACATATTTCGGCCCCTAGGGGGTGCTGCACTCCCAAATTTTTGCACGCGCTAGAGAATTACCAAGTCTTACTAGCGCACTCCCCACCGGGGACGGGGGCCTCCCTTACAATTTTTTTCAAAGAAAGGTCAAAAATTGGCTTAAAATGCAATATCGGAGCGTTTATAACTTCGGAGTTAGGGGGTGTAGCCCGACGAAACTTTGGCGCTTGATGTGTCTTTAGGTTGGGGTGTTAACGCAGGTACAACTTTTGGGGGCAACGCCCCCCTTAAAATTTGGGAGGGCAAAAAATGTCCAAAATTTAGTACGTTTTACGACAAATTTCATGTTTGATCGCAAATATCTCTGGAATCGATGAAGATGGCGACAAAGTCTAAACAGCGTTGACGAGAACGATCTTTCCGGCGTTGAACAAAAGAAATTTTGTGAAATTCCGTCCACCACGAACAAAGTTATAAGCGCTGATGTTGACCTACCCTAAGTTGATAATGCGCGTTCGGCGTATGCCAATGTATTTGAGTTCGGGCCACGTGACTTTGATGCCAGGAAAATTTTACCCCCCCCTAATTTTCCCCAATCGGACTTAGGGCACCGGGCGGACTCACGTTGGGCTTTACCCCAAATTTCTAGTCTACTCTCCAGATTTTAGAAATCTTTTGGGTCATCGGTGCACGAAGCTCCACCACTACGACAAGGTGGCTGACCATGGTCAGGAAGGCAGAGGTAATCACTTTTTATGTGAATGTAAATGAAAATTGGTCTAGAGCTACTTTAGCTGAAATGTGCTGGAAAACAGTGCTTGGAAAACAGTGTTAACTAGAAAAGCGGACAGAGACCGCAAACCTCCGCCAGCGCCATGTTGTTCGCCTGGTGACATTACCATATTTGGCATATTGGCAGCGGGTTCCCTTATCTGCTAACACACAAGCATGTTAACCACACGTCTCGTGAGCACTTGCTCAGATTTCCGGATCACCCCGAAAATTGAGAATCACTTCTAGTTTTTGCCATTCCCGACATTCCCTGAAAATTTCAGACAGATCCTTCCATAACTTTTTGAGTTATCTTGCTAACACACAGATAGACAAAGTCTGGCAAAAACATAACCTCCTTGGCGGAGGTAACTATTTACAGGAACCCTGATTGTGTGTTTGAGATGTGATTATGGTTGGTGCATTTTGTCTTCAAATGTTACTTGTGAGTGATTATGGTGAAAATTGTTTCTGTAAAATCCTAAGAAAGATTTGTTGGATTGGGTCAAGGAAGGATAAGAGAGGTTTAGTCTGTTTTCTGAGCAAGAGTCAACAATGGCAACTGGTTTATCTAAGTTTCAGCGGTTTACTTTTTTGTGAAATCCAACAGCAACTTTGTTGGTCTGACTGGCAGGTTATAATAGCTGCAGAGCTGCTGAAGAATGCCGATGAGCTGGTGAAAGCAAAGATTCACCCAACGTCTGTCATCAGCGGCTACCGACTGGCCTGCAAGTATGAAATGCTCAATTTTTATCATTTTTTTAAAAATCACTTATGAGTTTTTGAACTCTGTATGAATAATTGTAATTCAGGTTTTATTTTGCATAAATTGCTCTATGTGTTTGTGTGTCTGTTATCTTTGTGTTTGAATGGAAACTGCAATATGGTTTGTTGTTTGTTAGGTAAACAACTTTAATTGTTCCTTGTACAATGTTTGGTATAAAGTAGTTATATTTATTTATTATGCAACTTTTGTGCTTTTGTTGTCGTAAACAGTAGATGACATTGGTGCTCCCTGTCCTCCAGTGGACAGCATTGTCACATTGATGTCTGTCTGGAGGATAACAGGGAAGATTATTAGAACTACCATTATGTTAGTTACATATGCACACATATAATGGAGTTCTTACAATTTTATGTTAAGCTCATTTTTGTGTTTTGTGTTTCTGTAAAGGTTAAACTTTCTGTTTATTGTAAATTTTAAACTTACTGTTCCATTATTGTGTAATTGTGTGCATTCTGCCTGAAAAGGCTGTCCCTGAAATGACCTATACTGTGTCGGGTGGGATGTTAAACACTACTCACTCACTCAGATGACGTTGGTGGGAATAGGCAGGTGGTTCATTCCAATCTCGTGCTTTGTGGAAATAATTTTATTTCAGGTGTGTTTTTATGACTGTTTTTGTTGTGTAAATTTGGTTTACATCACTCCTGGTATAGTGATAATGAATTGACTGTGTACTGTACAGGGAGGCTTGCCGATACATCACTGAGAACCTCACAGTGAGTGTTGATGAACTGGGCCACGACTGTCTTGTCAATGCTGCCAAGACCAGCATCTCTAGCAAAGTCATCGGAGTGTATCCTTTATACGTTAGATCAATACAAAGGAAACATTAAAAACTGACAATTAGATGCACACTAAAATGTGATGATTGCAGTGATTTATTTAGCAGTGTTAAATCTGCTTTGTCACATGCATTCTGTTCTTTACATGTGAAAGCATATAGCGCATATTAGCTACAGTAATTTTGTCTGTCTGTTTGTCTGTCTGTTCATTTGTCACAACTCGGTACCATTTGGAGACCAGGTGAGATAGAGACTTCAGGTTTTCACCATATACTAGCTTAGAGTCTCTAGAATTTTGTAACAAAAATTTTATGCCACTAGGTAAATGGGGTCCTCATGAACGAGGAGGCAAAAGAGGGGCACTCCCTTAAAAAGGCGTTATTCTACCGCTATTGGCTCATCTAATGTGAAAATGATTGCAGATAGGCACAGACATGCGGCTTATCATAGCAAGCACTGGCGACAAGTTTTTTACTTATGTCAACATTGATGGCCTTGAACCCCTGAAAATAGGGGTTATAGTGAATTTTTCGTCGCGATTTCGGGCTGTGACACGCATTTCAAGAGTGAATTGCACCGAAATGGCTTGAGATAGACCAAGACAACCTGTGTATGAAATTCTTAGCATTGAATGTAGATTTTAGCAGTCCACGTCAGGACCCTGTAGGTTTAAGGAGGCTTGCACACTCCCAGTGTCAAAGAGGGGTACTTGGGATACCTCTCTAAAAAGTGGTTATTTATCCACTGTTGGCTTGTCTAGCATGAAAATGATTGTAGATAGGCACAGACATGCTGCTTATCATAACAAGCACTGGTGATGAGCTTCTTAAAAATGTCAACATCGATGATTTGAATGACTTTAAACCCTAAAAATAGGCTTTTAGTGATTTTTTTTTTTTTGGCTGCAAAAGAATGAATTGCGACAAAATGGATGGAGGTAGACCAAGATTGCCTGCGAAGAAGAACTGCTATAAATCTTTTTGCATATCATGAGCATTAGCTCAGATTTTTGTTTTTATTTTGTTTGTTTATTTTAATTTTTGTTTCTATTTTGTTTACTTTATTTTTGTGTTTTATTTTGTCAAGCAATTACTGCAGCAGTGCTGCTATTAGCATTTGCTTAATTGGTTTACTTTTAGGAGTTGTAGCTTTAAATTGACTTTTTTAAAAATTTAATAGGGAGTTATTGAAGGAATAGTGGTACTCAGAACACATGTATAGAGCACCATATATGTCCTCATAGTTATGACGAATGCTAATGGATTAATAGCATGTGCTTTCATCACGTTGGTTTATGTCTTTATTGATGGGTTGGTTCCTGACTTCATCAATGTAGAGATGCTGATTTCTTTGCCAGCATGGTAGTCGATGCGGCCAATGCAGTGCGTGTGCCAGATGGTAAAGGTGGATATCGTTACCCCATCAAGGCTGTCAACGTGCTGAAGGCCCACGGCCGGAGCACTCGTGAAAGTTTGCTCATCCTTGGATATGCACTCAACTGTACCGTTGCATCACAGGGTCAGTTTTGACTGTTTCGGACTGAGTTTTGTTTAGCCTACATCAGTTTCCACAGAGTTGCTCCAAGTTTGGATCAATTCCGCAAAACTGAAGCACCGAAATTGGGAAATATCTAGACTGGATTTCCATGCCAGCTGAATCCTTCCCTGTCATCCAGCCAGCAACTAAAATACTGTGTTATACTGAGTTATACAATTATTTTCCTGTTGATGTGTGTGTCTATTAAACAGTCATATACTTCTAATGATGGCGAACGGGTGATGATGCATTTTCAGGATTTTGCTCTTGCAGAATTTAGATCAGTAAGAAATACTATCCTAGGTCCTGCTTCTGTGCAATAAGAACTATTGCCAATTTGTTTTACGTGATCACTGATATCCAGAGCATATATGCTGCTAAGTGGTGCTCTGCAGTTTCAAATTTGTGTAAAATTTGGTTACCATGTCTTTCGTATCAGTCCATCATTTCAACCATAAGTGAATCAGTCATTCATTGCAGCACAGTGAAAGCACTTTTCAACTTAACTGCTAATAGAGCATCATTGTAAAGCTTTGTCAGTGCCGGCAGTTATTTAGCAGCAGTTGATGTCTTGCTGTGTGTAGCAATGACAAAGAAGATCGTTGGTGCAAAGATTGCGTGTTTGGACTTCAGTCTCAACAAGGTGAAGATGAAACTAGGAGTTCAAGTTCTCATTGAAGATCCATCAAAATTGGAAGGAATCAGACAACGGTCAGTTGCATTTCTAATCATGAAATTGATAACTCTTTTTGATTTAACTAATGAAATTTGGTTTTGTTGTTTGGTTTGACATTATGCTTCACTTGTGCAATATTTTGTAATTACCCTCATACTGAGAAGGCTGTCTCCAACATGATGTCATATTATGTTTTTTTATTTATGTTGTTAAGTCCTAGTAAACCGAGGTTTAAGTTAATTTCAGATTTGTGTATGCTATTTAACTTCATAGTAATGGAAAGTACCAGTCTGTCTGAACACTACAGATCACCTCAGGTCAGTTTAGCATGCAGAAATAGCCCAAGTTAGTGATCTGCAGTCATCTGCAAGCTGTGATGATCTGCGGTGTCACAGACTGATCCGCAGTCACTAAAATCAGCAATTTCTGGCATCTGTGCCAGCTGGTCTGCAGTGATCACGCATACCCACAGTTCAACCCTACCCACCATGAGTTGGTGTGATGTGTATATGCAGTGAGGCAGATATAACCAAGGAGCGAATTCAGAAGATTTTGTCGGCCGGTGCCAATGTTATTCTGACAACGGGTGGCATCGACGACCTTTGCCTCAAGTACTTTGTAGAGAGTGGCACGATGGCCGTACGACGATGCAAGAAAATTGATCTCAGGCGGATTGCCAAAGCCACTGGTGGTGAGTAGGCACTGATAAGCACTGTACCGAACCAGAGTGCTTTGCTTTTTATGTTAGTTAAGGATACTGGTTTTATGCCAATGTGCGATCACAACATGCATCCTGTATTTTGCAATAATTTGCATATTGCATATTTCCCGCTATATTTGTTCAAACTTGCATGCACGAAAATTATGCAACAATTCTTGTATGCAAAGATATGTGAACCATTGCATATGTGGTCACATTTTTAACAATTTTGTCACTTATTCTGCATTTCTGCAACTCCACAGAGTTTTATATTTTATCTTGTCATTTTTAGTGCAAAGAGTACTTATTCTTTTGTGATTCTACTAATGCGATCACATTTTAAGCAATTTCATATGTTTTCTACCATGGTTTTTTGTGCCATAGAGTTGCTTGCATATAATATGTGTACGTTGCAGCTCAGCTGATTTCAACGATGGCAAATCTGGAAGGCGAGGAGACGTTTGAGGCATCATTCCTTGGTCAGGCAGAGGAAGTAGTGCAGGAGCGAATCTGTGATGATGAGCTGATACTAATCAAAGGGTATGAAGTGCGAAACATTTCAGTGTATTGACATATTGCACCACATACGTATTTGTTGTTTTCTGTTATGTTTCATGTTATAGGTGTCTTGTGTATGCATGTTTTACTGATAATCTTGATCTGGTATAGTACAGGTTATTGGTTCTTAAAATATATTAGTGGCAAAGATTTTTTTTCACTGGTTTTCTGGTGTTACTGTTCATATCATTTATTTACCAATGACATGAGATGCTTTTCTGAGTGGAAATGTCAGTATATATATAATGTGTAAGAGAGTGACTTATTTTATGCTCTCGTTTTTATGAAAAATAACTTCTTCTGGTCTCTTTGTTTTTAATCCAACTCATTATCAGCTTACATTAATAATGTTGTGTTCAAAAGCTTTACATCTGCATGCATCTATATCAATATTTTTCTTAGATTTGAGCAATAACTAAATCCAGCTTACACTGTTTGGACTATCATTGATCATGATTAATTATACGAGATGTTTTCCAACAAATTACATCCACTGGATTACTTATTACAGGTTTGCTGTTATGGTATCCCACAGTTAGATGGTTTTCCACCTCACTTATTCTTCCATATCAGCTACCACTTTGCAAATCTACTTTCTGTGGATGAGATTATGTGCCATACTGTGAGTCTAAAAGTTTTAAATATGTGTGTTTGCTTTTGCGGCAATGATTTACTGTCTGTGACTAATTGTTGTATCTGCCATCGTGTGAGCTTTTGATGATTACAGTTGCATGCATTCTAACAAATGACTGCTGTGATGTTGCAGGCCTAAGGTTCGGACAGCTGCGAGCCTGGTGCTGCGTGGAGCAAATGACTTCATGTGCGATGAGATGGAACGCTCCGTTCACGATGCTCTGTGTGTTGTCAAACGTGTTCTTGAGTCAAAGACCGTTGTTCCCGGCGGCGGAGCCGTAGAAGCTGCACTCTCCATTTACCTTGAGAACTTTGCATCGTCTCTGGTAAGCTTTTTCATGTCACTTTTAGATACGCTGTCCCTTAATGTCACTACTGATAGCAGTGCTGCACTCAGTGATGTAGTCAGGTCCTTTTGCTTATAGAGGTTGTGTTTTGTTTGAAGGTCTGAGCAGGTCTGGGCTACTCCAAGTGATGTTTTTATTGTTTCCGGAACAAAAGTTTTGCATTTTTCAATCGTTCCAGAAAGACCCATGTCGGTCGAAAAGCTTTCTGGGTCAAAATTGATTGACGTCATCATGTCAGGCAATCAGACGCATTGTTTACACGTCTGTTTTGCGCCAGATTATGGAACTTATATGAAGTTATGTAATGTACCGATTAATTTAGTTTTGTGCATTTTACTGTGCGTAAAGATAATCGTGCAGGTGTGTGCATTCATTGGCTTGTTAGCCAGCACTTTTGTTTATTGAAAAAATAAATTTGTAGGGTATGAAGTACTTGTTTAGAACTTTATTTACGCTATAGGCAATTCGAATTGTGGGCATGGCGACATCTGTTCCGGGTCAGCAGCGTTCTTTTTTGCGGTCAGTCTGGAAAGGTCCAGGTCAAGACTGCAACTGCAACAAATCACTGCATCTTTCTGGAAAGCCAAAAAACACAACCAGAGTTCGAGTCAGTGAGGCTCAAGTGTGAGTCACAAGGGTTCAAGTCCGAGTTGTGAAAATAAGAACTCTGGTCCACTGCTGTACTCGAGTACTACATCACTGTTACTCGTACAGTGAGTGGCAACTGTATACGTCTGGTAGTAAGAAATAACTACTGTGCTGTGCACAACTACTTTTAGATGAAGTTTGTTCCAAATCTGCATGTATACTGTGTAACCGTGCAAAACAATCTCAAGGTACCAGATACCATTTGGAGATATGTCACGATTGTTCCATAGTATGCATAACCTGATGTTCTTCATGATGTCACCATGTAGCACGCAGCGAGATGAAAAGATAGGTTATAATTTGTAGACAATGGACTTACTCAGAGAATATGATTTCATACACGTATTGGAAACTGGTATTCTGTTAAGAGTTGATCTGTGGTTTATTCAAGGTGTCTATGTCACACAAATTCAGGCAGCACAGACTTACGCTTATGTTAAAAGCGCTTGCTGTTTTTTTCGCAGAGTTCACGTGAACAGCTTGCAATTGCCGAGTTTGCCAATTCGCTCCTGGTGATTCCTAAGCAGCTGACTGTCAACGCGGCACGTGACTCGACAGAACTCGTGGCAAAGCTTCGTGCATTTCACAACACCTCGCAGACCAAGTCCGACATGCATGAACTACGCTGGTAAGTGTGATGCAAGATTCCTCATTAATACTGATTGTTTTTATTCAGAACATAAACATGCTTCTGCAGTTATTATTCTCCCATATCGTTGCTGCCGGGACAGAACCTCGTAAGTAGCATCAGCCAAATTTTACAGGAGAAGCAAAAAACATTCTAGCTCACGAGATCCAAATGATTTCTTGATCATATTTGCACAAAATGCTTTAATGCGAATGAATGCAGTATAGTCACTTCGCAAATTTATTTGCACTATATGTCTGTTTTGCGACTTACGAGTATTTGGATGCACAAGTTTGTCGGACGAAACCTCGTATCTCAGCGCAGCAGCGCGTTACGTATTTATAGCCTGACGACGGGGTGCAGTCGATCGCGCCATTCGACCAAAACCTCGTATATCTAAGAGCCACTAATCGGTTTCAGGTGCAGAGCCCCTGATGGGCGTGTCCTTAACCTAAATCTTTCTGTGTATTTTCGTACAAAAGAAGAGCCAAAAGCTCAAAATTTAAATGAAACACTGGCTGTAGCACACAGTAGCAATGAGCGACCCGTACTTTTGCTCATTGGGAGGGGCCACTGAAACTATCATTGATTCCTTAGTCAAGTACACCCCGATGCATTGCCAGCTGCTGTTGATGTGCAGGGTTGGGTTGGATCTAACAAATGGCTGCGTCTGTGATAACAAGAAGGCAGGCGTACTGGAGCCAGCAGTGTCAAAAATCAAAAGTCTCAAATTTGCAACTGAAGCTGCGATCACCATTTTACGCATCGACGACATGATCAAGATGTTTCCAGAGGAGAAAAAGCACCCAGCCAACGCCGAAGAGCTGGATTATTAACTTGCTAGGAATTTTAACCTGTTGTGTGTTTGTGTATGTCATCTCATTGTTTGTGTGCAAACCGTTTTACAATGCCGTACACTTTAATATCGTTTGTTGTCATTGTTCCTGGTACTGAACTTGATGCTTCTGTTGCTACAGTTTGTTGGAAAAAAATTTCCACGAAAACTGATCTTTCGCCCTTTCGTACATAAGCTGCGAACATCAACAATTATATCATGATGAATCACTAAAAACATTTAAAAGTTCATTTCATAAAGCTTTTACTCAATAAAATTGCAATTAAAAACTTGCCACTAATACACTATGAAGTAAATAAGATGACGAGCATCTGACATTATCATCTCTTTTTTCCAGAAAGTCGCCATTTAGCTGATCTGTAAGACTGGGTTACAAAAAAGCTTTTAAATAATTGTTTCTCAGCGCATCCAAATTCACTCATAGTGTTGGACATCCCAGGCCAGGTAAAAACAAATGTGGCCTGTGGGCCAGAGATTGTGTACCACTCTTGCTATGAAAATGCAGCTTTTTGTGTAGGTCTACATGTATTGCATACAGAGGGAAAACCCAACCTACACCCATCTTTGCCAGTTTAAGAAAAGCATTCTTTGGCAACATGAAAGACCAATGGCTTCACACATGCAAATTGCCAACAGATCTAGGGCTGCAGAAAGTAACGATCAATTAAAGGATTAATCATTAAAAGAATAAAGTTTTAATTAATTAAAATTTGACTAAGACCTCTGACTTCTTAACAGCCCAAAATGGCTGATGGATTTTCACTGTTCATGATGTAGTTTTATTTCGCATATGACGTCATCAAGATATACAGAGTTAGTTTAACAATCTGCACTTTGTGAGGTTTTACTACACAGTTTGTGTAGGCTACTGCATTATCATTAAAAAGATAACTAGTAGTTGCATTTTGCAGTTTTTGCCATCTTTTTTAGCTACAACAGGTAATCAGTTTTTTTGAAAATTAATCTAGTACAATATTTTAAAAGATAGCAAGCAACCCTAGTAAATACCATTTATAATCCAACAGTGACACTGTACACCAGCTAGACAACCGTAGTACATAATAAAACAGCATCATTTTCGTTAATAAAAATGACTGACTGAAATACACAAATCTCGAACTAAGCCTACAGTACCAATTGAAAGTCAAACGGCTAAATGGATTTAAAGAATGAAACATTAGAACTGAATGACAACTAAAGGAAACAGGCATTTTGAAGTTCAAAAAACAGAGCTTGAAACAACTCAAACCGTTGGTCATGCAATTCATGAAGCCCCATAATGGTATTCAAATGGAACAAGTGTCAGCTGTGAACATTGACATTGTTTACACAAACTACACTGTGAGGCATAAAACAAGAAATCTGAGCTATTGCTCATGAGACGTGCGAGAGCCTATAGCAGTTCCTGTTCGCAGGTAATCTTGGTCTATCTCCATCGATTTCATTGCAATTCACTTTCACAGGCTGAACGGTAGTTCAAGCCCTGTGTTAACGGCGACTTCTCTTTCTTATGGGAAAGCCAAAAATTCGACCCTCCACAGAATCAAAACCCCTGATCCGATTGAGATAAAATTTGGCAAGGTTGATTACGTCGGCGAGGGGACCCGTCGTGCAAAATTTTATGCAAATCCCTGGAAGGGGGGCTTCTCGGCAAATGGGTGAAATATACGCAAAAATTGTATTTTATGTATGACTTTTTTTTCTTCCGCTCACCCACAGGTCAGACCTTTTAAGGGATTTTTACGCTTAATGCATCAAACGACGCGGTTCTGCACAAGGAAGTGCCTTTTTGGGGTTAGAAAATTAAAATTTAATATTAAACGTATTTATTCACAAAAATCAAAAAAATTACAAAAAATGGCGCCTATGAGGAAAATTAAGCAATTATTTAAACGGTCATAACTCAGGCTGTGTATAAGATAGAGTCGTAATTTATGGTTTTTGGGGATGGCCAATCTAATGGTGTCATTTAATTTTACCCCGGACCCCCCTGGTTACCATGGCAACAAAATTTGGGACAAAATGGGCTATAACTCGGCTTGCGTATGAGATTTTTGCGCCTATAGGGGGGTTTTCGGGGACGGGCCATCGAATGCTGCCAATTGCATTTTCCCCGACCGACCCCTGTTGCCATGGCAACGAAATTTGGGACAAAATTGACTATAACTCGGCTTGTTTAAAAGCTATCTGCGAGATTTTTGCGTCTTTAGAGGTCCGTTTTCTTCATTGATGCTAGCCATTTTGTCATGCGCTCAAATAAGTAAACGGGATCAGTGACCTGTGCACAGTTATGCACAACTGCTATCAAAGTTACTATTTCAACTACAAAATGGGGTTGAGCCTGGGGAGGGGGCAGTGCCCCTTCCCAGGAAAATAAAAATGTGATGAATTGTTTCACTAGAACATAATAACTCGGTTTTGAAAGTGCACTTCCGTAATAAATTATTCAAAACAGCACAGCTCTAATGTGGCGAACTACTTTAGTACACACGAGATATCATTGCACTTCGCTACAGTAAATGATGGCGGA
>Ga0056128_1007550_pt1 | contig 13720 bp, 9 predicted proteins | sample WorMetLIZISLAND2_FD_71113 | JGI IMG/M metagenome (GOLD analysis project Ga0056128, IMG submission 71113) | Marine gutless worms symbiont microbial communities from Max Planck institute for Marine Microbiology, Germany - Olavius geniculatus... ... | reverse complement strand
ACTTCATACAACAACAAGACAATCAAGCAAATAACTGTTCAGTGTGCCCTCTGTGAACTTTAACTACAGTTTTCAATCTCGGTCGCCACTGATGAATGGCTTTGTTGATCAGTTGTTGATCGAGACTGGCCCAGCAGGTACGCAATCTGGGGGGCTCTGCACCCCAGACAGCATAATCGACGGAGTTTACCGTTTATGTCTGGACTGTTCGGCAGCCAGACAGAAGGCTCGATGAAGTTGGGTACGTTCTGCTGCAGAAACTCGAACGTTAACTTCGCCCGGTGATGTTACATTGTTTTCCCAAAAGTTGGGTTGCTTTCATTTATTTTTATCTCATTACAAATTGTTAAAAATATTTGCTGGAAATTTGCATTATATTTCAACGTGCGTTATTCACTTTAAATGTGCATTAGGCCTACTCTTGAAGGACATAATTAGCTGACATGTAGGGAGACGGTTTATTATGGCCCACTCTGTATATGAGATAATGTACTAAAAAGAATTAAAATTGATGATAAAAACTTAGCATCTCAAGTCTAAAAGCGAATGCCAGCCATAAGTAAGCCAGCGATAAGTCAGTCCTAACACCTCAGTATACGTGAATGATGGCTGCAGCAAAATTAAAAGAAAAGACAAGTAACTTGTTGCAAAACATTTATCTTTCGGTTACCCGCAACTATAATTTTTTCAGCATTTATTTACGCGTAACCGCAACGACACGAAGTCAAGGCTCAAGCAGCCCACCTGCAGTTATATACAAAATGATTACCACCAGCGGCTTTCTCGCAGCTTTAGAGTGCACCAAATTCGTTTTCGGCCAGGGATCCGCCCCGCACCCCGGTGGGAGAGCTTACAGCGCTCCCCAAGGCCGCCCAGCTGGTTTAAGATAAACCTAATTCTAAGGAAAAAGAAGGGAGAAGAGAAGGGGAAAGTGAGGAAAGAGGGTAAGGAGAGGAAAAATGGGAGAAGAAAGAAAAAAAGGGAAAAAAGAAAAAAAAGAAAAAAAGAGGGAGGAAAGGGGGAAAGGGAAAGAATCCGACCCCGACCCCCTTGCACATTCTTGGATCCGCCCCTGCCGTATATTATAAAACGAAGATATAAGCTTACCGGTTTTTCCTCGGTTCCTACAAACTGCGGTCGATCCGGTTCGGAGTTCTCGAACGAGCTGACGTCCCACTCGTAGGCCAGAGTTGAGCGCTGTCGCTTCCATATCTCCAGAAAGATCGTACCTAAAGAAGTTTACCAAGCCAAAAAACTGGACTAAACTGAACTTGCTTAGTACACTTTGCGGAACAAAATAAACTAAAGTAAAACAAATTGTACTGTTAATTTGTTTGCTTGTATACAGTCCGCACAACCCAACTAAACAGTTCTGTCGTCTTGTACACTCATTAGACGCAACAGAACTGAACTGAGATCTGTCGCTTTTTAACGCCTCAAGTCATTGTCATCACCATAGTTTTATCAAAGTCTATAAACGCTTCTAATTATTTCATTAAAACGTCATTGTCACTGTGAATGTTTGAAGTGTCCACCGACAGCTCCAAGCTCCAACACAAGCCTTCAGTCGCTTAATTTGAGAAGTCTTTCACCGTCTTGTCGATCAGTCCTTGTGATAGGTTGCCCCAGATAACCTAAAGCGATTCCTTGAGTTCAGCGATTGTTTTCGGCTTTGTTTTAAGCTTGCGGTAAGCCTCCAACATTGCACCCCACACGTGATAGTTCACTGGATTTGTACTCGGTGAATTTGAAGGCTATTTGTCCTTTGTGATGAAATCTGGACAGCGCGTTGGCCCGCAAGCCGCAGCCCATTCTGTGCGCTCGTTCCCACGTACATGTACTTTCGCTCCCGGGAAAACTTTCGCTCTCTGGTACTTTCGTTCCCGAGAACTTTCGTTCCCTGGAACTTTCGCTCCCCTGAGCGAAAATGAGATGGAACTTTCGCTCCTCACTCAGAGTTAACAATAAGCCTACAAACTTGATAGAAGCAGATGAAATCAAAGAACGCCAGCATGTAGTGTAAATGCTCAAGGTACAAAAAAGAAAGCCCAGCTGTCGCTAGGCAACGTGCTACAGCTAGCTTATAAAGGTTTTCCGAAAGATGGGTTTAAGGTTTAGGAAAGAGACTAGAATTTAAAATAATGGTAAGAACTTGACGAAAAATATAATTTAAGGACGAATTTCTAAACAAAACATAATTTGAGGAAGAATTTGATAAAATTAGTAAATTTAAAATAAATTAATTAACAAAATAATTTGCTAGATCTTGCCATCTTTTACTACAATGAAGCTGTACATAGATACGAACAAGCTATAACGTCTTAATACCATTAGTTCATCAATTAAATAATCATAATTCGTGTTGGGGAGGGAAACCACGTTACGTTGACTGTGGGAACGAAAGTTCCATGAAAGTTCCACGTCACTTTTGCTTCCCGGGAGCGAAAGTACGTGGGAACGAAAGTTCCATAATTCGCCGGCAATTGCTTTAAAAGAACGACAATTTAATAATAATTTATAAACAAAATAAATTACTGTTTGTCAAAGCGTCACTGTGACGTCATCGGCAGTAACGTGGTAACCAGTTTTTAAAAATTAAATAACATTTTTAGCTTAAACATTTTTAATGCTAAAAATCAGTAGGCGGCCATGTTCAAAAGCCTACAATTTCGTCACTTTTCAACAGAATTATATTTCACTTAGTAGTTAGATGTAGAACGTTTGAATAAATAAACCTGCAAAATTTCAAATTAAAATTCTAAAGGGTTGCTTAAAAAACGGCGAAAAACTTTAGGGGGCTCCTTTTTTTGCCGCACCCTGTAGTTTACAAAAATCCTACTCTTGACGCGAACTCGTGAGATTATAGACAACTATAAAACTCTGGCCACTGTGCTAAAAGACAGGAAGACTGTTTATAAATCACGAAATAATAGGTAACTATAACACGTAAGAATAAAGTGATGAGACAGGACAGACCCCAGATGGAGATGGCGAGTGCATAGTAAGGCGTCAAGTCGTTGTCAAAAGATTCTTTCACGATACTGATTGAGTCATCAACCACATACTTCGCTCTGCACAGCACGAATTATTTATCAATCAAACAATAGAAACAATCCACTGGGAAACATTTCATATCTCACGGCCCATGACAACTTAAGTAAAGATACTGCCGCGCAACATACTGGACGCAAACAATTTTTGTCAATAAAATTTTGAAAGCAAACTAAAAACTCCAACATGAGTAAAAAACGTAAAGTCCTTCCCGAGCCTTACGGCCCATAGGGCGGCGCTGATCTCCATTTCCTAAGGCCCTCAACCAGACACCAGTTTTTACACTGCGAGACCACGGATACGGAGCCAGTGTATCGCGTGGTGTGCCTGTTTACGTCCCAGCGATGAAGCCGGTACCAAATTATACTGCTTGGTGACAGAGGCACATGTGTGTGAACAACTTGCCTAAGGTCGTTACCCGGCAGTGTCCCGGTGCGGAGTCGAACCTGCGCCTCTGAGTTACTTCAAGATTACAAGTCCGACACGATACCATTAGACTACCGAGCCACAATCCAACATGAGTAGGCCCCTACTATTTCAATATGTCAATTATTGTAAACTGTTGGGTGATATTACACTGCTTGTCATAATATACAAATAAAAATAAAATTATTTCCGCTCCCATCCTCATTTTTTGCCAGACTGCAACCAAAAGCACAAAAAATTTGTAAGCCTAGCCACTTATAATCATCATCATCATCATCATCGTCAGCAGCAGCAGCAGCCAGTATAGCAGTGAGTAGCTTACCTGTCTACTAGTGACGTATTCGATCTGTATTGGTTCACGGGTTCGTTGACGTGCGACGCGATACTGTCCCAACAACACACAAACATTGTCTAACTAAAGCCAGCGACACAAGAGCCGCACATCCGGGCCGCACATGCGGGCTGCACACCCGGTTTCAGCGACACACGAACCGTTTTGAGCGGGCCCACACACCCGGCCCGCACATGCGGCTCGTGTGTCGCTGGCTTAACTTATGCTGGCACGTAGCCTGCAGACATTTCCAAAAAAAGTTCGACTCCGCCTCCCCCGTGGATTAATCCAGCGATGACGCTCTTTGGCTGGGAAGGTAACCGTGGGCCTGGTGGAAAATAATGGCAGCTTACCACCGGGTTTATGACTACGTCACCTGTGGGCTGACTGCCTAGCGAACCGGGATCAGCTCCAGTCCCTACGCTCGTTATTGAGTATGGGATAACTTTACCTTTTTTAGTCTCAGTGTGCATTATGAATAAACGTTTAGTGCATAATTATATCTCATAGATAGAAGTTTTACCTTTCTGTAGCCGGTCTTAATTCTTCCAAAGGGCGCAGATTAAAGGTTCTTGTGTTCTAAACTAAACACTCAGATTTAAGTAGGGTTAAAGTTTTACAGTGGCAAGTAGGGTCTAAGCGGTCACTTTTTTGTGTCTTAGAGGGCGGGTGACACGTAACACTGTATGATGGCATACGGCAGGTGACGCCCCGCAGCTCTGAGATAAATTACCTATAAAAAGCTATACACTACCGCTTGCCTTTACCTTTTATCTTTAAACTTTTCGTAGGATAGACGTAACCGACCTAATTACGCTATTCAAATTTAGTGCAAATTAAAATAATGCTAATTTGAAGGTTAAGGGTTAAAGTCACCAAAAGTTAAAAACCTCCCAAAAAGGATGCATATTTTGCACAAAAAAATTCAAACAGATACGATCTAAAATTCTAAGCTAAGTTCTCGCAAACGAAAAATCACGTCAGGCCGTGCTTACACCAGACGTGAAAATAAATAGACCTAAGCAAACGGCCAGGGGGGGGGGCGGCCGCATAATTTGTCCGCACGAAGGCGACCCAATCCTGTAAAAAAGGTTAAAGATCAAAGGTAGTGTTATAGCTCTTAACGAAAGCCTATTTCAAAGCTACGGGGCGTCACCTGCTTTATGGGATCACACAGGGTTACCTGCCTCGCGACACAGAAACTGATGAACCGCGCCCCGCCTTAACCCCAGGCAGGTAGGCCGGTACTCGATTTATTTACCCCAGAAGGATAAAAGGCTCAGTCGACCTATGAGGCTGGTTACATACCGATATGGTTTATCTGTCCGCAGGCAGTCACCCATCCAAGTACTAACTCAGTCCGGCGTAGAGTAACTTCGTTGATCGGATAAAACGCGTTACCGCTATGCCACGTCATCAACCCAATAACTGTAGTTACTGCAGTTTAATACGCATCTGACCTCAAGTAGAGTCCGTATAGGAACGTGATGAAGCCCAATATCATGGGGACCCAGAGCGTCATGATCAGCATGCCGCACCATGCGAAGTAAAGCGCGATCTTCTCGCCGAAGTAATTCCTGATCTTCCACAGTGGCTGGAAGCGGCAGGACTTAGCCCAGGTACGATCCAACTCATGGCGGGCATCGTCGTCAATATCATTATCATTATCAATATTACCAAACTCTTTCACCATCCATTTCAACTCATGGCGGGGGTCTTCGGACCCGCCCAGCGCCGAGGCCGAGGTTCGACCACGCTGTCGGCCCGAAGACGCTCTGTCCAACGGGTCTTCGTCGTCGTAGCGCGACCAGACCATCTCCAGGATCTCCTTCTTGCCGGGATCGTTGACTCCCGCCTCGTCGTGCATTGGAAACGCCCCGTCGCAGTAGCCGTTGTGAAGCATGTACAGCAAGCCTGCACACCGCAAAAGTAAAGGTGAAAGTGCCATACCCCTACTGGAGCATAGGCGGGGTGCTCATCTCCCTTTCTATGACCGTTGAGTTCGTAGGTGGATAGACCACTGAGTCCGTGACGCATGGCCAGTGTGACGCCAGACCTATACGGTTACCTCCACAGCTGCAGAGCGTCACCGTCCTTTGACCACCGGTACCATATTATACTGCTTGGTGAACAGAGGCATGTGTGTGGGAACAACTTGCCCAAGGTTGTTACCTGGCAGTGCCCCGACCCGAAGTCGAACCTGCAATCTCGGGATTTCGATTTTGGCACGTTACAGCTACACCACCGAGACACACAGTAAAGTAAATAAACACGTTAAATGGCAAAGCTTTTTTATGGAAAGCCAATTTCAAAGCTACGGAGCGTCCCCTGCCATGGTATCAGACAGTGTTATCTGCCACTCGACACAGGAGGTGAACGCACCCCGCGTTAACCTCAGCCAGACAGGCCAGTAGTCGATTTGCCTACCCCGGAAGGATGGAAGGCTGAGTTGACCTTGGCGTTTGTCATGACCTGAGATGGTTTATCTGTCCGCAGATGTCACCCGTCCAAGTAGTAACTACTTGATAGCGACCCGACCAAAAGTGGAATCCACCACCTCTCTATCGTGAGACCGACACTCTACCGTTACATCACCAAACAGAGCCGTCTTTTGCCAGCGCGGGGCCCTTGGCACTAACTTACTCGTGGAACCCTTAATACCACATTACCTAAATAAATACCCCTAATATCTGTGACCACACTACACCACAAACTGTGCGATAGGCCGCTGTCTGTTAGGTAAGCCTGTATCTTGCGTGTTTTAGGCCTTCAATTTCGCGAGCGAAGCGAACGAAAAAAATTGGACCCTAGATTTTAGCTGCTACCCCGCAAAAAATCTAGATTTTTAAAATTAAGTTTCAGTTGTCACAATAATTCATTCCTATAAGGCGATGAAAATTGTTTAGACTGATCATCGATCCACCGTCCGTTGCGGCGATCACTGCCATAGCGCGGGGCCCCTTTGGAGCGCGGTCCCTTGGCACAGTGCCAAGGTGCCACCCTCCCCCCCCTAAAGAGGGGCCTGTCACCAAACCACCAGTAGGTTTGCCTAATCGTTGTGGAATAACAAGTACGAAAGATTCTGCAGCTGACAGTACCTTTTGACTGAATGGTGTCGGTACGAGAAGATCGTTCCAAGTAGCTTTCTTTCTCGTTCACTTTGTCACTTCGGTTTACGTTTATCAATATCATGTACGTCTGCAAGCAATTTCATCAACGTATGGCATCCCCAAGTCGACACGCATAACATTTTAGTTTATCGGGCAGTCGTTCTAGTAAGCCGCATTACGAATATTGCCCGTCCGTCGCCTGTATGACCGACCGTCCGTCCGTTCGTTCGTTCATCTGTCGATAAGAGCTCGTAAGTCAAAGACACAAATGGTGTTCCAAGGGCACAAGTAACCAATGCGCAGAAATTTGAACTTGAAAAAGTAAAAAGTCAGAGTTAGACCTAAGGTTAAGATTCGTACTGCTCAGCTTTAAGCGCAAATTTTGAATAAAACAGGCTGCATAATTCGGTTATTTGTTTATAACCACAGTGAAGTATGGCGTCACCTGTATAGAATCACTGTTGAAAACATGAACAAAAGACATCCAGCCGTTCTCGTTACGACCGTATCGAACTGGCGAAGTCTGAAGTTGCCAAACAATAAAGATGCGATAAATTATTTAACATTAATTGATGCATAAATATGCACAAAAATCAATAATTTCTTACGAGTAGCGATCGGACGGCTGGTCGAAAGAACTTGTCTGCGTCATCTCCGTCTTTGTAGAGTGGAAGTTTGTCGATAATAAATGGTGCCGATACATAGTCCTCTGCGCGATATTCACACAACCGCAACAATAATTCGTAATTTTATCAACAATAGGCCTACTGACCGATTTATTGTACGACTGTAATGTTGCTTTTTGCAGCAGTGTGCGTAGACCTAATAAAGCCCAAATTCCATTACGCCGACTCTGCGAAAAGTTCGCGACGAAGTCGGACTTTGTCGCCGACTTTTCCCGTGTCTTGACACGGACTAAATTCCATCACAGCGACACAATTAAATTTATCGTGGATTTGTCACGAAAATGATAGTAAATGATATGGTTTAAAAGGTGATTCAAAAGCATGAAGCTTAGCGGTGACATTTCCGTTTCATAGTTTCTGCCACCGCGACTTGTGTGGTCCGCGTTCGCGACTTTCGGCGTAATAAAATTTGGGCTTAATCAAGCAGCATATCAAATAAATATGATGCAAACAAAATAGTCTTTCGCTCTCGCGTTTAGGTAACAATTAACGGACGATACTGTGTGGCTGTGTAGTGCCATATGATGCTATCCGACTGACCTTCGTCGTCGGTTTTGAAGCAATTGTCGATTGCGTCCATACAACAGCGACACATGTCCGGGTCGTCGAACGCAGGACACTAAATAAATAAATAAATTTATAAATAAATAAATCAATCAAATAAAAAGTTTATTTTAGACGCAAGTAGGCCTATAAGTTTAGTCTATAGCTATATGCAATACGGTACACGCACTCGCTTTCGACGCATTACAGCAATGCTGCAGGACGTCTTTGGCACGGTTGTCGTAAAAAAGGTAAAGGTCGTCAATTTGTATAGCGCATCGTCGCGTATACACGCCTCTAATGCGCTTTCGTCACTGACCAGAGCCGCCGGCCGCCCAGCCACCGCCTGCAGCCTGGAAACATAATGGGTTACTACTCATTTAACCGACCTCGGAGGGATGGCAGGCTGAGTTGGCCTTGTTGGTCGACTGATAGCGGACGCTTTACCTACAAAGTGGTCAAACGGCCATCCATCAGTCTAGCGCAGGATAGGGAAAGTTCGCCGGCCAGGACCGACGTTCTAGCCACTATGCTACGCCATCCATGCCCGCACTGGTTTACGTAACGTTTAAATGACTCCTTTCCTTTCCCGACAATCAAGTATACTTTAGCAGCGACGTGTTGGATTTAAAAAAGTAGCAGAGCAAAAAGTTGCAATTTTTCGACAGTCAGTGCAAATTTGACAGGTGCCAGAAATTTCTAATTTTTTTTCTAAATTTGTCTTAAATGGAGTTTTCAGCCCCAATTTTTTTAATTTTTTGGACGAAATTTTCCGACAAGAACAAATTTTCTGACGATTTTTCCACAGCCCAAAATTCAGGGAAGAGCACTTGGCCTTGTCTCCCCGCTCGACCACGACACCACTGCGCATTGCTTACTGTACGTAATGTTTAAACGACCCCCCTACTCACTCCTGACAACGAAGGTTATACCCGTTTACACGAGGAAGCATTCGTGAAACATTCACGAAGATCTAATAGCGCTCGGAAACATACGTCAAGCAATCTTATAGAGTGTTTACACGATCGAGCAAACGTTGAACTGGCTCAAGCAGGCTTATTGGAACCCCGCCCCCTGTCTCAAATGTAGGCCTAGGCTAGGCTCTTAACCCACAACTGATCACGTGTTATATAGGCCTTCCAATTACAACCCGCCGGTCCTCCTAATTAGCATGCTAATTACCACAGAACCTCGAGCTAGCTGCTCGATGTTTGCTCGATCGTGTAAACACCCTATTAAAGTTGGCTTAATAACGGTGCATATTGCAAACATTCCAGTGTGTGAATTGCGAAAAATTAGTTAAGGACGAGGTTGAACTTTTCGACGATTGAAGCCTGATCAAAATTCTAATGTAAATCTTGTAATTTGTATATACCGGGTGACGCTAAAAAAAGTTTCAAACTTTGCATAACGATAACGGCGCGTATACTTTACGGAGATAAATTTTCTTTTGTACACTTGTAGACCAATATGTACTCTTACTTGCTTATAAATTTCAGTTACCTCACTTGTGACACCACTAAATGCCGATTAATAACGTAAGGCAAGTTGAAAATCCAATTATGTAAAGACAGCGTTCCATCACATCGCATCAAAGCAACTCGAAATTTTCTTCTGCACAACACGCCGGATTTCGTCCGCCGAAAAGAATGGAAAACGCATTCAAAAGACTTGAATCCATTACGTTACTCAGTTTGGGATACCTTGCACAACTTGTCTGTGAAGGAAAGCGTGAACCATTTGCGAACTCAAAGATCTTCAGAATGTTATCTCAGACAAATGGCATGGTGTCGCCGTCAGACGGCCAGAATCAGAAAAGCCATGTGGCAGTGGGAAAAACGTCTAGCAGCAGTGGCAAAGAAGAATGGAGGACCTATTTAGCACTTTTTCTGCTGATCAGTTACTGATGATTCCACTTACTGTGATGTTTTGGCATAGCCTGCGTACGAGCGGCAACGCAAATAATGAACCGCTTGCAAAAAATGCTTCATGACGTGTAGCGCTATTTTATTTGTATCTCGGCTAATACAGAAGTGTTTAGGCAAAAATTCCTACACATATTTGTTGATGTTTGGTCATAACATAAATGTTTTTGTACTGATTCATTTCGACCACTCGGCTGAATAACGCATGCAAATGTTCGGGACGTTTTTTGCGCCCCCCGGTAGTATTATAACTGACCTCCCAGTACATAATTTGACACTGTGTTAAAGGGAGTTTGAAAAAAAACAGTTGGGAAGGGTTTAACACCCTTTAACCCCCCCCCCCGATAATTCAAACGCTGAAACATTCACGAAGTTAGCTTTACGTGTGCTTCAAGTGTGCACTGCTCGATGAATGTTTCCTCGTGTAAATGGGGCATTAGTTTGGCATACATTTCTGAGCGGCATTTTAAGACCGACTCGCTCTGCTTCCACACAAAGTCGCCAGAACGGTGTGTGGATGAGCAGATAGCGATATTTCCTATCCGTTCCCATCTCCTTCGTCAGCTCCAAACCTTCCTCCATCAGCGACTCGCGAAACTCTTTCTGCGCCTACAGACAAACAGCCAGTAAGCAAATCAAATCAAATTAACAAAATAAATTTGCTATGCGAATTTGCAAATGTCTCTAACGCACTATACAGTAGTGCTAATATAATATACTGCCAATATTTGCCGGTATTTTTTCAACTGTTGCCTGAAACAATAAAAATAAAAATCCGATGATAACTTACTTACGATAATGACTACAAACATTAAACAGGCCTAAGCAACTAAGTACGTAAGTTATAGCTGTAATAAACGCTTAAAACGGTAGTTTTTTTTTATAAAAATGCATTTAGTAAAATTCATTTCCATCGCTTCGTACAGGCCTTAAACGAAGCGAGGTTTTCATCCAACGCAGCGCACGCAACGCACGCAACGAACGCAAATGACGCAACGGTAAAACGTAACGATAGACAGTGGCTTCCATCCCTATACCTGGTGGGCGCAGCTTGCGTCCAGTGAAAAATTGGAGGGGGAAGTTTTGTTAAGAGTGCATGCAAAATTACTATAACGAGAAGCGGTTTTTTAAAGCTCAAAATGCACCACGAATCATTTGGCGGCCGAACACTGCCCGGATTCGAAAAAAATGAAAAAAGAAAATAATGCGAGAGAAAAACCCGAGAGCGATTTTGATTTCAGATTTAAGAAGATAGAACACATTGACATTAGATACGGTCGTTGCATTCGTTGCTTTGCGTGCGTTGCGTTGCATGAAAACCACGCGCGTTGGCATCATCGCCTACCTTGAGGCATTCTTCGAGTTCCTTGTACGACGTTCGGCAACAGCTGCAGCAACCGTTCTTGTTCTTCGCATCGTTCAGATCGTCGGCGACGATTTCGTCGAAGACCAGCACAAAGTCGCAGAAAGCCTGCGATTCCAAGGGTACTTTGAGCTTCCTACACTGAGCCTCTAGTTCGGTCATTGTCCGGGTTAATTTGCGTTTCGGAGCTGCCGAAACACCGCGACTCCGGGCACCGTCGCCGATCGCTGCTTGCTGAAGGTAGCGTCGATCCTTTAGACAATCAATCAATCAGTTATCAACTTGACTTATAGGCTTAAACGTTATTTTGTGCTAGCTCATAAATTTAAACAAAAGTTATTTTTATTCTCTTTGCCATTCAGTAATTATCAAAAACATTTTAGCTGGCGTTTTAAACGATAATCGACAACAGCATCTTGTCTGATGCACTTTTATCAAGCGTTTTGATTACGTTTTATCGGGATGTACTGCATATAGTGTAGACATTTACCGTTCTACGTATTGTGCTATTCGGCCTCTTGGCTGCAACGCTAAAATTAACTTTATTCATTCATTCATTATTAAAGCCGGTAACAGTAGCGATTACAAAAATTTCAACAGGCCTAGTTAGGTCTTAACTTTTTCTGACAAAAGCAACGATCGTTAATTTCAATCAAAACCAACAGTCGTAAATTTTTATTGTGCCAGAAAAATGCACGTTTCTGTTAGCTTTTTATTAAGTTATTCGGCTAACAGCTCAGCTGTCACAATGCATTGAGACAACAACAAGTGCATTTTTAATTACAAGAACGAAAGCGTTTGTTTTATCCAATCACGTTCTCAGGATAGTCACGTTGTTTATCAAATTTAAACGCTAGTCATTTTACCCACTTTATATAATTAATGCGTTCTTAGTGAGTGACGTGACGTTATGCGAAAACTAGGCGATCATAATTTTGTTAATCGTTAAAAATTTACCAATTAATCGCGCGATTAACGATCGATAATTTCTGCAGCAGCTCTGGTAAATAATAGACAAGTGCCGCTGGTCTGAATAAGTGAGTGTGCAGTACGAGCTTATACCACTCCAGACAGTGCGGTATCGTACTTAAACCACGCTAGACTCAACAGCGTCGTTTGCTTAATGATTATGACTCACGACTGCAGCCTAGAATTGCGAAAGCAGCAGTGGCGGTTCTAGCCGAAAAAAATCCGGGGGTGCAGTACTTCAGCCCAAACTCTGCTGGACAGAATGGGCTTTATTACCAATACGGGTATCACCGATAAAACTTTTCAGCTGCTGTTGTGTCACGCACACGAAACTGGGAGTACTAAGGTTAAATATGTGGTGCTACAAAGCCCCCAGCTCCAGGCTAGAACCGCTACTGGAAGAAAGTACCTGCAGTGTGAGCTGAATGCGGTTTAAAAACAGCCAATTCGTGTTCGCACGCACTCACCTTCCTGCGTTTCTTCGCCGTTTCTGTGTTGTTTGCGTCGTCTCCGTCGTCGTAAACTCCGTCTAATTCCTCCTCGGCGCCTGCTATGCCCACCTCTGCTTCTGTGAAGCCACCTTTGTGGGGTCGGTCCTCCTCCGGCTGGCCTGACTCCAGGCCGTACTGGCCTCGTACGGCGCCATGATTGGGTTCGAACGTTTCGCCATCCATTCGACAGACGGCGCTGGCAACCTGTCGTTGTTGTTGCTGCTGCTGCTGCTATTACCGGTAAAGATTAATTATTAATCAATGGCCACCTGTCGATTCACAGAACCGCCGGTACCTGAAAAACCGACATAGAACGCGCATAGACGGAAGCCAAAAGCGACAGGAGAGCGCAAACTTCGACCTAACCCTTATTTTTTTGAATCCGGAGTTGATTGTTATGGTACTCCTGCTATTTCCCATCTCTCCATGAGTTTTTTTTGAAATCCGTTCGCGATTTTTTTTCAAATAAATCTGTAGGCAAACAAGCTTTCAATCGTCAGCTGACAACAAACGTTTATCGTCAGATATTGACATTAGAGAGCCAAAAATGGCACCAATTTTATACGCCCTAACTTCATCAAAAACAAACCAAATTTTCGAAATTCTTTTAATTACGGCCATTTTCACTTCCAAGTTCCAAGTTGCATGATCAAATCCTGTAGTATAATCTGTTCAGCGCACTACTGAAATTTAGACTACATAATTTTGCTGCATGCGACATGCATGTAGCAAAAAATGCCTGTGCAAGTGCCGACATAATACGCGGCCGTCCGTGCGTCCAGCTACCGAGCGTATATATATATATATATATATATATATATATAT
>Ga0056128_1007546_pt1 | contig 13721 bp, 10 predicted proteins | sample WorMetLIZISLAND2_FD_71113 | JGI IMG/M metagenome (GOLD analysis project Ga0056128, IMG submission 71113) | Marine gutless worms symbiont microbial communities from Max Planck institute for Marine Microbiology, Germany - Olavius geniculatus... ... | reverse complement strand
GGCATTTGATCATTAGTTAACTGTGTTGTTTCAACGATGTTATTAAATTGGCGTTGAAGCCGGAACGTTTTTGAATGCTGAAAAATCGGTAGGCGGTCATGTTAAAAAGTCTATAACTTCATCATTTTTTAACAGAATAAATTTTATTTGGCAGTTAGATGTAACAGGTTTCAGCAAATAAATGTATAAAATTTCAAATTAAAATTCCAAGCGGTTGCTGAGAAAACAGCAAAAAACTTTAGGGGGCTACTTTTTTTGCCGCACCGTGTAGAAACAGAGATCGGCATTATCCATTTTTCTTTAGTCACACAGTTTCACACTGCAGTTGTTGCCTTTACTTTGCTAGTGTCCAACGACAAAGTAAAGTATTTAACTGAAATGCTTTGAACCGATGTTTGGACTGTCTATCTGGTTCTGGGCTCCTTATCGCTTGGAAGTTAGCTAGTCGGTGATATTATGTATTTCTTTACTTTAATGTCAGGCTATTAGCGCTAATTTTATGTTTATTCATCGGTTAGTGATTGTATCTGTTTATTGTGTTACAGCTACAGTTTATCGAGCAATGGTTCGCTGGTTATTTCAAGAGCATATCTCGTGGACTCGGGAGTGTTTCAGTGTTTTGCGTCGAATGCAGCCGGCAAAGTGATGTCAGCAACATGGCTTCAGATCACCAGTATGCATCTGTCACTTTATCTCCTATTCATTTCACGTGATAATGTTGATAATACTTTGTGTCATACACCATTAGAAGTAAATTTGGTTGGTCACTTTTTTTGCATTTTGCGATCAAAATATTTTAAATCAATGTATTTTGATTCATGTTCAAAGTAAGATTTCTGTTTTAAGGTGATACATAAGAACAGAGTTTAGTTGCTACTCGTTTGCTGTTTCGAAGAGGAATAAGGCTGAATTGGTTTGAGCGCATAGTAGATTAGTAGCTTGTTTTTTGCTAGTTTGCGAAGAATAGGAGTGGGATTTTAAACAGAACTTGAAAATTAAAGGGTTCATTACTGGTCCACTTACGTTCACAGAAGTGCATGGTTGTGATCGCATGTTGTATTCTGTTGCCGTGAAAACCTTTGCTTCGCTGGTTGCTGTAGTGCAGCATTGCACTAACTTGCCATGATTATGTTCCGTTGAAGAGAACGTTGAGGGCTTGTAACCGTTATTGTCATCATTATCAGTTTGTTGAGCATATATTGCAAACTCATGTGCATGAAGATAACAGTGAGCTACTGAATACAAGACATACAGACTTCACAATGAGCATTTATATTTTTTGTAAAGAAGCTTGTGCAATACAAAGCACTGGACAGGTTACAATGTGCAGGCTGCTAGCATGTGGATTAATGATTGATAGTTGTAATGCCGGTGTTTACCATGTAGATTCTCCACCACTGATAACAGAAGCGCCATTGAACACAACTGTCATTGCTGGTGATAGTGTAAGGCTTGAGTGCATAGCAACTGGTGCGCCTCAGCCGTCTGTTACATGGACCAGAGGTGCGTTGTTTTGCTTCCACCTCAGACAATGTCACAGAATAGTCTGCACACTATATAAAAAGCTATTTTCGATGCCATTGAGTATCTTTGTTGAAATATTGAGGTGATTTTTTTTGCTTTGTTGTTCCTTCATTTTTTGTCACATTACTCAAAAATCTCGGAATGGTCTTTGGTGAAACTTTGGAGTTTCATTTGGGCCCTGAAAGAAGACTAACAAGTTTGTTAAGTTGTTAAAATTGAACGACTCTTTACCATTTTGCCCAGCTGTTCGAAATTTTTTTTGGGCAAGAAACAAGGCATCCATCCAGTCTGTGAAAATAGCAATTGGTAAATCTGTTTTGGATTTACTTTCACCTGGTAGTGAGCGAATGCCTTAATCAAACGCGTTGGTGATAAAATTTAGTGTGAGGTGATCTAGTTACTTTGTCTTTGCCTATTTGTTCTTTTCAACACAATGTATTGTTGCTTTGCTATGGCACTGGCTCTTGCTGAGGATTTCAAGTTAAAATGGAGAAAAGAAACTAGTTACAAAGTACAAAGTGGGCCATAAAAAACCGTCCTCTATATTATTCTGCTTAAAATGCTACTGCATTTGTTTTTATGGACAAAATGACACACCATATAAATTGCTGGTCTGTTCTGCACATATTGATGTCAAAATGTTATTAACAAATAATACGATAGAATCAAAGCACCCCAACTGTATTATATCACAATGGTGAAACACAAATGGAAATACATGCTTGCATATATGTCTAAGTAAAACAGCGAAAACTTCATACGACAAGACTTGCCCTTCTGAATCTTTTTCTGAAATTTTGCTGGACCCAGGGTTGCCTTCCTGGCTGCATATCAGCTCCGCTACACACTCGACATTTTGTGTTGTTTGGACAGTTTGCTTCCGTCCACTGCCGACCTTTCGATAAATCGAGTTTGGTTTGTCAGTTTTGCGCAGAAGATCTTTAACTGAACTGACCACCCAGTTTTTGCTAGGAAACTTTACAAATGCGTTTAGCTCCCCATCCTTTTGTTGGCTAACGAGTTTAATTGACGCTTTATCCTCGTACGTTAAATGACATTACACTGTTTTCCCAATTGTGTTTCCTGTAGAGTTGGGTTCCTTTCATTTATTTTATCCCATTACAAAATTTTTGAAAATATTTACACAAAATTTGCACATGTTACTCAGAATTGATTATATTTCAACGTGCATTATTCACTTTAAATGTACATCACTTTTGGAAGACAATTAGCTGACATGTATGGGGACGGTTTTTTATGGCCCACTTTGTACAAAGGTAATATAAATAGCAACAGCCTACAGTGCGTTATGAGATGTTATAGCCTATGTGTATGTGCTGTGTGATATTCAGAGTTAAGCGATGGAGCTGTGGAGGCAATTGATGGCAGCTCCGGTGGTCACATTCGGGTCTCTGACACTCAGTTGTTTCTTACTTTTGCTGACATTGACGATAGCGGCCTCTACATCTGCAATGCTACTAATAACATTGGCTTTGATTCAAGCACAGCACACCTCTCAGTACTAAGTAAGTACACCATGATTTAGCATTAGATAGTGGTATGTAGATAGGTAAAAGATAAGGTAAGGCCTGTAACTCTGTATATCTGTTTGGTTATATAGGTATGTAAAAGCTTTTCAGTAAAAACAATGCCACCCAAAGTAGACGACGATGATGCTTTCCGACTATTAGTTTGATCGATTGTTTGATGTTTACAGTAGGTGTTCCTGTACTGTCTGAACTTAGGTGTTTTTTGTGTAGAAGTATATCTGTATAAAATAAATATGTAGGACGTAAATTTGTATAATGCACAATGTTAACAGAAACCTGCCAAGTCTGGGGCCTAATTTACAAAGCATCGTAAGACAATTGTAAAATTGCCGTAAAGCCCTTGCAACTTTGTTGTATCTTTGTCGTAAATCAACAAGTTACGATGTTGTAAGATTGTCGTAAAAATGTCGTATCGGAATTTTTGAAGCTGATTTTACGACATCATAACTCTCTTGCAATTTTGTCGTAAGTCTGTAGTCGCTAAAAATAGCCAGCCAATCAACTGCCGTTATGTTACAACCTCAACCAATCACAACACAGTGTCACTGAGCTGGCGACACATGGCGCTGCACGCCGATCGTCGGGTTCTGCCGTTGCGAATGCTTACCGATGTAAACAATAACAAGTGAATTGATTTTGCGGCAATTTCGCTGTCTGAAGTTACCGCAAACAAAATTTATACGTATTACGGCACTATGTGAGAAATATATGCCAATGAAAAATCAAAATAATTACTGCATGCATGCGAGATGCTGTCGTGCGACACCTAATGAGCTGTCGTACATTTTGTCGTAACTTTTGGGGTAACTTTGTCGTACAATTTTTTGTAAATCGCGTTTTATCGTACATTTATCGTAAACCTTTTGCATGTCGTAACATTGTCACATATTTGTCGTACGATGTTTTGTAAATTAGGCCCCTGGGGCACAAGGGATAGGGTGGGGACTAAGATAAGTAAGATGGCATATTGAAGCGGAATTGTGAATGTCCGAAATAAGGGTATTCAGATTTGTTGGAGCAGCTACTGCAAAACTATGCGAAATGAAACACGTGTGCAGACATGAGGAACAGTCTGCAAAGTAGAGTTCGATGAATGCAGAGTACAAGATGGAAGATACTGCATGAGTTGAATAAGTTTTCCTCCAAACCTGACTTCAGTCTATCATTACTTTCTATCTCTGTGGTTATATTTTGGTTAATTGTTTGGTGTTTTCAGTAAGAACAAGAATTGTTCGTCCGCCGCAGCCTTCGTCAGCTATCAAAGCTTCTCGGGTGACTCTGGAATGCGGCGTAGAGAAAGATGCATCGGTTGCTGTCACTTGGCTTTGGTTTGTGAGTAATGTTGAAATTTCATCTTCAGATCCGCGAATGTCGGTGAGTTCGGCTGATGGGAGTCTAACGATCATGTCAGTGAGGAACACTGACATTGGCCGCTACACTTGCCGTGTCATCTCCATTGCTGGCAACGATTCTGCTGCTGCCAACCTTGATGTCATCGGTACAAGCAGTCTTTATTGATTTTTGTTCATGTTTATTAACTCTGCGGTAATAAAGGATATTATGGTGTTTAAATTGTGTCTGACTACTTTTCTGCAAAATTGACTAGTGTGTATGGCTTTTTATGGGATTTCATCTCAGAGCTATTCAGCATCACCTGTCATATTGTATCCCAACACAGTGAATACACCAGCCTTAATCACAGCCAAGCATGTCAGTGCTCGATTTACTTACCCCCAAGGGATGGAAGGCTGAGTTGATTTTAGTGGTTTTTATTTGCTCTTATATTCAGTACATAAAACATTATAAAACAGTTTATTTATCTATTGCCTGTGTGACACATCTTCTGATTAGCAAAATTCAGCATATATACTACTGTGTTTGATACTTTTTACACTGAATTCTTGTTTTGGTGTGTTTAATAAAGGATAATTGCAGGCTATAAGGCTTGTGTTTTAATTAACTGTGTTATTATGCAGATAAAACTGATAAACTGTGAATTACTAGATTCCGTATATGTTAAATGTGCTGGAGTCTGGCCTGTGAAACCTACTGCAGTTGATCTACTGCAAAGGTTTTTTCTTGGGACCAGCCTTAACCTGTAATATGCAGCAGTTAAACGGAAATATCAACAGTTTGTTTTGTATAATGGTGTGTAATTGTAGAGTTGCCCTATGCACCATCAATAACATTTGTTACTCTCTCATCTAGCTTAGTGAATGCTGTGGATGTTAAATGGATTCCGTCAAGTTTTGATGGTAACAGTCCCATTCTCCGGTTTACCATCGATTTTCGACTTGTTGTCATGGGTAAGCTTTTTGTCGTCGTACTGTTGTCATCAGCTAAGTGTGCACTGAATGTTTAATGAATTCTGCTTGAAGCTAAGCACTTTCTATAGTTAGAGAAATACTAATAAATGTCTGTATTAGATAATTTCTAATAATAGCAACAACAATGATAACAATATACTAAGTTACTTGCATCTCATATGACCAACTATTTGCTCATTTTGCTGGGTATAAGTTCACATATATTGTGCATAGTTATGTTTTTTTTTGTACTAACCAGCACTAACTCAGTCCGGTCGTCTCCGTCGTTGCACGTTTTCCGCAGCAGACTGAAAACTGAACTTTTTGCCCGGTCTTACAGTCATGACTAACAACGTCTTATTGCACTGACTACTATTACGTGACTTCACTGTTTAGGCTTATTGTTATGTGTCCTTGTGATCTTAGGACTTAACGCCATGCTAAAGTTAATTCGTCCTTCATCATCATCATCATCATCATCAACTCATTAAGCAGTGTCTGACTGAAATGAGTTCCATTTTGCTTCAAGCAATATTTGCTGCACCTGCAAATACAAAGTCTACAATGTTATGCTAGTTTCTTTTCTTTCCTATATGCATTGTTAAATGAACATCTTTGGTGATTTTGAACAGTTTCATTTTAGCAGCAGTGTGAATTTCGTTTCTGCTTGCTAGGATCGAGTGGTCCACAGGCAAGCCCAACGTGGCAGAGTTATGCGACCGATGTGTCGTCGACGGCAAGGCAGCACACAGTGGAGGGTTTGCGTCCGGCTCAGTCCTACCAGTTCCAGGTGAGTGCGGTCAATGCTGTCGGTAGAGGTCCAGCCAGTCAACCGAGTCCCATCATCACATTGCCCGAACAACGTGAGATCAGTTTCTCGGCTGCTTTGCACTGTTCTTTTTATCAAATTAACATACATAAGTTGTTTTTTGGTGCGTCACTGTGTTAGAAGATTATTAGAACTACCGTTATGTTAATTACATATGCACACTTATAATGGAGTTCTTACAATTTTAGGTTTAGCTTGTTTTTTTTGTGTTTTGTGTTTCTGTAAAGGTTAAACTTACTGTTTCGTTATTATGTGTTTGTGTGCATTCCACCTGGAAAGGCCGTCCCCGAAATGACCTATACTGTGTCGGGTGGGACGTTAAACCCTACTCACTCACTCACTGTGTTAGAATGCTGTTGCATAAGCTTGTGTATTGAGCTTTAATGGAGCTCAAGACATTTCTGGTTGTTATCTCGCAATAAATCTTCATTTGTGCTGTAAATATATGACTTGTGTAATTTGGCTGGCTTATTTGCGTCAATCTGCTCAGGCTGTTTTAACGGATAAGTTGCACAATTTTGCATAACTGTTATAAAGTGCTAATTGGATTCATCAGATGTTAATTTGTCAATATTTAATTATCTTCCCGTTGCTAGAATATTGTTATACTGTAAAAATGAGTTTTAAAGTGTTTGACAATTTTGATGGAACTGTGATGTCACTTATTACTATTAGTGTCAGTGTAGCATCAGAGAAAATTTGATACTAGCAGCGTCATTGGATTGCGGTTCCGGGCATAGGGACTTTGCTTGCATTTTGAGATGTCGCTGTCATACCAGATATAGGCCAACTGTATGCCCTTTTCATTGCACCAGTCGCTAACAACATCTGACTTCTGCGTTCGGAATGCAAGCGAGTTTCCTGCCTTGACGCTATGGCAGCATGCTAGATTTGCATGCTGTAGTACACACCATGTACAAAGCGTACACATCATCATTCAATTTGCACAACATTATTTTTATTAAAATTAATTCAAAGTGATGTTTTTATTTCTTTGGATCAGCATATTATTAATTAGCATTACATTCTACACTTATTTATCCAATATCGTTTTTCATGCGACTTAGCCTTTAAGTAGAATGTTGTGATCTAGCGCAAACCTGTTACTAATGGTGCATATTTCAAAAAGCATTTGATGACGGATTTTTAAACTTTGTCATCATCTAATTTATTGGTTAGCTTATGTTGTATATTGGCCTGTTTTGTCGCATATCAGAGCAGTGTAAGGCTCTGATGACAATGATGATGAATAACAAGAGCCGAACTCATTTGATTTTAGAGAGTATTGCTGCAAGTTGCATGTCAGTTTGTCCACAACTTGCAATGCAAATTATGACTGGGGTATAGGACCCAACAAATTTCCCTTTTCCATGCAGGACTGTGAACTTTGTTACTTGGGTCACACAAGTGTCTCAATCCGATGGCTTTCTATTATGTTTCACGACTTAAGCATAATACACAAGTGTGACGGACAAAGAGACCAATCGACTGACCTCGCTACAGTAACATATGTTGCAATACTGTAACGTTGTATGTATAGCACCCAGTGGGCCGCCACGTGGTGTGATCGGCTCCGTACGCTCCAACAGTTCCATCGTTCTGCAATGGCAGAGTCCCAACCCGGACCACTGGAACGGACAGCTGCTTGGCTACGTGGTTCGCTATAAGTTGTCTGGCTACCCCGACTCAACGCAGAGCATTGATAACATCACAGCGTTCCAGCACAGTGTCATCCACGAGCTGACTGGACTAATATACTTCCAGGAGTACCAGATAGCCGTCGCTGCATACAACAGTCGCGGCGTCGGTGTATTCAGCTTCGACGTCTTTGTGCGAACGTCGGAGGGTCGGCCGACAGCCCCACCGAGGAATGTGTCCGCTACAGCCATCACTTCAACAGCAATTGCAATGCGCTGGTTGCCTCCCAGCCCGCAGCACATCAACGGCATCACGCAGGGATATCACGTCAACTTAACAGCGACAGCGACATTTAATGACAGCATGCTGAGTTTACGGCGAACGTTTATCTCCAACTTAACTAACATGCTTGGCGAGCAAACAGCCGTGATTACTGGCCTCTATAAATACACAGAGTACCAGCTGATTATCATGTGCTTTACGGCTGCTGGCTCTGGGCCACCGAGTCAACAGATTAGTGTCCGGACACTCGAAGACGGTAACATATTGTTATTGCAGAAATTACTTTCCTGTTTTCGCTTTTCTGTGTAAGCAGATTTTGTCATTATTTTCTTTGAGACCATGGCAGAAGACAACTCAGTTTATGTGCTGTTAATTTTTTTTATTCTGTGGTCATCCTGATATTTCACGATATGAGACTTGCCTGCGCATCTGTCTATCCATCCCATACAGGCTTCTAACTCGTAAACAAAGCAGCATTGAAAACCAGAATTGGTGTGAAGGTTTTTCATAGCAGGAATCTTTGATGTGCTATTTTTTATTTAGGTTTAATCTTAGCACTTTGGAGATTTAGGCAGATTGCTTTATAACGCCTAATTAGTTATTTATTACATGGTGACAAATTGCAAATGCAGAAAAGTCACACATCACTGCACGGAAGCATAGACATAGACATAGATCTACTTTCTAGTTAGTGATGCAAATGCCTTTTGACATGCATCATGTAATTTACACAGTATCATGTGGGGTGTATGCTATTATGTTAACAGTGCCTGATGCTGTGGCGAGTTTAACATTCACCAATATATCTGACACTTCAGTTGTCGTCATATGGACTCAGCCATATTTCATTAATGGCATTCTCATTGGTATGTGTCAGGAACATTGCTTCATCGTACTTGCGTTGTCAGTGTCTAATGTACCCATGGGGTCATGCTAACTGATGGTATGGGGAACTATATATGGAACTCTGTGTTCAAAAGCATTGGATAATGTCAAAATTTAGTTTCCGTAAGCTCAGTTTTTGGTTCTGTATTTTGTGACGGAGTTGTTTTGTTGTGCATTGTGTGGCATCTCTGAATGGAAGTTGTGGGTTGCCACAGCTGACTTAAGGGGATGTCAGACGAATGACAAAGTCGGCCAACTTTTGTGGGCATGGTTGAGTTGCCCGACAAAATCGGCCAACAAAATTGGTGAACCATGACACACGGCCGATAGTTTTGTCTGCTACTTCATACGTTATCAGCTAGCACAACAGCTGAATGCAGATTGCAAAATAATACTTGCATCACTTTTTTTCTGCATCTAATGAACGAAAATAATAACAAACACAATGAATAACTAAAATAAATACTCATCTTCCGTTGTAAACAGTCACCATGGCCAAATAAACAAAATTTGTTGTCCGATATACGATAAGTCGGCCGACAAAATCGTCGAAGATAGAACATGCTCTATCTTGGCCGACAAAATCGGGCGCTTTTGTTGGCCGACAAAATCGGGCGATTTTTGCATGACACACGACAGATTTTTGTTGGGCGATTTTGTCGGCGGATAAAATCGGCCGACTTTGTCGTTCATCTGACATCCCCTTTAGATGATACAGTATTATCATGGTGCATGATTGACTTTCGTTGTGTGCTTTTCGGATCAGTCTGCGATATAGATATTTGTCATATTCTATGATGTTTGCGATCGTTAGCACCTCTGGAACTGTATCCCTTCAGCACTGTGCAGTCGGAAAATGCGTGTATGTATTCATTTTTCATTTATTGTCAGCTTGTGCTGCTATCTGGTGATAAACGCAGACCTGCTGTGCTGTGGCTGGCTAGGCTACACATTGTCGTACACAGAGAAAGCTGATGCTGACAGTCGTAACACAATTACCACAAGGCTGGCGTCGACCATACAGAACTACACAATCAACGGGCTGCGTCCTACAACAGTCTATACAGTGCAGCTGTATGCTAGTACTCGGGTCGGCACTGGGCCTTCCCGTTCGCATGATGTCCAGACTGCACGTACTCCTGGTATGCTGCTTTGTACCTCATTGGTAGTTACACACACACACGTATATATATACACTGTGGGTCATAAAAAACGTGGCACTTTACTTTTGTCAATGTCTTCGCCGATTATTGACCAATTTTCGAAATTCTTTCACTGGTACACTCTGCAGACAATTTGCAATAGTATGATTATTATATATCTCACCACACGGTAAATGCGTTTCTGCACTAACTTGTGAAATATATATGTAAGCAAAAACTAACGATAATAACAAAAATTTAGGTAAATGAAAAAAATGCTTCAGACCAACGTTGCGATGAATGATCTGTATGACACTAGACTGTGTTAGACTTACACAGTTTAGTGTCATAACAGACCATTCTTTGCGATATTGGTCTGAAGTGTTTTTTTTTTCAATTTTACCAAAATGTTTGTTTGTTATTATTGTTATGCATGCATATTTCATTGATATTTCACAAGGTAGTGTAGAGATGCATTAATGGTGTGGTGGGATATGTAATAATCACGTTATTTCAAATTGTCTGCAGTGTGTGCCAGTGAAAGAATTTTGAAAATCGATTAATAATAGGCGAAGATATGGACAAAAGTTGTGCCACATTTTTTGCCCACCCTGTATATTCCGGGTGGCACTAAAAAACGTCCTGAAATTTGCGTAATTATAACAGTGCACATATTTTATGGAGATAAATTTCCCTTCACGCATTTGTAGACCAAAGTTAGAAATTTCAGTGACTTTACTAATGACACCACTGAATGCCGCTCAATGAGGTAAAACAAGTTAAAAATCTAACGTTCCATCACACTGCATCAAAGCAACTCAAAATTTTCTTCAACACAACATACCAGATTTCATCAGCTCACAAGAATGAACATCGCATTCAACAGATTTGAATTCCGCTACATTATTCAGTTTGGGATATCTTTAGGGACCAACCAAATTCACGGGAAAAAATGCATGATTCACGGCAGAATTTTTAAAATGTGTCAAATTTCACGGAAAACTCACGGAAAGAGTTTCGGAAATTCACGGGCCACACAGACGTTATTTCAAGGTGCTGTGCTAATGCAGACGAAGAAATTTCAGAACAACGAATATTTACTACACTAAGTCAAGACTCAAGACAGTCAATGTCAACTACTTAGTGCTGAAGTGCGACATGTAGCAAACAGCAACATCTGTACAAAAGCTATTGATAAAACTCTGGAATTGTCATAAATTAAACTAAAAGCGCTAAAATTCACGAAAAATAACGGATTTCACGGAAATCAGCGTTTTTCATGGAAGAAGGTCAATTTCACGGAAAATGTCACGGCTGTGAAATCGTGAATTAAGTTGGTCCCTAGATATCTTGCAAGAACTTGTCTATGAAGGAAGGCATGAGCCATTTGCGAACCTCAAAGATTGGAATGTTATCACAGACACATGGCATGACGTCGACATTAGACAGCCAGAATCAGAAAAACCATATTGTAGTGGAAAAAGCATCTAGCAGCAGTGGCAAAGGAGAATGGAGGACCTAATCAGCATATTTTCTGCTGATCATTTGACTGGTGATTCGGCCTACTGTGACATTTTAGCATAGCCTGCGTACAAGTGGCAACGCAAATGATGAGCCGCTTGCAAAAATTGCTTTATGGCGTGTGACGCTATTTTGTCTGTATCACAGCTAATACAGTAGTGTTTTAGGCAAAAACTCCTACACTTATTCGGAGATGTTCAATCATTACATATATGCCTTTGCACTAATTCATTTTGACCACTCGGCTGAATAATGGATGCAAATGTTTGGGGCATTTTTTGCACCACCCGGTAATGCCGTTTTTTTCTGATAGCTGCCTAATTTATAAAACTTCAGATTTTTTTCGTTTTTCTACATGAGCAGCTTAACTATGCATAAGTTTTTTGGTAACTTTCTTGCAAGTTTATGTTACGATCACACTTTTTTGTTGTTCTCATAAGTCTGATTTTTCCTAAGCTTTTCGTAACTTGGGTTTGCAGATTTTTGTGAATTAGGCCCAAGGTTGGTCAGCTTCTTTTTTGATTCACGGTCTCCGTTGGTCCTGAGCATCCTCTTGCGACAGGGAAAAACTTTTTGTTTATTTTCTGACACAGTCTTGCCAGTATCTGCATGGTTAGTGCATGAGACATTAGCTATAAGCTGTGTTTTGCTTTATTTTGATTTTGTTTAATTGTAGCATGTCAATGACAGCCTGCTAGTGTAGTTTTTTTGTAACATTTTATACAACTATTTTGTGAAAAGTTGTACTTGGGTTTGAGTTTACTTAAATTTGCATGCTATATGATTTACTTACTTTCTTTGTATCACCCACTGTATTCTGAACAGTGTCTCCAGATGCACCAACAAGCCTTGCTGTCACCAACATTCATGCAACGCAAGTTCAGCTTCGGTTCATTCCGGGTTTTAGCGGTCACACATACATCTCGTCATGGATTTTGGAAGCACAGAAGGACTATGTTGTCTCTAATGACTCCTGGACTTGGATCTATTCCACATTCGACCCGGACGCCGTGTCTTTAACAGTCCTCGGCCTGCAGCCGTTCGCTGCATACCGGCTGAGACTCAGAGCTGTTAACGTTGCTGGTCAAAGTCCACCAAGCCAACCCACAGCCTGGTTTGACACTCTGCAGGCCGCTCCATCACGACCTCCAACTGGACTGATTGTTCGACCACTTAGTGAAACGGCTCTGCTCGTACGATGGGCGGTATGTTAGCATTTCACTTCATTAAGTTGTTCAGCTCTAGCTAATGATAATTTGATGATCTCACTTTTCTGGGATTAATTTGATCTCCTGTGGATCCTACTTTTCATTGTTGTGCAGCCTCTATTACATGGCGTATAATACTGAAATGAAGAACACGAAGTGTGTCAGCTTATGAGTAGGGACAGGTAGCTTTCCAATAATAAGCAGTGATAACATGAGTTTTAGAATTTATAGTCATACGCTGAAAGGTGTTTTGAGTACAGCCGATGATGCAGCACTGGTGAAATGGCAACAAATACCACAGTCGTATACACTGTGTCCCAAAAAAACATCCCCGACATTTTTGCCTATAACTTGAAAACCAATTGTCTGATTTTGATAATTTTTGGTACAAATATTTCGACACAACCTGACATCAAATGACCATTTAGTTTCCCACCTCGCTGAATGTATGCTTTTGCACTACCTAGGGAAAACAGATCAAGCGAAATATGTGTTGAAATAAACAGAAAACCTGAAAAAACATCCCCAACATTATTGATCGTAACTTAAAGAAAGATTAACAGATTTTAATAATTTTTGGCTGAAAAATTTCCGACACAACTGGCTATTAAGTAAGTGTTTTAGTTTCCACCTCACCCAACGTCTGCTTTTGCACTACCCGAGGAAAGCAGGCCAAGCATAATATGTGTTAAAATGAATGAAAAAACGTTCATAAATTTTGTCTGTCCTAATCTGTGGGCCCCAACAGTCGGTCTATTACAAGGTTTGACTGTTATGCAGCAGTGTGACTACAAGATGAAGTTTTGGAATGTTTGTGAAGTCAAGAAGCGACTGGT
>Ga0056128_1007544_pt1 | contig 13722 bp, 12 predicted proteins | sample WorMetLIZISLAND2_FD_71113 | JGI IMG/M metagenome (GOLD analysis project Ga0056128, IMG submission 71113) | Marine gutless worms symbiont microbial communities from Max Planck institute for Marine Microbiology, Germany - Olavius geniculatus... ... | reverse complement strand
TTTACATGAAACAACAGAAGTCTCCCTCTAAATTTATTAGCTTTAATGTAAAATGTACAATTATCACTAACAAGTAAGAAAAAATAGAATTAATTAACTTGTTACTTGCAAGTATAGTACAGTATAATAATGAACGAGTTTGCATTATGCAACAATAACTTGAGCTTCAGTCATTTCAATAACAAGCAGCTCCAATGCTGTTTCTTACAAATCAACAACTGCTAACCACACAATACCCATGTTTAGTATCCATGAAAAACCGTATTTTTGAGTTCTCAAGCATACAGTTTGGTGATTCTAACAATTATTTTGGTATCTGACAAAAACTGGTGAAAAGATTGCGACACAAATAGGTTAGGTAGCAAATGAGGTCATATAAAAATTCATATTCAATTTTAAACAACTCATTAACAAAAAAATACACTACAATAAAAGTTCCTACACCACATATTACACAATACAAAAATAAGTTACATGTCATGTATTATATCTATGTATCATTTTAAAAGGTACATTTTACACCTTGTTGTATATGCTAAAACACTGATCACACAAAAATATGCAATAAAATCGCAAAAAACGTGACTGTTAACAGCAGAGGTGACAGCATTAATAACAAGTTAGCAAATCAGGCGATGAACGTGGCAGTATTCTGAAGCAAGGGCAACGTAATATCACACACACAATATTAATGGCATCAGTGGTCAAAGCTCACAAATTACCACATCAACATCAGCTCAATTTTCCAATCTCCGCCTTCTTGAAAACTCGCGATGCAGTAAATACAACTGAATCAATGATGCCAGTAACTGTGAACGTTCCACCAACAATAGCACACACCTAGCAAAACAAAACAACAGCACATTTTCAGCATCTATGTGAAATGAAACAGACAGTACAGTATATAACGCAGTGCCATGTAATGTAAAACATTGCAGAAAAACCTCAAATGGTATTCTTAACATACTGTGATCTTGACCTCTGCCCCCAAATGGGAAACAAACAACAGGACCACAGAAACCAACCAGACCTAACTGAATTTGACAAAAAACTGCTGACGTTAATGCAAATTATCACAAATGGTGCAATGTCGCAGTGCTTATGAACTGCTGCTAAAATGAGCTGTGACAAAATATTGTGGAAGAAATTCTGTTTTAATGTTCACGTATGTAGCAGATGATGACAAAATTTGAATATACTGTTTTGTTTGGCATTGGATGAGATTCGTATTTAGTTATGATCAAAATAAATGTGTTAACATAAAGCCACTCTAAATGACTCAGTTAGCTACCCTTGTCACTCCCTGATGTATAGTACTATAGTATCGATCTCTGGTAGGCCACTCAGCCTTTTTAGCAATTTCCTCTCTCACAAGCCAAATATTTATTTACTTACATCTGCAACCAAAATTCTATCTGCTACACAATAAGCTGAAGCTGAAGATGAATTATGCACTGAAAAAGTAAAAGAATCAACCAGGGCCAGATCATGGTCCTTTCAAGCCCTGAGGCTTGAAAGTGACTGTGGGCCCCTCGTACATATACTTGCAATATTGAATTTTTGTTAGTTCTACTTGTACTGTTACTTTCTTTGCTTAAACAATAACTGCAAACAACGGTGGCGAAACAAATTTCAAACCAAAAATCTGAGCTAATGCTCAGGAGATGCATGAAAGAGCCTATAGCAGTTCCTGTTTGCAGGTAATCTTGGTTTATCTCCATCCATTTTGTTGCAATCCATTTTTCTGCAGTTGAAAATTGCAAAAAATCTCCAAAAAGGTCATTCAAGGTCATCAATGTTGGTACCATTAAAAAGCATGTCATCAGTGCTTGTAAGCAACATGTCTGTGCCTATCTGCAACCGTTTTCATAATAGACAAGCCAATAGCACAAAAATAACCGCTTTTTAGGGGTACCTTTCTTTGACACCCACATGTGCAGGCCTCCTTGAACATAGGGAATCTAGCTAAAATACCAAACATTTTATACGCAAGTTGTCAGTCTATCTCCAGCCATTTTGGTGCAGTTCACTTTTGAAATGTGTGTCGCAGCCTGATATCGCAAAAGAATTCACTAAAACCCCTTATTTTGGGGGTTCAATGTCATCCAAGAGCATCGATGTTGACATTCCTAAGAAGCTCATCGCCAGTGCTTGTTATGATAAGCAGCATGTCTGTGCCTATCTGCAACCATTTTCACACTAGACCAGCCAATAGTGGTAAAATAATATCTTTTTAGAAGGATGCCCTTGTGTCGCCCCTTGTTCATGGGGATCCCCTTGACACAGCGACATGAAATTTTGTCACGAAATACTAGAAACTGTAGGCTATCATACGGTGAAAACCCAAAGTCTCTATCTCACCTGTCCTCAAATCGGTACCGGACTGTGACAGACAGACGGACAGTCAGAATTACTGTAGCTAATACACGCTAGCTCTCGCGTGTAAATAGAGGTACAGATAATCTGCGAGTGAAGCAAGCAGAAAAAAAGAACTGTTATAAGCAGAATTAGCAAAAGTTTTAGTCTAGAAGACCGCACATTTGCTCTTCAAAAATTTCGGGGCGCATGGTCCGGGCCCACGCCCAGGCCCTGAGGCTTCAGCCTCACCAGCCTCATGAATGATACGGCCCTGGAGTCAACAAATACAACAGGACAATAAAGCACATGACATAGCAAGTTACTTAAAATGAACTAAATTGTGTCAAAATGCAGCAGAGCTCACTAACTGTTGTAACAAAGCTGTATAGTGGCTTTCGCTTCTCCGTGTACTTGACTGTTATTGGACTGAGATCGTAGTGAAACCAAACCGCTGGGTGCAGCTTTCCAGGCCCAGGCAATACATACACCTGAAATACAGGTACACAGCTAGCAAAGCCTGGCCATGTTTTAATAAACTTGCAAGTTAAACTTGAAAACAATAACAGATAAGTGTTCAAATTAGTTGAAATTGTCAACTTCTTTGTGTCTTTGACAGTTTGTTCATTTGATAATGGCAAAATCTAGTGGCAAACAGAAATTGTTCCAAAGAAAGAAGCAGCTGCCGAAATGTCAACATGTTAGTAAGTAAAGGTTGGAAATGATCTTTATTCACCAAGACAAAACAGAAAGAACGGGTTTAACTACAAACAACAATTACAATAAAAATATTATAATGAATTTTAAAAAAAAACTACCAAAATGCATTATCAAGATAGTGCACTATGTGGAGAAAAATTCTTGACTTTCGGAGTCAGTCGAGCCTAGCAATCAGCCATGTCAAACAAAATGCATAAACTTGCACTGATAATAGCATTTAGACACTAACCCTCTTTGCATAAGTGTACTGACAGGCATACAGTGGACCCTTTCCACCGACTTCATCAACGACTGTCGGAACCACTTTTAGGAAGTACTCGTGAGCAGCTACGGATGCTGCAACATCAGTGACACTGACACAGATCATGTTGTGTGCTTGCTGAATAAATCCAAATATTACAATCAATCACACTTCATACCAATGACTAACAATATTTTAAAGACAAACGCTTGTTAGCAGTACGGCAGTCTAAATTTTTTTTACCCAAACTACATAACAAGGGATAATCAAAAGTGGTCAACCTTGGAGAGAACTGATCATTATTTAGTCCAGAGAAAAATGGAATTATCACTGTGCCTAAAGAAGAGCAAGACAGTAAATTTAGCTGGTAACAGAGGCAAGACATTACAATTACAATACTGAAGTTATTAACTAAAATAGTCATCCAAACAGTTTTACTTCCATTCCATGCTAGCATGAATAGTGTAGGCCATACAAGTTTTATTCAAATTCCATCTTGAACATTAATGTGCCACAGTGAATAAAAAAGCTATGAACAAATGCTACCAGGTGAACAGTATACCATTAGAGTTGCTTTCAGATAGTCCAGAGAGCGGGCTGAAAGATCCTGGTAACTTCAAATTCTGTCAGTCATGTTCCACAGTAACAACAATGAGTAAGCTGAAAGCTCAGATAAATCAAACCTTTCACGGCAATAAACAGATTATAGTTTTGCTAGCAACGACTGTTATGCTTTCTGTCAGTTGTCATGCCCCTTCCAACTGTTCTCATGCAATGAAAAGAGCATTACTGATCACAGTTCCAAAAATAGCTCAGTCCTTGGAGTGAAACTTGGCAATTGACCAGAACAGATGCACACAACCTGGATGAGTGGAGAGTGAGAAACAATGGGAGCTGGCCCAGCTGGGTAGCTCAGGTTTATCTTCAGAACGGCCATTCAAACACTGTGTGTATGTAAATATACTAGAAGGCGCTCGTCAGAGTGCATATCTGTGCCAAGTTACAAAATAGTAATTTAACTGCATCTTGTAAGTTTGTTAGTTAATAATAAAATAACTGACAAAAATTATTTCTTTATTAATGTTATTGCTATAGCATTAGTTTATAGCATTCGCCACTCCCTGCATCTCTACAAGCATTGCTGCTGGTGACATCACAAACAATACACAAACTGTATTATGACATCATTAATATTATCACATCATGCTGCTGTGCACAGACAGACACACAGAATGATGCACACAGAGTGAATACATTATCTACACTATTCACTATGTTAACTAGGTGGAGATATTTTAAAAATGAGTTAGTGCAATGACAGAGACAGATGAATGAAAAGAGTCTTACATGGACGTCCGAATCACCAAAGGTCACGGAGTTGATATCGTGTGACATATCAGGAATCATTGGCTGTTCTCGAGATGAGTGGGTTGATATGTGAAAATTTCCTGGTACCTGCACAGGACAGCAGGACTGAGTATTTTAGACAACCATCCGCTGAAGTAATCCAATGCAAAACAAAAAACATATGAAATCCCCACTAGAAATTTGGGACAGAGGCCAATGTGAGTATGCCCAGCACTGTTAGTCTGATTGGGGAAAAAATTTAGGGAGTTGAAATTCTACTTGTAGCAACTCGATTTGTGGACCAAACTTAGATGCATTAGCGTACCCAGAATGCACATTTTCTACTTGGGGTGGGTCAACATGCCACTATAACCATGGACTATAACTTTTTTGTTAGCAGACCAAAGTTCATAAATTTTTTGCCCAACACTGAAGGGGTTGTAGTTGATCAGCTGCTATTCCGATTTTTGATTTCTTGATCCATTTGAAAGATATTCACAGCACAAATTGAAAGTTGTCCTAAACTGCATCAAATTTAGGACGTTTTTTGCCCTTCCAACAAATTTTAAGGGGATAATGCCCCCCCAAAAAGTTGTATCTGCATTATCATACCTACCTAATGGCATATCACGTGGCAAAGTTTTGTGGGCTACTCCCCTACCCCCAAAGTTACAGGCACGGATACTTTAAATTTTAAGCCAATTTTTGATCCCCTTTTGAAAAAAAATTGTTGGGGACCCCATCCCCAATGGGTGTGCACTATTAAGACTTGGTCATTCTCTAGCATTTGTAAAGCCCCCAGCTTGTACAGGGCACAACATTTATGAGACCTGGCTTCTACCTGAGGTTTTAGAGTAAATGATGTTGGCCTGGTGTGCTACCAGAATTAAACAGTCAGAAAACTCATAACAAAAGCATGCACTGTACCACAAAAATCACTTACCACATGAATACTGAAATGTTCCAAAGTTCAGATCAATAACAAAATAAACAACAAATGCATGTACCCTCTTGATCTTAAAGTGTGCCGTGAAATGACAGCCTTCACTGTTGTTTACTGGAAGGCGTATAACATTTTCAACGGCACCAAGCTCGTGACGACCCAAACTGTCTTGCAAATCAAGACCTAAATCTGCAACAAATGCCATCCAGTGTATGCAGTATAATGCTAGACAATAAATTCACCTTGTACAGAGCAGGAAATGCAATGAGCCAGTGTCGATGCCACATTTTGCCCAAAATACCAAAGAAAATAAGCTGCTGATATAGTAAATGAAAAAGGCTGGAAGGAACATCGTAAGCTTACATTGACATTGCATTCTGGGAAGAAGAACATCAATATGAACTGGTATTCTTCCATCTGATTCATCAGAAACATACATTTCACTTATTCTGCACAGCCACAGGACATGCACACACTTTCAATTATTTTATTATGAAAACCGCTAATAATGAACACGAATAAAGAAACACATATATATGTAAAATACGTAAGTAATAAAAATGACTTCTTTTTAAAAAATGCAACCATTCATAAACAGGTAATTACTAATTTGAAGCAAAAACCAACAAAATACAAAAAGAAGCATTTTTCACAGATGTACAGCGCAAACTGGCTTACATTTCAACGGTCAAGAAAGAGACGAGCTCAGATACAAAGAGCACACTCATGAACACGCAGCTCATAATTGATATGATAGCTCCGGTGTAGGTGGGCTCCGTCAGGTCCTTGGGGATCTTGCGGTAAACATCAAGACTACAAAACAAACATAAAGTCAGACACGTTCAGCATGCATGTCACACAGTATTTCTTAAGCGATGATCACCCTACTGATTTAGGCAATTGACCGATCGATCACCTCAAATGGTAAGCCCTGATGCCAAGTTATCATAATGCCAATGCACGTGACAATCTGGGTCCTTCTCTTTTCCTCCCCCTTCTCTTCCTCTTTTCTGCTTTCCCCTTTTTCTCATTTTCCCTCTCCCTTCACTCCCTCTCTTTGCCTTCTTTCCCATTTCCTCCCCTCCCTTACCTTAGAAATTGGGCCCTTTAAATCCAGCTAGGGGACTTAGGAGATCACTGTGAGCTCCCCAGCAAGGTCTGGGGAGAACCCCCACTAAAATCGAATTCGGTGGACTTTTTAATGCTAATCCTACTTTCGCAGTCACACTGCGGCTGCACGCAGTCATTGAAAATAGTGCCCAAAAATTCGTCTAAACGCTTCTTTTTCACACAAAAAAATCCGAAAAATTTCTGGTAAGGGAGCACAGCCACGGGCACAGTCTCTCCACACCTTTTCTCCAGTGGGGAGGTGACACCATCCCAACGCCCAGTGCCCTACCCCTCAAGTTCCCCCTACATCCATATCCTGGCTACGCCACTGAGTCACAGTGCCACGAACTGAAATAGACCTCTGGGCAAGCTATTCTTGGTCCCATTCTACTTGTCACCCTTCTCATTTCTTCCTTCAACGGCCAGAGAGCTGAGACGTGTTACAGGAATGGATTAAGTTACCACGTCATCCTTACCGACGAATGTCGTAGTACATCGCAATAGCAATATTTTTGTGTGAGATATAATTATAAAGTACAGTTAAATATCACAAGCATCATTCTACGCTATACATGATACACCTGGGAATCAATAATTACAGCCCTCGGCGCTTCGGCAGCGTGCTTACGGCTGATTCGCTGCTGCACCGTAGTGTTCTCATAAAGAACTGTAAAGTTATTCGCCAGAGGGCGACCATATTCGCGCGTGTTTAATGCCAAATTATTTTTTAAAAAATACTGTGAAACAACAGTACAGGGAATATGCGAATACAATAGCAAAATTGCTTATTATTTCTAACAGCATTATGTAGACTTATACAAATTTTAAAATAATGTGTTATACCTATACAAGGAGGCTTATCACACCTTAATAAACGTTCGCCTTTCGGTATGTCTACCAACAAGGTGCCCACATTATCATACTTACCTGGCACGGGAGAGTCGGTGATCAGCGAGGCCGATCTCCCAGGGTGAGGCCCTTCCATTGCACTTCGGTTGGGTTGACCCCTGCGATTACCCCAAATGTGGGTAAGTCGAGTGCATAATTTCTGGTAGTGGGGTTCTGCGTTCGCGCTATACCTTTACATTGAAGCAAAATTAAAAGCCAATACTGTCCTACTCAAAAATAGATCGATCAAGACTACATCGTTGCGTAATGTACGACATTTCTCATAAGAGGATCTGTAATTCCGTAAATTAATAGAAAAATGACGAAAGGAAGTTGCGTTTATACGTCCGTTGCGTTGCGCACATTTCATGCGTTGCGTAACTTGCGTTGGATGGAAACCACGCTCATGCTACTTCATCACTGATTTCAGCCGAGTCTCGTTTTATACACGACGGAAATGACGTCATTCATAGCAATACATTGCTAAGGAAGCCATCTTTGCATGTGGTTGGAAAATAGGTGTCGTTGGCAGATTATCAACTGCATGCGACGATAGCGAACGTATCAGCATGTTATTAATATGGGCTTATTGAAGCATCTTTCACCTCCAACGAATGGAAAGTTGGTCTGGTCAGGCTAAGCGCCAAGCTGGATTACATAGAGAGATGAAGAATCCGGCGTATAATGGCTGATGCGGGATTGGCGTCACATAAGGACGGCGATGGGAAAGGACCGCGAGGAAAGACACCGACTGACTCACGGAAGACAAGAACTGACCAGGCTGGAAGTGGGACAGGTGCTGATGACAACGATACGTCAGCAGTAGCCAGTCGTCGTGTGACGAACGTGTCTGTGAGTGACAGTGAACAGCAGCAGCAGCTACAGCAGACAAGAGATGCCAGGCGCGGCATCGTTCGTAGCTCTTCTCTTGTTGCGGTGGAAGCCACAAACCCGGACGCACCACTGCGGCTGATTGTCGTCTCCAGCAAGATCAGAAACAGCTCAGTGATGCACTCTGCCGTGCTGCCGAATGTCGTATTTGTTCAGTATAAATACGAGACTGCAACCATCGACAGCTGTTTAGGTACAAGTTTTCATGTAATAATGCACAATCGGTGTTTTGCTTTTGTTTATTGCAGACATTAATTAATCAGTTGTTGTACTTTATTACACCACATGTTACCAATTTATGTGCAGTATGTGAAATTACTCCATTATATATTAAAATTGATGTTTTATTTATGACATGTATGTCACCTGTGCAAAGCAGCAAGTGTTAACTGGTGAGCACACTGGTGCTATAAGCCATTTTATTTAAGCCATTCTATTTTCTGCTCATATGTTCTTTCTGTCTGTCTGTCTGTCTGTCTGTCTGTCTGTTTGTCCTGGACGGATGCGCAATTGAGTCAACTGTCGCTGCAAACAGTTTGCAGTGACAGTCCAGTCCGTCCGTTCGTCCGTCTATCGGCCTATACAGCTGGATGCATTGAGCATGCATCCACTTTGTGCTCAGCCTGCTGCAGGCAGCACGGTGTGGGTGTGTCGTCGAATCATGGTGCTTTTTGGCCCTGGTTCAATTGTGCACTCTGTGCTCTGTTGTCTCAGCTGCGGCCGAGCAAGAAACGGGACTAGTGAAAGCACGTGATATGTTTTCCCGTGAGCGAGCGACCATACATAAGAGCAAGTCGAAGCTCATTTTATTGACTGTTTGTGCTCTAATTATCTTATCAACGATGTGACAGTTGGGTGATTATTTTTACAGATTACAGTCTGCGACCTGCAGTTATTGGTGTCCAGTAGAGCTCTGCACGGGCCGAAATTTCATGATGTCGTTTCGGCCCATAACGGGCCGGGCCGCCAGGCTGCCTGGCCCGTGCAGAGCTCTAGTGTCCAGATCTGGATCTGGATAGTTAGTCGGCAAGGCCCCAGGACTGGGGCATCACACTGACAGATCTAAAAAAGATCCGTCGTCCTCTGTCAAGCCACAATTCCTGTTTCATTTATCTGTCTGTCGTAGTACTCAGATCAGTCATAAAGGCCTACAAAGCGTGCACACATTGTCCGTCCCCCATGCCCCACTTGCTTCGATTTATCGCGCAACATATGCAGTACAACCAAGTCCACAAAAATAAAGTAATGGAGTTTGGGTCTTACTCTTTAATTAATGTCAGTTGTGTCTGACAGGCATACTAACTTGACATTTAGCCTAATTGTGACGAAGTTTATCAGCCTCTGTCAATATCTGTGTTTCTAGTTATACTTACTCACTGTCGGTTTTTGACGTGTTACAGCTACATGTAGCCCTATGACCCGTCACTGATAACCAAAGACCGACAGCAACTGCAGTGCATCTGTTGGACAGTTATCGTCTCATCATCATCATCATATATTCATTTAATGTAAAGTTGACAAGCGCAACTTTTAACAATGCAACCACAAGATACACATAATAAATCTAAATCAAAAAAAAATCTAAAGTCTGTCCGTCGTCTGTCTGTCACGGATGTATTGTGGCTATATGGTAAGTCTGAGGGGTGATGGTACTATCGGATAGGGTGCTGGCGACTTCTTATAGGCTGTCAGTAGTAACCATGTCTCAGTCTGCAGCGGTTTGGTCACAATTTTTACATTTAAAACTATTCTAAACAACTATTCAAAACAAGCTAATAGCTTAGGAACTGCTATTAGCTTGTTTTGAATAGTTTTTTGCTCATGTTGATCTACTTGTACAAAGCTTGATATGCTTGTGCTGTATGCTATGTTTTTTGAAGCTGCAATAGCTCAACAGCTGGGAAGTCGACAAGTGGAAGCTGCTGCATTTGTACTGCACAACAGCCAGTCTACTATACACATCAGTGGCAAAGATGAAGTGGTATTCTTATCGTATCACTAATTATCAAACTGCTTTCTGTATTAACCCCCTCAGCGGTAATCCTGAGCATTATTTTTGGCGGTTTTCATGTACTGAAAGTGTTAACCCCGAGTGTGACTCGAGGCAGAGATATACCGTTTCCCTCCCGTCTGTGCTGCAGGGTGCCAGGGTGCCAGTCATCAATGCATGTCCAGAACAGTCAGCAGATGATGCCTATTGTGCTGTCAATTAGTCACAGTCAGTGGTCAGTTGCAACTGATAAAATCCTTCTTTCCTTCCATCTGACTGCTAGATGTCTTTTGTGTTCAGCTAGTTTATCAACATCACAAGTTGCAGCGCATCCAGCTGCATGGGCTGACAGCTGCCGTCAGCGCAGTCCCACTGGACCTTAATACCATTTAGCAGGTACACAACTACACATGTGGGGTCCAAGGACACATAGTGTCAGTTGGGGTCCCTGAGAAGTAGAAACAAGTTTAAATGTTTCTGAATTTTACCAAATTAAACTCGTACTTGTCTGTGTTAGGTGCTGAACAAGGACATTGCTTCAGATTGTGCTCTGTCCGAGTCAGTTCGAGGTTTCTTTCAGTCACTTGTTAACAGTCACATGACACCAATGTCTGCTTCTGCTCGTGTTGACTTTCTGGCTTGCAATGGCATTCAAGCAGATGAAGCCGAACAGATTGGGAAAAGCTTACAGTCAGCAATATCGGTATTAGTTTTTCAAAGCATTTAGTACATTTGTGTCAGTATAGCTTATGATTTTTTAGTCTGCCAGATGATGAGTAAATTCTGGTTGTTGTATAAACTTCTGTTGGTTAGTTATTGGCCACATCGGGCATTTATATTTTGTAACTTGTTATCATAAAAGCATTTCAATAAAAGTTTATGGGCAGTAAGGTGATCATATCATTGTCATGATGTTTTATTAAATGTGCTCAAGCTTTCTTGTCTAGTTCAGTATTACATTATTGTTTAGTATCCACATAGGCCACAGAAATAATTTTGTAATACAGCTTTATCATGTTTCAGGTTTTCAATTAATTTGGTTGTGTAGGTTTGATATGAAACATTTTGATTAGGCCTAATTTTTCGACTTTGCTAAATAACTGTTGCTGAATGTATCAGGTACCTGTATTTATACACAAAGATATTATGGGAAGTGAATTGCTGAGCAAAATGGGGTCTGAGTTGACTACCAGATCACAGTAAGTTGTAGAATTATTCGTGTTTTCTTATTTTTCTTTCTACTTGTGTTACGTATTGCGTGCTTCTGTGATAGTTGTCTTGCTTTATGAGTTTTTGTAGCAGGCTACAAAAAGTATTAATCTGTGCTAATATAACACAAGTTTTTGCACTTTTTTGCTATAATTTTTTGTTGAGCAACAGAGTAATAATTTAGCATGTGTTGTAATAAAAAAATTTGTCCTCTAGATGGTTAATTTCTTGACACTAGTAGTCACAGACAACCAGTTCTGTAGTTATATTGCCTTCTTTCAACAGTGTGCAACTTGAATTAGAATTTGTGATATAGCTGCTTTGAAGTGCACATCTGAAAAGTCAAAAGGTAAGGGTCAGAATATACCTCTTTAGAAGATTGAACCTCTCACAGAGCTAGGGAGCATCACCTGCCATATGCGATCACACAGTGTTACTTGCCACTTGACACAGGTGAATGCACCCCACCTTAACCGCAGCCAGATAGGCCAGTATTCGATTTGTTTACCCTGGAAGGATGGAAGGCTGAGTTGACCTAGGTGGCTGCTTTACATACCGAGATGGTTTACCAGCCAGCAGGCAGTCACTCATCGCAGTACTAACCTGGCCTGGCGTACAGTAACTTCATTGATCGAATGAAATGCGTTACCAATACTACTACGCCAGGCCGCCACCTGTGTGGACTGTGCCATTAGTATTGTGTTGGCATCATACTAATGCAACAAATGAGTGATAGAATTATAGAGTTTAGAACTAGTTTTGTCAGGCTGCCAGCATGGTTATAACCACCATAGCAGAGATGCAAAACATTAGATAGGCATATCATTGAATATGACGAATAGGCCTACACCACCTTACAGTGATCTGAGTTGACTGACGAGTTTTGAGCTGAATGTTTATTATTCCACTGTGATGATTGTCCAGGTATGTTAGTGATTTGTACTTCCGGCCAGACAAGGTGCGAACATGGAGTGGACACAATCAGTCTCTGTCGGGATTTGAGAAAATTCGCATGGTTGGAAAAGGTATTTCCATCATTCTGTTATAAGGTTTTTACAACCATCTTTATAGTAACTGGGTTTGGCATAGTTTGGTATAGTTGCTGTAGGCCTGGCATGGTTGCTACTGGCTTCAAATAAATTGCAGTTGTATCTGGAATCAACTACTCGTGATCCGATTCTCCGTGCCTTAACGTGCTGTTGTGGTACTAATTACTATCAGTCAGTGCTTATGGTTGTGAACAGCTGTGTACATATTTCTGAGCTTGCATAAATTGTCGCTAGTTTTGCCTTTTGTTAATTTTGTGTCATCGATTCTGGTGTGTTTGCTGTGAAGGTGCATATGGAACGGCAGTGCTGTACAAGAAGAAAGACGATGATTCGTTGGTCATACTGAAGGAGATTAATCTTCATGAGTTGAACGTCAGTGAGCGGCAACTTGCACAGAATGAGGTAATGCTTCAACTGACAGTGAGGTGACTCCCGCTCATACTACAGATTATAGTCCGTGATATGCTGAGTGGCTGGATGATTAAACGTCTTGCGGCTAATGTGTTACAGGGTGGCTTTGTGGCATGTCAATAGTAGTCTGTTGGATTTTATTATCAAGTGGTTGTGGGTTTGATTTCTGGTCAGGTGGCGATCAAGTAACTACTTTTGCAAGTTGTTTGCACCCACGTGCCTCGGTCACCAGTTCAAGCAGTATAATTAGGCATCGGTTAAGGGTGGTAACTGATGATGCTCTGTGACTGGGAAGGCTGGCCATGCATCACAGACTTAGCAGTCTAGCCATCTACAAACTCAGTGGCATGGGAAGGGTATGGCTTGCTGTATCTTTTTTCAGTGTGTGAAATGTAAAGTGCTATGCACTTTTTGGTCGTGTTGGCCATGCCACTTCATCCGACGTCATTGTACAGCTGTTTAAAGCGAAATGTCTGCCGGCGTTATATTATGGCTCTGAAGCTTGTCCTGTTAACAAAACAGTGACTAAGTCTTTGCAGTATGTAATTAAGAGTTGTTTCAGCAAAAT
>Ga0056128_1007542_pt1 | contig 13723 bp, 7 predicted proteins | sample WorMetLIZISLAND2_FD_71113 | JGI IMG/M metagenome (GOLD analysis project Ga0056128, IMG submission 71113) | Marine gutless worms symbiont microbial communities from Max Planck institute for Marine Microbiology, Germany - Olavius geniculatus... ... | reverse complement strand
GCACATACGTAAATTTATGTTAATTTACTAAATTTTGTGAAGCAAAAGTTGAAATATTCCGTTAAACTGCGGTTATTTGACAATCAAATGAATTCGAGTAACTAAACTGTAGTTTTCGTTTCATTACTACTGTAAATAAATAATTATTTTGATTTTTGATGACATGCTAATAGATTTCTATGCTACCTATGACGTCAGTTATTGTTGATTATGCGTTTAAAAATGTGTTTCTAACTTTCTATATTAGACAGGCAGGGTCCCTCAAACGTCGCGAGGCCTGTGATAACTTATCCCCAAGAAGTCCACCTTTGTTTTCGGCTTTCAACCACAATTTTTGGCCCTTGGGGGCTAGTTTGCCTTTTGTGACTCAAATTTCTGGCTACGCCTACGAAAGAGTAAGTAACAATAAACAGTAAATAACGCCAGGGGAGTTTAAACCATATAAACCTAATTGAGGCAAACGCTCCAAGAAAAACCAGGAAAGGTTTTTTGGAAAATTACAAGGGAGTTGAATATTATTATTATTTTGCATTTTCCATAATATTTACGATATCTTGCAACCAGAAGGGTTCGGTGAGCTTAGAATAAACTGATGATGATGATGATGAATGCACCAAATTCGTTTTCGCCGGGGCTCTGCCCCGGACCTTGCTGGGGGAGCTTATGACTCTCCCCCAGAGTCTCTAGTCGGCTTGGAGAGGGGTATTTTCTTCCCATTCCCCTCCCCGTCGACGCCTGCGGCGCCTCACCTTGAGTTTGGTAGGTTGCTCCAACGACTTAGAAATATAGACGACCTTGAATAACGCTTTTTATCGCATGTAAGTCAATCTCCATGGCAGTTTTTGTATTACTGCTGTATTTCTATACTGCTATGGTCATAGAGAAAAAACGAAATTTGGCACAGAGTCCACGAAAATACGCCATTTTGACACTCCTTCCCCACACCGCACGCCCCTTAGCGCCTTCGGCGCCTCGACTCGGCTCGCGCCTTCGGCGCTCGACCTTGCCCCCCAACTTCAACTCCTGGATCCGCCTGTGCATATTACTAATGGTCTCCTAATTCGCCGAATATAAACCCAATGAACTATCAGGTGTGTGGGGCAAATGTTAGAGGCTGGCCGCGAGTTTAAAACAAAGCCAAAACAATCGCCGGGGCAACCTGCCACAAGGACCAATCGACAAAGCGTTGGAGCTTTGAGCTGGCGGTGGACACTTCGAAAATTCACAGTGACAATACAAGAAATTTGAGCTAATGCTCACGAAACGCGCGAAAGCCTGCATCAGTTCTTGTTCGCAAATTGTCTTGGTTTATCTCCAACCATTTCGTCACAATCACTTGAAGTGTGCGCGCCGTAGTCAAAGATTGCAAAAAAAGCAATAAAACCTCTTATCTTTTAAAGTTCATGGTCTTTCAAAGTCAGCAATGTTGATACAACTAAAAAGCTCGTCACTAGTGCCTGTTGTGATAGGCAGCACGTCTGTGTCTATCAGCAACAGTACTGTTTTCACGCTAGACTGGCCAACATTGGTAAAATAACGAATCTTAGGGGATACCGCTCTTTGCTGTCTTCGTGCGCAGGTTTTCTTGAACCTAGAAGGTCGAGACTTAAACTGTTGAAATCTACGTTCTATGCTGAAAATTCCTTGTGCAGCTAGTTCTGCATGCGGTCTGTCGATCTCTAGTGATTTCGGTGTATGTGCTCTTGAAATGTGTCTCGCAGCCTAAAATCGCCAAAGAAATCCATTAAAACCCCTATTTTAGTGTTTAAGGTCATCCAAGGTCATTGCTTTCGGTGCTAATTATCGAAAGCCCGTGTATGACTTTCTATTAGTGATTAACAGTAACCTAGACCTTAGGCCTATCTCGCACCGTTTCTGAGATACAGCGATTTAATGGCTAAAATCGCAAATTTTTCCTACCCCCCACTCATTTAGCGCCCTCGCTCAGGGTGACCCTTTTCGAATTTATGGAAAAGCTTTACGGATCCTGAAACTAGAGCCTTCCAGACACTGCAGTCAGCCGATGGTGAAGATTCGGTGATCTTAGCTCGCGTCGTTTTAGACCGATGTGACAGACGTACGGACAGACGAACGGTTGCTGAGAAAACAGCGAAAAACTTTAAGGGGCTACTTATTTTGCAGCGCCCTGCATATCTGTAGTTACATACTTACTTAGGATGTTTACCTTTAATATTACGTCATCGAAACGTCACTGTGACAATAGTAGTGTAAACAAATAAGTGATACGTAGGCCTAACTGGTATAGTAATTCGTTCGTACCGTCGTACGCCGTTTTGCCAGGAGTTTTGAACAATTACAATTGCCGAATATGTGAACTCGATAAAGAAGCATTCAATGCGTTTGACTCTCGAAACATGACAATCAGAGCTTTCGATGATTCAGAAGTTTGAAAGAATCTGTCAGTACGGCTTCTAGTGACCAGCAATTGGACAGTCAGCGGCAGCAGCGGCCGCGATCGAGCAGCGGGAATTTACTTCCGCCTCGGGTTAGTAGAAATTATGTTACACACTTATACAACAACATCATTTGTTTCGTTTTATTTACTGATTTGCTGGTTGGTAGATTTGATCAGTGCCATTTTAGGCAGTGTATTGAAGTTCGTCTTACAGTTCGTCTATCTCGAACAGACTTAGGTTTTAACTTGAAAACGATAAGGCGTAAATTTGTGTGAACATTCCGCAAGCAGGTGTAACCGGTGTGCCAATTTTCACATCAAAATGTTAAATGTCAGGCGGATGGCTGGACAATTTGTCGACACTGGACAGATATTGTTTTTTTAGTTCAGACTTCAGTCATGATCATATCAGTTGAAATAAGCTTGCGGATGTTAGGCTTCTATGATTGAAAGAATGACGTGGGCATACACGGCGATGCACTGTAGTTCCGACTCTTGAAATTGCATGGAACCGTAGACGGCACGTCGGATTCTGTATTGTTGGTGTTTTTTTATATTATCAGCTTTCGTTGAATTGGCAAGGTTACGTCAGCTGGTTTTGTGTCAGGCGCATGTAGTGTAGAAGTGTCGGGCAATTTAAAGGCGGTTGATTTTTTGCATGTGATAAGTTGCTATTGTTGTGATTTGTACTCGGTAACAGGTGACGCGAACCCTGCGTGATGTCACTGACGGCTTTGAACAAGATCGTTCCGTGAGTTAATTCCGTTATAGATTTATCAAGTCATTCCTTTATAGATTATCTCGTACGTGCATTTAATTTGCATCAGCATTCTTTGACTGCTAAGTTGTGCGATTTTAATTCAGTGTTCGACCAGAATTGGAAAATGATAGATTGAATATCGATTGCATAGCCTACACTCACTGAGAGTATGTTATGACGTTTGATTTTGCTTGAATGTTTCCGGCTTTAGCTTGCTAGTTATGTTCACGAAAATACCGCGTAATCCAAAGATCTATTCGTCGCCAATTACTCCGGCTGCATGCGAAGAAGTAATTCTATGCTTATACTGGGTGGCACCTAATAAGTAAGTAGAACATAGTCCGTACGCTACTATTCATTTCCCGTCCCGCTGAGAGTAGGAGTTGGCCTGATTAGCACATTTAGTCTGCAACTTCTTTAAGGTTGCTTGCAAATGACCCTTGGTGAGATTCGAACCGCAGCCGGAAGTGCCTACGTGATTCTGAAACTATCTGATTGCGCGATCTGTGTAAAGCATGTGCACTTCACTTTTTTTTATCGACCGACAAGGTTGTGTGTGTCTGTTGTCTGTTTGTACCGGTACCGTACGTCGTAGAAAGTCGGCGATGGTAGACTACCGTTGGATAAGTCGACGAGGAGTCCCTCTAAGCTGTCAATGGTAATCATGCTTTTATCTGCAGGGGTTTGGCCGCAATTTTCAACTCAAAGTTACTGCCTGCATCCATCATTAACGTGCGCCGAATTACCGTATCTTAGCGTTCGATTGAAGCGTTAGAATAGTGTGTGTATGGAACTGTAGTCATCTCTGCAAAACTGTTTTGTCTTTGCGACCGGAAGTCGGACGCTGGCCTTCGGACATTGGCGGTACTACAGTCGGCGCACCCTAGCGACAGCTGAGTTTCTTGTTTGTGTTCACCAGGCCTGCGCTAGAAAGCAGTGTACTGTGTAACAGGTTCTGCTGGTGTTTGCGCGGACGAACGAGCCTCAGTGCAATGCGTTCGCTGACGCCGTCTACCGGATGAACCTCAGCTGTTACTACGCCACGACCGACGAGGAGGCGCGCATCTCGTACATCGCCCGCTCTCAAAGCATCGTCATCATCGATACCCGCAACAGGAAGATGCTGGATGGAATCTCACTTTGCAGGTCGCATATCTCTCTAGCTCCCTCCCTCCTTCACGCTTGCGCTACTTCCACTGCGGTCGATGGCTACACGTTTTCTATCTTTAGTTCCCACGTGCCCCACCCACCATGAACGTGGCTTAGTAGTGCAATGGTTAGGACGTTGGATTTGCAATCACGAGGACGTTGGTTCGACTCACTGATCGGCTGACTTATCAAGTGGCTAGTACTTGGATGGGTGACTGTCGTATGTCTGCGGACAGGTAAACTCTCTTGATATATTACCGTCAACTCAGCCGTCTATCGCTCCGGGGTAGGCAAATCGAGTACCGGCCTGTGTGACTGGGGTTATGACGGGGCGCGTTTACCTGTGTCTGGTCGCAGGTAAAACTGTGTGATCCAACGTGGCAGGTGACGCTCCGTAGCTATGAGATGAGTTTCGTACGAAGAGCTATATCATTTAGCTGTTGAAAGGTGTATTCCATGCATTTCTGTGGTTGACATCATTGGTTGGTTACTGGTTAGTCACACATACACACACACGTAGGTCTACCGTCGTGCACACGGCTGACTTGTTGGATCGACCACTGAGATGACACTCATGATAATTATTGTCTTAGGTAGAATAATTTATCTGTCTGCCACAGTGAGCGATTCTGTTCCGCGCAATTTTTGGATATGTTTTTTTCGTAATTAGAACTAAAATTACTGTAACGTATTGTGAGTATATGCATGGGTGTATGATGCGTGTAGCAACGATGACACGTTTCACAGAATTATACACATGTAGATTTTATTCGCAGCCTCGCGAGGTAGGAGCAATAGCGATTTTCCCGCTTGTGGTCGCAAGTTTTTAGGAGATTATGACACAGAAAGATGGACTCCGCTTATAGTTCAGCGACAGTCTCAGTGTTTGAATTGCCGGGGAGTTGGTGGGTTGAACCCCTCCCCCCAACTGTTTTTTAACCCCCCCTAACACACTGTCAAATTATGTTCTGGGGGCCAGCTATATACTATACATGTATATACATAGGATTTATATCACAATTTTGGTCGGGTTCCGACCGTCGAAAAGTTCAACCCCCCAGCTAATTTTTCACAATTCAAACACTGGACTGTCTGGCTGTGTAGGATCATCTATGGGCATCCACGACGAAGAAGCCCATCTCAGTACGAGCCAATACGGCTAACCACAGAATGTATATAGACTAATATATTATGTTGTCGATGGTGTGGTGTTGCTTTCAGATTACTGCGCAGTATCGACGGAAGCATGTTTTCGGTGTTTGTCGCCGTGCGTACGAGGTGGTACGTGCACGTCAAGCTGCTCGTTTGTAATGTTCGGTTATATTGCTTGCGTGGCAATAAAATTCCTAATGCGTTTAGTCCCATTGTGTCCAAAAAGGGAGCCAATTTTAATTTTTTGGAATATATCTGTAAACGTTCATTGTTGTAAATGGCCAAACAACGATTTGACCTTCTGCATTTTACAAAGTAGTGTAACATCACTATTAAAGTGAAGTGGGTAAAATTATAGGCCTATCTGTTGTTTCTTCCTGATGCGCACTTTATCGTAATATCTCGTATTATAGTTCACTGAATTGTTTAACCTGCACTACATTATTTCTGAAACGGCTTATTGTGCTTTTAATTCTGTCTGGAACATGGTCATCTCTGTCTGTTTTGCTTACGTGAACGTGTTTTATGGCTGATGATGAATAAAGCGGTATAGTAATAGGATAACGATTTTGGTGCATTGCATTTTACTTATTTGCCATATGCAAAATTCTTATGTTTGTTTTCATTACTAAGGTTAAAAGCATATTTAGGCTAGGTCCCCTATTGTAATTATTTTGGTTTTTGAGCTAGGCTTACTACTGATTAGCCTAGGTCAAGTAACTCAGAGTGAACTTGTGAAAATTTTAGGTATTAGAGCCGGCCATTCTTGTCGCGTAAACATCGGCCAAAAAGCTCGCAGAATTCGAGTTTAGAATTTCTCCGTCACGTCGCCTAAGTCGATCTTTTGCATATTTGACATTTTTCTACTTGCCTGACTGGCGCTTTGAAGTTTGAACACTATTTACGGGCTTGTCGTGTTGAAGTTGTCGCATTTTTGTGAATAATTGTTATTCATAATCATCAGTTGATGTCTGTAAACATTGTATAGCTGGCGTTTTGTGCTTTGCAGTATTAAGGTGCGGCAAGGACTGTACGAGGCTGGCTTTGACGAGGTCCGTTTTCGTATACGCTTCAATAATATACACGAATCGCAATTGTCTGCACGATTTTCTGCAGAGCTTTATTAAATGTGATTTATTTGCATTTTGCCACAAAATTTACTTCCGAATTTACTTGCAAGTTAACCTGTTTATTGGCATATATGTTGCTGCTCGTTGTCACAGTAGCGTAAGTTGGGCTTGCAATTGAAAGGTCGCGGGATCGACTGTTAGCTTTTTCGAAGTCAGCCGTTTCTGGGCATGTTGCTTCTACACTTGTGCTTCAGTCGCTTCAGCAAGCAGTGTACTTCGGTACTGGTGTAAAAACTTGGAACGTTCTCAGACGTGCATATCCTACGTATTATATTTTTGAAGAATACGTACACAAACAATAGTTTTCATTGCAGTTAAAGCACGTAATTTTCTCGACTATCCGTTGGCGCAAATAACGCGCATTTTTGGTACTATTGACCGCAGCAAATTTTACTTCAATTTTAGAAAGTTTCAGCTTGGGTATGCCGTATACTTCCCACGTCGATATTTGGTGAAAAATTAGGACGATGTCTGGCTTCCCGTCTGCAGTGTAATCGTATTGTTTGGCTATAGACCGTTTAAGTACAATGAAGAATATTTTGTTCTATCTTTTTCTTTGAAGAACATATATACACATACTGTCGTATTCTACGTGTGTTTAAGCATATACATCGTAGGCCATAAAAAACGTGGCATTTTACTTTTGTCCGTACCTTTGCCAATTATTGACCGATTTTCAAAATTCGGTTCTTAAAATGGCGCACTCTGAGGACTAATTGCAATAACGTATTTTTTACTCCTCGCGCGCTACGTTCCTAACGTAGCGAAGAGGAGTATATAAGATCAGTGTAATATTGAGGACCGACCGACCGACGACCGACCAACGACCGACTGTATTCCTGGAAGAGCCTTCCTGGAAGGACTTCAAACGGCTATATCTCCATAACGGTGCTAGATAGACGCATGGTCACTATGGACCACCGATAGGAAGTCGAGGCCCCGGAGTCGAATGGTCACGTGACCGATGACGTCATTTGCGGTGTGAAAAGATAGGAACTAAAAAGCAGTTAAAAGAATACAGGAGAAAATAATGTGCGCGAGAAGTACATTAGATTGGTCACAATTTAAGATATTTTTGTTATATATTCCACCACACCATAAGTGTAAGGTAGTGTAGAGACACTACCTTGTGAAACATAAATGTAAGTAAAAACTAATGATAATAGCAAAAATTTAGATAAATGAAAAAAACACTTTAGACCAACATTGCGGTGAATGATCCGTATGACACTAGACTGCTAAATTCACACAATCATTTGTATCATTCACCTCAATGTTGATCTAAAGTGTTTTTTTCCAATTTTACCAAAATGTTTGTTTGTTATTATTGTTATACATTCATGTGTCATTTATATTGCACAAGGTACAGTAGAGACGCATTTATGGTGTGGTGGGAAATATAATAATCACATTATTGCGAATTGTCCGCAGAGTGTGACAGTGAAAGAATTTTGAAGATCGGTCAGTAATTGCCAGAGATAAAGACATAAGTAAAGTGCCACGTTTTTATTGGCCCACCCTGTATACACGCGTATCATCGGTGTATGCTGGAACGTTGACGTGCAGGATTTCGTTGAGATGGCGCACGTGGACGCGTGTTACGATGAGCTGTTGTTCTTGTTCCGGCGCGCGGCGATCTTGTCTCGTCTGCGTAGTGCTGAGGCGATGTTTGCTGCCGTCGAGTGGTCCGACGACCTCATTGAAATCAGCAATCCGGACAACCTCATACAGGTTGCTAGCAAGACTTGATCCTCAAGGTCAAGGTCAAGGCCATGGACTTGGCCTTAAATGCCAAGGCCAAGGCCAAGGACTTGACCAACCGGGCATTGGCTTTGACCTTGGACTTGAAGTCGCTCTGGACTTGGACATAAGAATATTCAAGGACTCATAATTTGTCCTCGAGGACACCTCAAGACCAAGGACCAAGATGATGGACAACAACGTTTGCTTGTGCGTTGGGTGTCGGTGTAGACTGTACACGATGCGTTTTGTAAGCATGCATTTCTTGAGTTGATTCAACGTCTATAGAGAGCCAAACAATCTCAGGGGGGGGAGAAAATGCGACATAAACCTTTTATGTATCATGAAAATATCTTTTTTATTTCTAATTGTGAAACTGATGTGCTTGCAACGGCATAACTTAAATTATTCTACTTCTATTTTCCCCTTATGCCTAACTACGTTCATGGCAATAACCGAAATTGAAGACGTTGGGAATGTCACCCAAATAAATTTTCTGCCATTGAATTATGAGCACGTTTATACACCCACAAAGCACAGGGACAGAGTAAATGCGGGATATGACGAAAAACTCTACAAACTATGGGAACTTTAAAGACCAAACGCAAATACACGAACTAGATAAAAGGCATTCTCTTGCCCGTTGAAGCACTAGCCATTATTCCCATTTTCAGTGGATTTCAGGCTATTTATTTCCATTTTCGTGCACACTGCGTGCACGCCTGTACACATTCGTGTTCAGTACGTGAATCCGTCGTGCGCCAAGGCTCTCAACTACAGTTCACCGGCTGAGCTGATAGGCCGTCACGTCGACGAGGCACTCACGTCGGACGATAATCCTATCGACATCTACGACAAGATAAAGCAGCAACTGGAGACTGGCCAGGTATGTAATGTAAACATCTCATCACCCATACGTCAGTAGAGCCTATAGAGCGGCCTATAGTTTAGGTGGTTTGGTAGTGTTTGGTAGCGTAAGCTGTTGGACTTGCGATCGAGAACTCGTGGGTTCGACTTCCGGTCGGTCGGGTTTCTGTCAAGTGGTTAGTAGGCCTACTTGGATGAATGACTGTCTGCATTCGGACAGGTAAACCATTTAGGTATACAATCGTCACCAAGGTCGCCAAGGTCAACTCAGCCTTTCATTCTGCCGGGGTAAGTAGATCGAATACCGGCCTATCTGACTGGAGTTAAGGCGGGGCGCGTTCACCTGTGTCGCGTGGCAGGTAAAACCGTGTGATTCCACGTGGCAGCTGACGCTCCGTAGTTCTGAGATTGGTTTTCCGTGAAAAGCGTCGCCGGTTAAATCTTTAAACTTTGCTGCGCTTGTTTTACCGCGTGATGCGCGTAGCGCAAAGCGCGATATTTCAGTTGTCGTCCGTCCGTCTGTAGGCCTATGTCCGTCTGTTCCATCATCACTGCACCGTTACAGTCGGTTTTCACGCAGCGTTTTTAGACTTTTCCGTTCTGTCACTCATACCATGATCTACTCGTTTGACATCTTATCCTCGCATTGTCGTAGAAATAATGCTTATTACTTATGCCACGTTAACTTTTTCTATGATGTTTATGTTGATAATGATGAACATGCGGACAATATACAGTCTCTTGCCAGGCGTTATTGAGGTGTTAATTACACAGTTTGCTTTCGTAATTTCGTACACGTGTTTGATGTTACCGGATCATCATTTACACCTCGTTTACACGATGAAGCAAACATGAAGCAAACGTATTCAGTATACACGTGCACGACGTGTGCTCTAAGTTTGCTTTATGTATGTAAGAGCCTATGCTTGATGTTTGCTTTGTGTTTGCTTCGTGTTTGATTCATCGTGCAAACGGGGTATTAGTGAACATCACTGACGTGTGCGTTTGCGTTTGCTGGGTTGCAGCCGTGGCACGGTAGTTACACCGTCCGTAAGAAAACCGGTGAAAATGTTTCACATTTGTCTCGCATCGTGCCCGTCAAAGGTACAACCGGGTACGCTGCAAATTGCTTGCTCTCTTTTATCTTTACTTTAATTTGCTTAATATTTATGCGTTGTTTTGTTCATTTTGCGTAGTGATTTATTAATATACGTCCTGCAGCGAGTCTGTATGTGGCGCCGCGTGTGGCTGCCGTGTTATTGATTGTCTGACGATTTTGTCTATTTTTGCCTTATTTAACTATTTTTTCACTCGAACGTTGCACTGCAATCCGGCTTCATGTCTCCATCATTTTCTCCCACCCCCTCGCAACACTTCTGTAACTTCCAGGCTACGTTCCACCACACCTCTCCCTCGCCCAACCTCACAAACAAAGAAGTTTCAATCATTTGTAAATTTCGGCCTCAGTAAATATCAATCACCTATATGTAATTCCACTATAATTCTAGTTGTATCTTTGTATTTTTTAGTATTGACTATTATTGTTGCTATTTGCACTTATGTACTCATGTACTGTGTTATTTTGCATTTATGGACTGCTTTTTTTATTTTGTCCACTGTTTGCACTCCACTGTTATTTATCTATTCGGCTATTTTATAGCCGCAAGTGTGCAAATAAACTCATTGTCATTGTCATTGTCGTTGACGTTCGTGATAGCGAGAGTAAGACATTCGACCTGTGAGAAGTTCTGCTCCAGCAGCACTTCATAAAAATTCGCTCCTCGGGATTTAACTTTTACAGTTCACCAATAAAATACAAAATTGTTTCCACATAGGAAAAGTAGGTTGGTTAAAAAGTAGTGATAGTATCAGTAATCGCAGCAGCAGTAGCAGTGTAGTACGCATTAAAGTATAATTGTATAGTATTAATGATTTATTATTGGTTATTTTTAATTGGCAGACATATTTTAGTTGGCAAAACTAAATAGCGTCATGCTGCATGCATAGCGTGTTATTGTGCAGGCGAATATTCGGATACGTGACGATACGACGACTGGAAGGCATAGATTGTTCAATATGCACTATTCCGCAAGAACCCGGTCGGTTTAATTGTAGCCTATCTTTTTTTCGCCCCTCACTTTATATTCGTTGTTCATACGCCTTAACCAACAAGAAGCCTAGTTGTCGCTAAGATAGCCAACCGTACTGGTTGTCAGTGACCTTTAATCCAAGTCGATGACTTTCATTTTATGTGAAAGGGCGTATGCCAATTCTTATTAGTGATTGATAGTTACTATAGGCCTTATCTTGCACCATTTAGCCACAGTAGCGCGTACTGACTCCCAAGGTCGTCCATGGTCAATGATTTTTGTCATTTGAAAGCCAATATGCCACTTTTTACGCGCGAGAGCTACTAGTATTTCGTGACAAAAATTCATGCTGCTGGGTAAAGGGGAACCCCACGAATGAAGGGAAGAAAGAGCGGCACCTCCCTTAAAAGACGTTATTCCATTATTATTGGCTCGTTTAACTTGAAAATGGTTGCAGATAGGCACAGACATGCTGCTTATCATAACAAGCACTAGCGACGAGCTTTTTAGGAGTGTTAACATCGATGACCTTGAATGACCTTGAACCCCCAAAATAGGGGGTTTTAGTGATTTTTTTGCAATTTTGGGCTGCGACATGCATTTCAAGAGTAAATTGCGGCGAAACGGCTGGCGATAGACAAAGACAACCTGCATAGGAAATTTTTAACATTGAATGTAGATTTTAGCAATCCAAGTTTGAACCCTCTAGGTTCAAGGAGGTCTGCGCATGCGGGTGTCAAAGAGTGGTACCCCTCTAAAAAGTGGTTGTTTATCTGCTGTTGGCTTGTCTAGCGTGAAAATGGTTGCAGATAGGCACAGACATGCTGCTTAACATAACAAGCAATGGCGAAGAGCTTCTCAATATTGTCAACATTGATGACCTTGATTGACGTTGAACCTTAAAAATAGGGGTTTTAGTGACTTTTGGTGATTTTGGCTGCAAAAGAGTGAATAGCGACGAAATGGATGGCGATAGACCAAAATTACTTGCGAACAGGAACTGCTATAGGCTCTCGCGCGTCTCCTGAGCATTAGCTCAGATTTTTTAATATCATTGATTAGTAACCTTGGCTGTACCTCTCACCGTTTTCGAGATATGGTCAGTTTTCGTTAAAAAACGCACATTATTTCTAATCCCCTCCATTCAATCCCAAATTTGAAAAATTTTCTCTTGCATTAAGTCGCTGAAATTTTGCATGCCTAGGTTTAAGACACACTGCTAATTACTCGTGTAATAAGTTTTTCTCTACGATTTAACGCTTAGCAACAATACAGCCGTTACAGACGACGAACGGACGACGACAGACGACGGACAGACGAGAGATGATAATCGAGCTAAACCCTGAACGTTTGTATTTGGTGCCCAACCCCCCCCCCAATAAGCTAAACCCTGAACGTTTTAAACTGTTGGGAGCTTGAAGTTGGACTGATCAAAAAGTCTCGAGTTCGACTCCAGGTCGGGTCGATATCAAGTGGTTGCTGGTTAATACTACTATAGAATGGATGGTTGACTGTCTGTGGACAAAAAAGCCATATTGATACATAACCAGCAGCAAGCTCAACTCAGTCTGTGCTCATGATACCGCAAAATTATCGTCGATAAGTCACTTGTTGACGATATCTTTGGGGTGGTAAATCTGCCATGGCTGGAGTTAAAGTGGGACGCGTCCACCTGCGTCAAGTGTCGAGTGATCACATATGGCGGGTAACGCTCCCTGGCTCTAATGTGGGTTACTCATTGCGGTTTGTACACCATGCGTTTGTTAACCCTTAACAGTAAACGAAGTGGACGGCAACTGTTTCCAGTTGTTTTATTTTATCTTACTGTAATGCACGAAAAGTCTGTCTGTCTCTCTGTCTGTCTGTTAGCCCCCTCTAGTGCCTTCCCTGTTGCACGGTCGCGAACCCCGACCGCGGCGTTTGAGTCCTTGAGTCTTAGGTACGTGCCCCCACCTTGTTCCCCACCTGCCCCCACAGGCAGCTTGAAGGGGCGGGGGTTGAGTTGCCGATTCTTCTTTACCCGCTGATATAGTATAGTGTAGTATACTGCTATGCTTTGTGGTGACATCTGGTGAATGACGACACTTAAAGGTCCTAGCTTAATTTCATAGTCTCTGCGACGTGTGCCGGTGTACTATGATAGTATCGCCCCCCTGAAAAGTCGCCCCCCGGCGACATTTTACCGGTAAAAATTCGCTCCCCGGCGGATTTTTACCGGTAAAATATCGCCGGGAAAGACTTGTTACCCGAATTAATACCAATTAAGAAGTCGCCCCCTCATGAAAAATTCGCCTACCCAATTAAAAATCCTCTCCCGCCATTAAAATGTCTCCCCTCTCGGAAATGGCTTTTGTGGCATAAGTATGGCGTTTTTCACAGTGAAAAATCCTCCCCCGTGATAATGTCGCCCCTTAAGTTA
>Ga0056128_1007541_pt1 | contig 13723 bp, 12 predicted proteins | sample WorMetLIZISLAND2_FD_71113 | JGI IMG/M metagenome (GOLD analysis project Ga0056128, IMG submission 71113) | Marine gutless worms symbiont microbial communities from Max Planck institute for Marine Microbiology, Germany - Olavius geniculatus... ... | reverse complement strand
TGGATCAAAGCAACCCGGTCCAGGTTCTTCTGTGTGTGATCGTTCTTCTTGACGCTGGAATCGTCATCGCCCAGATTCTTCTCGATCTCAACAACGTCAAAGGTAGACCCAAGTGTCGTATGCGCTACCGAGTATGAATAACCATTGTTGTAAACGGTCAAACTACGACTTCTGCATTTCACAAGGTTGTGTAGCGACAGTATTAAAGTGAGTTGGGCAAAACCGCAGTCAGTTACGTTAAAAGTTTGCTTGCTGTTGCAAGTTATAAGCTGTTAAAAACATAAAATTGGCTTGGTGTTTCGGGACACGGTGTATATACAACATGCACACCATAAAGTCCTGGTCAGTTAAGTGCAAAGTATTGCATACTAATGATTACTTATGATTCATGCTTTTAAGATTGCAGGCCTAGTTGAGTTCTACACTCCCAATAAAGTATAGCTTTGAAAGACGTGATATGTGCCGTGTAATGTTCTAGTGGAAAGTTTATTGTCACCTTTTGAGAATTGTTATGCGACACTTGCATCGTTTCGTGTTAACTGTGTATCTATGTTCTCGATGTTTGAAATGTGCAATTTCATGTGAGTAAACCGCGCGTACAATTTGACCGATTTGCCTATACTTTGTCTGTAATCTTTTTAAGACGTTTTAAAACTATTTCTTGCTGATGTTCGTGGGTCACGTCTTAACCGGAAGTTTGGGCTGGGCATGTGCGTTTGAAGTGTTTCATTCACACGTACGCAAGACATTATCTCAGTAATGTGCTGTTGTCTGCGTCATCGGACACTTAGTCCTTTGGAAGCTGCAGGTCTTTGACTCGTGTTAGTCTTACTTACCGATTTCAGTCGTTCATTGCCACGTGCTTTCAGACTGGTGTTTTACAAAAATGGGCCATGCCTAAGCCAACCTAGCTTTTTCCAGATCTGACAAAAACTAAGCTTAGTCGGCAGAATAAGCGCCATAGCTACAACAGTATAGATGACAGAAACTAGCCTATATGAATCTGTTGTTGTAATGTTGTAAGCTTATAACTTGCAACAGCAAGAAAACTTTTAACGTAACTGACTGCGGTTTTGCCCAATAGGAGGGAAAGATGGCGACTTCGGACTCATCTACTATGAAGACCACGCGGAATTTCTCATTTCTTCAGAGCACTTGTTCTTTTTTCCTATATACTGGCAATTTGGCATTGTCGGACAGGTTCGTCATTACAACAACAGATTTATATAGGCTAGTTTCTGTCGTCCATACTGTTGTAGCTATGGCGCTTATTCTACCGACTAAGCTTAGTTTTTGTCAGGTCTGGAAAAAGCTAGGTTGGCTTATTTGGACTTAGGTTGATATGGATGATATGCAGACGGTATACGTGTAGGCTTGACGGTCTGTTATGGCGATTCGTCGAGCTCCGTAATCAGAATGGATCGCGACTGACAAAACGACCGGCTCAACCACCAGTGTGCATAGGAGATATTCTAAGGACTGAAATAAGAACGGAAACGAAAATTACTAGTTTTCTTTTTCTGAGAACGTAAATTAAAAGCTTTGTGTTAGAAAATTAAAAACTAAGTGCAGTCTAGAAAAAGAACAAATAAATGTTCAATGAATTTACACACTCCAGACAGTGGTTCAACCGACACTTATTTTACGGTGCATGGCCGACGGTCGGTCGTGTTTCTTTCACTGTCGTTCGCTTGATCACGCGGCTCAAAGTCTGCGCTTTTTAGTTTACAAGAGGGTTGGTTATCCACACGTTATCCTACTGCAGTCATTACGATTGATGCAGGCAGTATAGAAATGCCCGCGTGAAATCAAACATACGGCAATAAGAACAAACTAAAACGAAAGTTATCTAGTTTTTGGACTAGTTCTGTACCTCAGAAATGTGTGTACCAAAAATTATCACAATCTGGTGATTATTCCTCGATAGGATGTCGGAGATTTTTACGAGACACCGTATGAAATTGAAATTAATCAAGATCTAAAATGCCTTTGGTGTGCAGCCCAATATCTGCAGAGGAATGGTGGATTTCTGGAAGGGGGGGCAGAATGGAGGAGGGTCAGAAACGTCTACGGGTTCTGCGGCTGACAGGAACCCGCCTAATAGCTAGCCGACATTCGTTACCTCGTGTGTGTGCTGGAGATGGGCAGAAATATGGACTGAGATCCGCAGCAGTTTGACGATCCGCATGCAGAAATAAAGTGTACAGTTGTTTGCAGAAAAAAACATATCAGAGCTACGAAGCGTTACCCGCTTAGAGTGAGACATTATCTGCAACTCGACACAGGTGAACGCGTCCCACCGTAACCACAGCCAGTCAGGCCGATACTCGATTTACCTACCACGCAGGGATGGAAGGCTGAGTTGCCCTAGTGACGGAATCATGACTGGACGTTGCTTTCTGAACTTACATATTTTTTCTTTGTTTCATAGTACAGCTAGAACAAAATGGCTTAGTGGTTTGTGCACCAAACTAGCAATAAAGAGGTCGGGGGTTTAACTTATGGCCGGCTCGCTGCCTAATAATGTGCCGCGCTTAACGGAAAATCATTTGCAATGCACAAGTGCTTTACTTTGCATAAGACCATGTTGCCTTCAACATCTCTATTCAGGACGGGAAAATGTTCCGGAACATTTTTGCACATGTTTCATTGCACATGTTTCATTTAATCTTGACAGATTCAAACGGAATATTGGATCCAAGCTTCTTAAACTTACAAAGTGGCAAAAATTGTCCACAATGCCGACAGCCTGACGCTGCTAACGGAGCAGAGTGGATCAAGTAACGGATTGTAAAGTGATCACGACGGACCGACATTCCGGGAATCCGAACATGTCGTCGTATTACGTCGATCGAATAACGTCACGTGACGTGATGTGACGTCACCGGGTGACGTCACACGTCGACGACCGTGCGTGAATGATTTGAGAAATGACCGCATCCCTGCCTGGTGTCGCACCCAGGCCAACTCAGCCTGGCCGTCCGTCTGTGGGATGAATGAAATGACCGCATCCAGTCATCCATCAAATGCAGCCTGCGAATGTCCGGTCCCGATGAATAGTGGCCAGTGCTTGGGACCATTCGATGTATTCAACGGACCTACGTCACCTTGGGGCTCGTTCAACATACGCTGTTCCTAGTTTGGGATCAGCAAGCCCGTCGAGAAGGGCGAGGTAGAGGAGGATAAATTAACTCGGGCCCTGCGACATTTAGGGGGTCCCGCTGTAGCTCAAAAATATAAAGTACACCAGAATGCGCCATTTAAAAAATCCAAAATTTTTCGCAATTTTTAATTTTTAGAGGGGCTCCGCGAAAATGTTTCCCCGGGCCCCGCTGTGGCTTTCGACGGGCCTGAGGATCAGTGGCGTGTTTTAGGAAAATTCCATTCGTAAGTTAAGCTTATACAGAAACACTGTCAAAAATAAATCACTTTCGAAAAAGTCCCAACTTACAAAGGCGCGTACAGAATGACGTAACTAAACTAAACTTGACTGACAGGGTTTAGTTTTTGACGAACTAACCAATGGGCAAGCAGGGCGTTCCCATTGGTCATTGGTTAACGCGTACGTGAACGTAGTCACGTAGTCACCAACGCCGTTATACAGTGCCTACGGTAATGCATTACTCTTTGTCCATTGGTCAGTTCGTTGATTAAGCTCATTCTAACTATCAACATATTAAACTGAGACTTTATTTCTTACTACATGTTATGCGTATCACAGGCTGCGCAGCACTGTTGTAAGAGTGACCAGCCATTTCATTGGGAAACTCTCAAATTTGACCCCTCGTATTTCCCAAACCCCTTTATTTTTCCACACCAAAATTGGCACAGATGATTATGTCGGGCATATCTCCTGATATGCAGAATTTGGTGAAAATCCGTTTACGGGGGGCTTCCCCACGAATAGGTGAAACATAACGCTTGCGTGACTTTTTGTGCCTTTCCTTCCCTTCCCTTCCCTTCCTCAACTTTGCTGACTGTGTAATTGTAAAGTTTAAATTATTAAATTGTGATTTTTGCTTTTTTATATCTACAACCACGATGTCACCCTTACACTGTAGCCTATATAAACTGAGCAGTTTTTTTACATAAATATAGTTAAAATCCGGGGTCCTGTTGATGACACTTATAGCCAATTTACATTTACAGCGCCAACGAGACTTAACTCAACTCAGCTGCTAAGTTGAGTTGCGTCGTAGGTGTGAATTGGCTATTACACGGCAATTCGATTCACTGCCAGCGTAGGCTACGCCATTTAAAACGAATCGCATCGAAGGCGACACGTGGGTCGTGTGACGTCACACATACTGTATTCAAGCGGTTCTCTGACTTTATACATACCACTGGCGACCAGTGCGCCAAAGCGCCAGACAGACCCGCCACGGTCAATAGAATAATCATACAATCGAATGCGACAGGCACCGACACAGAAACGGTCGGAGACACATACAGAGAAAGGGAGAGACACAAGAAGAGGGAGATAGGGCGCCAGAGAAGCTTACGCTCGGACATGCTCTAACACGAATATCCAAGACGTCAGGCGCGATATACTGCAATGTAGTATTTGTCGAGTGTGACAGACTCGGTCCCATTCGCCACAAATCCAACTCAGCCTGGCCATCCGGACGTGGCGGTGGCTGACCACAAATCCCTCTCAACGTTCGATCATTAGCCACGCATCGTCTTCGATCTTGTGAGGCGCTGAAACTATAGTTTATTGAACATTTGAGTTGCTACTTAGACTGAAGGGTGTACAAAGCGACTGAACTGAACTGAACTACTTTGAACCAAACTACACCGTGGGCCATAAAAACGTGGCACTTTACTTTTGTCCATATCTTCACCAATTATTGCCGATTTAAAATTTTTTTATTGGCACAATCGGCGGACAGTTTGCAATAACGTGATTATTATATATCTCACCACACCGTAGATACGTCTTTACACTACCTTGTGAAGCATAAATGAAAGAAAACCTGACGATAAAACAAACATTTAGGTAATTGAAAAAATACTTCATACCAACACCGCGGTGAATGATCCGTATGACACTAGACTGCGTTAGATCCACACAGTTTAGTGTCATATGAATCATTCACCGCATTGTTGATCTTAAGTGTTTATTTTTAGATTTACCAAAATGTTTCTTTGTTATTATCATTATACCTGCATATTTCATACATATTTCACAAAGTAGTGTAAAGACGCATTCACGGCGTGGTGGGGTATATAATAACCGCATTATTGCAAACTGTCCGCTGAGTGTGTCAGTGAAAGAATTTTGATAATCAATCATTAATTGACGAAGATATGGACAAAAGTAAAGTGCCACGTTTTTATGGCCCATTCTGTAAACTGGAACTTAAGTTTCTTTCATTTCAGTTAGTGTGCTGTAAGCATGGGCTTAAATGTGTGTTCTAAGCTACTGTTGTTTATTTTGATTAACTGCACGTTAACTCACAAAATGATAAAAACAATAACAACTTTTTGACAGTGGTCGAAAACAAAAAAGTAAGTTAACGACGAGGATAGAATACATAATTATAAGAATAAAAGGAAGTCATTTTTCGAGCGTGTGATTTTGCATTTCTTGTAGGCTGCATTTCGCGTTTTATTTTTATGTTTCTGTATTTCTTGCAAGTAAACGTATACGCCTACATATGCATGCTTTATTTTTACTTTTTGTCCTCTATCAAATGGCAGATTTATAACCATCTTTTCTGCCGGCTGGCCTATCTTAAGTTTTTTTGTAGACCTATTCTTATTATTCTTGCCCATGACGCCACTTATCATTTATAGGCGACTTCGTCTAAGCCTACTTGTTGTTTTGCCCGGCATCATGTCTCATATTACGTTTCGTTACAGCTAAACATGTCTCTAAATGTCCATCTAAATTGCAGTGCTATTGCGTATTCGATCAATCAGCTAACGTCTTTAAACATTTAAAACAAAGTTTAAGTCGTCTCATCTTTACTGCTATATCAGTTGGCTACTGCCAGTATCGTTTTGGTCACGTCGGTCAGCGTCCATCCGCTAAGTCCCTGTCCAGTCGCTGGTCAGTTGTTGGTCAGTTGTTGGCCTGTCGCTGGAAAGTCGCTGGTCAGTCGCGGTCGGGAGTGACGCCGGCGCGCTGGCACTGCCGTAATTTCGTCGTCATCGATCATGTGGAACGACCAAACCTCGGATCGATTTCGAATTCGAGTCCGATACTTCGAGTATGAATATTTACGATCGATTTCGAGTTGGTCTTCTCGTCGGCAACGTCCCCTGCTACCGCCAACGCCGGCGTCCTGTGGTCTGATATGCATAAATTGATTCTATAATTGTGTCACGTGCGATGCCGCCGCTGCTGCTGATGCAGCCAGACGTAAAACGCTTCATTCGAGATGCGGCGATGCTGCGTGGCATCTGATCTGCTTTTTGTCTGGCAGATTAAGTCGTAAAATGCTGCAGCCGCAACGAAATCTATAAATGGCAAGGACAGCAAATTCCACTCGAGTACCAAAACAAATAATTTGAGCAAAGCTCACGTGACGCGCCACAGCATAGGTGCTGCCATCTGGAGAATCGGTGTATAACGTGCTGTAAATTAACAACAAAATAGTTAAGTGTTTTAAAAAAACAAACAATTCGCACATCTCTGTGCAATTTTACGCTCAAACGGATGGCAGACGACACAACTTGCCTGCAGCTGTTACGCCGTTGCCGACACACCGGTTTATCCAATGCCACGTCCATAGATCTTAGGCATATCTGATTGCCGAATATAGAAGAAGCTGTCGTCATAAGTCATACAAACCAAGGCTTTATCTAGTGGCTGGCCACATCGCCACCCATTCAGCGCTTGGGAGTGAACTAAACCGCTGCATGTAATCGGCCCTGGTCTTCGGAGAATTATTTTTCTTTGGCACGTTAGTTTTTTAACAGTGTAAAAAGGGTTATTTTGTCCGGGTTTGCACACGCTCATTGTCTGTCCAATGCAACGCATAGCATTGGACAGAGTTTAATCACCTTTGTGTCCGAGCGTGCGTTCGTGCGTCCTACATTTCTTAAACTATCTTCCTTTCACCTTCCTTTTCCCTTTCCCTTTCCTTTTCCCTTTCCTTTTCCCTTTCCCTTTCCCTTCCCCTTCTCCTTCTCCTTTTCCTTCCCTTTTTCTTCTTCTTCTCCTTTTTCTTCCCCTTTCCTTTCCCCTTTTCCCTTCTTCATTTTTCTTCCCCTTTCCATTTCCCTTCTTCATGCAATTTTCCTTCCTCTTTTCCTTACCCTTGCCCTTTCTTCATTTTTTTCTTTTCCTTCCCCTTTCCCCTGCCTCTTTTCCTTCTCCTATTCCTTTCCCATTTCCTTTTTCTTTCTTTTTTTCCATTTTTCCATTTTTTTCCCTTTCCTTTACTTTCCATTTTTTTCCTTTTTCTTCTTTTCCCCCTTTTTTCCTTTCCCTTTTTTCCAATCCCCTTCTCCTTTTTTACCTTTCATTCTTTTTCTCCTTCCTCTTTCCCTTTCTTTTTTCCACTTTTTCCCCTTCCCTTTCTTTCCCCTTTCTCTTTTTCTATCCATTCTTCCGTCTTTCTTTTTGTGTCCAGGTCTGTGCGTCCAGTATTTGAGGCGCCATATCTCTATAACGGTGCAAGATAGACGCATGGTCACCATGAATCACGGATAGGAAGTCGACCCCCGGGAGTCAAATGGTCACGTCACGTGACCCCAAAAGATCAAACTCGTGACCCCATTATCTTGTGAAATATCAATGTAAGCAAAAACTAACGATAATAACAAAAAAGTAGGTAAATAAAAAACGCTTCAGACCAACATTACGATGAATGATTCGTATGACACTAGACTGTACGTGTTATACCCACACAGTCTAGTGTCATACAGACCATTTACTGCAATGTTGGTTTAAAGTGTTTTTTTTCAATTTTATCAAAATGTTCGTTTGTTATTATCGTTATGTATGCATATTTCATTCATATTTCACAATGTAGTGTAGAGATGCATTTACGGTGTGCGGCGATCTATAATAATCACGTTATCACAAATTGTCTGCAGAGTGTGCCAGTGAAAGAATTTGAAAATCGGTCAATAAATTGGCGAATATATGAACAAAAGTAAAGTGGCACGTTTTTAGCCCATCCTGTATACTTGATCCCGATGTTCTGCTACGACGCACAGTTGAAACAGACAAAAAGATCGAGTGTAAAGAGAAGTTGCTTTGAACCGACAACGATCGATCAGATCCCATAAGCCGTCATTACACGCTATATCAGTCACACGCCACATGCTACTCCCTTCAACTCAGCCTCCTACCCTGAGTGGGTGGAAAATCGATTGCCATGAGCTGCCATCATACGCTAAGTAGGGGCCTACGAGTAAACAGGCACGATGTAAAGCAGATTAACTCAACCTGGCCATCCTTTGGCGGATAAGTGCGGTAACATTGAAATGTACAGAGTAGACAGGCACAGCGCGCGATGCACTGACTACCGTATCCGGCGGGTACGTATCAAAAGTCAAAACGTATTCCATGAGCCTTTATATAATTTATACGCTATATGAGTCACACATTACTTGCTACGTTCTCCAACTCGACCTCCTATTCTCGGCGAAATTGATCAAGCCAAGTGAGCCGTCATTATACGCTAAGCAACGACAGCTCGGACGTATACACGTATAGGTGCACGAACCGTGCACCACGGGGGAAAGTTGTGGAAGTTTTGGTTGCTCCACGAACAGTGAAGCACAATTTTGAAGCAGTGACCCCAGCAATGTCGTAGGTTGGAAAAAGTTGGGAAGAGGGCAGGAGGTTGCTGTGGTTCAACAAACAGGCTGCAAATTATCGACACACGAAATTATGGGTGCTCAAATTTTAATTTAAATTACTTACTTACTTATTTACTTACTGTGTAGTAATCACAGAAGCCGGTTTGGGCATTCGGCCAAGCCACACAGGGCAACCCAACCTGGCCATCCCTCAGTGGGTGGGCAAAATCAGTAGGCTACTGGCGACGTTTGCGGTAACCGCTAGAGAAAATAGCGTAACAGTGAGCTCTGTTACCAGGACTGCTGGCATACTGACCCAGTCGGTTAAAGGTGGCGGGGAGACTTTGTAATACCGGTACAGAGTCTCCGCGCGGAAACTCTGTCATGGGGTGACTACGTAATGTGACGCTGGCCATCCGTTGTATGTTATTTTATTTGGGACAGTGTTCTGCAAAGGGCTGTACTCTCAGCAACTGTATCTCGGCACATGCGTAAATCTAAATCTTTTTTGGCTCAGTGTTGCGTTATAACGGTATTTTATTTTTATTACGCCGATTAACGATGCATTGAGTGACAGGTTAATAGACTGAAAATAAGGTTAATCTTTTGTTGTTTTGGTCACGTGCAACCGTACACCTTTCAGATACCGTACTGGCCATAATCCCGCATAGGATTACCGAATCGGAACTGCAGGGGAAGTCACAACACACAATATACGCAAAATGTGATTTAAACGCAATGATTAGAAATGCAGTTTCATAAATGTTTTCAGAAAATTTCAGAAAAAGTTTTATTGAGTTAGAGATTGCTGATAAATTGGCTTACTTTATTTTATCTAACATTTTAGCAGGCTATACACTAGTGTAACAAACGGACGGAGAAACAGACCACAACATTCATCGCAATAGCCGGAACCGTTAATGCGTTTAGCTACAAAGCTTTCAATGTCTTTCTAAGCAATCGCCTTCCAAATAATGTACTAGAAATAGAATTGGATCAAATTTGTTGAATCATGATTACTTTCAAAATGCTCCTTGAAACATCAGCAAGCTAGTGGTTTCGTTGGAACATTGCCCTTACCTACAAACTTTTGGCCTCCTGTCAAAATTTTTTTTCAAAAATACAAAATTGGGAGTTAAAATCTTCTCGTTTTGAGAAAATATAAAAGCAAAAGTAAAATTTTGAGCAGGCGAAAATTTGCAAATGTTTGTTTAAAAAACTGCAATTTTTTTATTTCGCTTATTACGATAGGCCTAAATGTTTCAGATGTGTGGTCTGTCTGTCTGCCACATCTAACATTTTGCTAGAATCATGAAGGATATGAGATGCTATTTTTGTAGCCTTCAATCTAATACTGCGCCAAATAGGAATCTTTCTCAACTAACTACCGAAAAGTACCAAAATGTCCCGACTGCTACGGCGAGTCCTATTATTATCTCGAGTATGATCGACAGACAGACAGACAGACAGACAGACGGACGGACAGACGACGGAACTATAATATAATCCGGTTATGCGGTGCGTCGTCATAAACCTAGCACTGGCGTATCCATAAGTAACGATATCCTTCCTATAGCCGGTGCAATAAGTAAGTAGCAAAAATGTACAAAACGTTGACAAAAAATGTGCACCAAACTTGAATTTTTTTCTTGCGGTTTGCTATTTTTTCAGGGAGGGTTACAATTTTCCCCCAGGCCATACCCTTTTTCTACACTTTTTTATTTGGCGCCTCTAGCTCTTTAATCTTTGCGCCTTTGGCGTTTCAACTATTTGTTTTGTCAGCTTACCCCATATCTTATCTAATATTTCTGGATCTGCCTTTGGCATAGACCACACGATGGTTGGGTATTCGCAAATTCGTCAGTTATTGCATGCGCCGTTCTATGGTTGGTTACCTGTCATATCGCTCAAATGCATTGGGTACTGCATAATAGTACTCAATATTGCAGTGGAGGTTAAATCGTTTTGTGAGATGATGATTATGCGCTGGTCGTCTGCATGTTCTCCCCCTATTAATAATCGTTTCCATATGAGACCGACCCTTAGTTACTTTACACCAGAAACTGCAACTTCGCTTGACGTACACTGTAGGTTTACAGTAAAACTGTCATGGCAATTTTTAAGTCGTGACCACCCGCCCCTGGTCCATACGTTATCACATGGTAGAATGTTGTGCAGTGTGCGGCAATGAAAATAGATATATAATATAATATATTATAGTAGCAGTAGTTTATTCAAAAACATCAACAGGTTAAAATACAAAAAAAACTTTTAAATTACACATTGGTTGAACAGTAAAACCGTAGGCCAAAAAAAACAAAATGGCACTTGCGACTGCCTACACTTGAAGATAAGCACCTTACGGTCCAAACACTTGTCAAAAAGTAGTTCATGGTAACATTAAAACCTCGAGATAATGATGATAATAATGATGATGGTGATAAAAGACGAATAAACTCTAGCGTGGCTTTAAGTCCTAAGACTACAAGGACACGTAACAATGAGCTAAAACCGTGAAGTCACGTAATAGTAGTCAGTGCAATGAGACGTTCTTAGTCATAGCTGTAAGACCGGGCAAAAAGTTCGGTTTTCAGTTTGCTGCGGAAGTCAAGAATAAAAACTTTTTACAGTGATGATCATTTAATTTGCCAATTATACACCGAAAACAAAAGCCATGAACAACAAGGCAGAAGCAGTAATTGTACGAGTATTTTTTAACATTTTGGTTAATAGTCAGGAAATTTTTAGCGTTTTTAAACGGACAACAGCCGGGTGGTTAAAACGAAAATAATTTGTCTGCGCGCATGTTTATGCAGAGAAACTGCAGCATCGCGAGTTGCAGCTGTCGTCACTAGTCGACTACATCAAGGACTTGGAGGCGCCGCGGCTCGGCGGTTATCAAGGCGACGACGTCGAATACATTCTTCATCTCCTCCAGCATCCGCACCCGGACGTTCCCAATCGGGTCGGACCTGGAGGTTTAGCAGCCAACTTCACCGTTCTCGGCCGGGGTCAGAAGAGCTCTCGAGACGGTAGCGGGACGTTACCTTCTGCGACCGGGACAGCCTCCAGGCCACTCAGCCTGGCTATCCATTCGTGAAAAAGCGACCGGGACTGCCTCCGGGGGATCTGGAACGTCCAGGAAGGAGAGGGCGAACGGCACACGGGCGACAGTGAATCAAGACGAGTCGCCAAACGCCGACCTTGCGCATGCGCTTCACTACGCCAGTATCGCTCTGCTCGGCTTACTCGTCATCGAGGTATGAAAAACTTTGTCTAAATTTTTACCCAACGCAAGCAACGGACGCAATGCAACGCAGCTGACGCAACGTACGCAACAAACGCAGCGCAAGAATAGACACCGCGTCTGTCCATGCGTTTTGGTCGTTGCGTTTCTCGCGCCGTGTACGTACATGTATGTTGCGTTTATGCGTATTTTTTCTTTGCGTCGCTTGCATGCGTCATTTGCATCAAAAAGTACAACAGCTTTGCGTTGTATGCATTTCGTGGATTTTAAGTTGGTGCAAACTGGAGGCTTTTTTAGCTTTAAGCATGTACTCCACTTATATCAATGTGTTGCTTATTTTCTGGACAACAAGCTGTATATAACAAGTCAGCAACAATTTGCAGCACGACACAAAGCCGGCATAATCACAGCATGTCGAGATGTTCGCAACAAACTGAAGTAGTGGTCTTTGGGCTTTAGCAGTTTTAGACGACCTTAACCTTTATACTGATGTGACGGTGACTCTATCGCTAGTGGTGCAAGGTATGTTTTCTGCTAATCTTTTTGTCGTTGTCAGAAGTTTTCGCGATTGTGATCTGCCAGCTGTTGTTGTCATTGTGTGCCGCAAACAACACGCGAAAATATTCTTCGGAATATTCCTTCATTTGCACGCAAATATAAGCTACCCGTTGAGAAAATTCTGAAGGCTTAGGACGAAGGATTTAGAGCAGAGAGCTGCACAAATTCGTGTCTTTAAGATTCTGTAGTCACCCGAAACACTTGAAAGACAGACATGTCCCAGGGACTGTTTTTTTGTGTCCGGGGAACAAGTTTCTGTACCGGCTGTCTACCGAGATAGTGAATGTCTGTGAGAGCGTCCGTTCATTCGGCGTAGGCGTATGATTGCTTCCCACATTCGCCGTTATTCAACCAATTAATGTAATAATCTTCAACCGGAAACACGCAAAGGCTGCAGCGAGTGCGTGGTCGTGGCGTATTTTTGTCGTCTCCCGGTGGATACATCTGGATTCTGCATACAGCAGTAGCACTGTTGTTTCGAGGAGACAACTATGTATACACTTTAGGTGCTTTATTACGTTCACTTGACTGCGGTCATTTGTAAACAGACAGCGGCGTCCGAAACATGAGTGGCGTGAGACTTTTAAATCTCTCCATTAAACGCAAGCACATTCTCCCAGAACATATGTATTTTGCACCGAAAACTAGTCTACAAGAAACCCAGCTGTCGCTAGGGAAAGTCGACCATACCCGCCTATGTCCGAAGGCCGGCGTCCAACTTTCGGTCACGACGAAAAAGCGATTAGGCATACCCAGAGATGACTACAGTTTCATACACGCTATGTTACACACTCGACGCTAGTATAACAGACGTTACGCTTGGTTTTCCTGTTAAGCGCTATGTCGTAATTATTATTAATAAATAACAGCCCGTTTGGGAAACGGAGATTATAAGGTCTGAAGGGAATCCAACTTGGTACCAGAGGGTACATAACATTACAGAACGATTTTTTTAACGTAGCCTAAATTAAAAAAAACCTCAAGGTCCACAAATAAAACCGCAAGTCACGACAAACTATGTATGATTGTCTGGAAAATACGACAGTGTGTCGCGTGCGACAATGTCTGGTGGCCTGACGAACGTCCAAGACACGCGGAAAACGCGGCTGCCAAAGTAGCGGCGCCACACACAATCCACATCTGAACGGCATCTCAGGC
>Ga0056128_1007540_pt1 | contig 13724 bp, 7 predicted proteins | sample WorMetLIZISLAND2_FD_71113 | JGI IMG/M metagenome (GOLD analysis project Ga0056128, IMG submission 71113) | Marine gutless worms symbiont microbial communities from Max Planck institute for Marine Microbiology, Germany - Olavius geniculatus... ... | reverse complement strand
AGAGCACAGATGCTCGCTGTACCACCCTTACTAACAATGTCATCAACAACACCACGAACAGTGCGAATAGCAAAATTACAGCTAACGCCCTTTTTAAATCCAAACTGGTTATTAGAGGTAATGAAGAAAGATTGAAAACCATCAAGGATGCAGTGTTCAAAGGTTTTGGACAAGATGGGACTAATTGCGATGCCCCTAAAGTCATCGCAAGATATTTATAGCAATGACGACAACGTCGGCCAATAGCTATCGGCCTAGCTGGGCCTACCTAGCAGCAGCTAGTATAGCAGCATGGTCTTATCTTGCAATGCTAAAATATCCGAAAATCCGGTCCAGTGACCTTGACTTATGACTGAAATTTAGTAGGATTTTTGCTGTTGCCGAGTCATATAATCATTACGCTAAATGCAGCCGTTCATGCGTTATCGGATTAACGTAGAAAAAGAAAAACAAAAAAACGTAGCGACGATGCTGAAAAGAATAGGCCTATTGTCGTCGTTACCGCGGGCAGTAATTACTATAGAAGCACCCGGACAGCACAAACCGCTGTCGATATGTCCGTTTAATTTAATTGGACTAAACTGCGACGGGTCTTGCGAATTCTTGCTTATCACGAAATCTAACGAAAAATAACGAAAAATCTTTATAAAAGTTTTTTTTAAACCTAGATCGTGATCCGGATCGCCACTGCAGAATAAAGTGAATTGTCTTTCAGGCACGCGAAATTATGTTGTTCGGTTTTCCGAGAACTGTAACGTCTTTATTATTCCCAGGACCGTTCTTGGTAGGCCCAAACCTACGTCACTGAATGTCGCCATTAAACCTGTGAATTTAAGTGCACTGCAGTCTAGAACCTCAGGTCCATAATACAGTGATAAAACAATGGGAGCTCAGCTGAGTGTGGATATAATTATGTACTGTTAGGCGCACGGAAACGTCTGCCCATTTCACGGATCCGCTGTTACCTATAGACGTAGGCCGGTCGTCGTTTAGTAAGGAGTATAAAATTGGACGGCGGTCGGTCTATACGGTGGTGCTGACAGTACGAGGAGACGACAAGAGAATTGCGCGTCTGTTGTGACGCAGCTGCAGAACGACTTTATTTGGCGTCACTGTCTCGGTCAGCAGTGGCGTAGACAAAGGGAGTCCAGGAGGCCCAGGCCTTCAGTCCTCCAGACGAAACATAAGCATACGCTTAAACTCCACTAAACTTGTCAATTTGGTCAATTTATTCTCCGAAAAATAATTAACATTGTTGCAGCCAGGGCACATTTTGAAGCTAAAATGCACCAAATTCGATATCGGCTGCGGCTTTGCCGCAGACCCCGCTGGGGAAGCTCACAGCGCTCCTCAGACTCTCTAACTGGATTTTAGGGGAGTCCTACTTCTTTTCTCCCATTTCTGTTTCTCCTCCTTTTTTGTCCTCTCTTCTCTTTCCCTCCCTTACTTTTAAGGTAAAGGAGGGGAAGGGAAGAAGGGAGAACAGGGAAAAGTTAAGGGGTAGAAAAGCGAAAAAGGAGGGGAAGGAGGAAAGGGAAAGAAAAGGGGACGAGAAGGGAGTCGAGGCCCCCAATTAAAATTTTCTGGCTACGCCACTGTCGGTCGGTCAGTCGGTCCACTGCTATAGTGAATGCCAGGCCGGTCGACACTGTTGTCTCGCTGACCACTCGCATATGTAGCGTCTTGCTTTATGTCGCACCGTGCGTAGCGCCGAATTATTGCAGACTCGCCACGCCAGAGCTCCACAGACAACAGTTTACGGCCGATAGACTACAGATAATCTGTCGTGGATCAGTGCTGTTAGTCCCGGGGCGTCACGCCTTATAACCTACCTACCGCGAACTAATAGCACATGTTTGGCTAAGATTTAGCGACGTGCAGAAGAGTCGACACTCGGTGCCGACCTTGTTGATTTAATGCAGATTTCCGCAGTTTATTTGTTCACACGTTTAAAACAGTATTCTGAAATATTGTCCAGAACAATTTAGCCACTCTATACTCTGAGTACCGGTATGTTCCAAAAAGTGGTCGTACCTGTATCCGAAAATACGTTACAATAACGTCGCATATTATTGCTATTTGCAGTCTCGATTTGTTTCTGTATGCATGCATCTGTCTTTCTGTGTTTATTTGCGATAGAATTTGCCTGGTTTTTGTTTTTGACGAATTTTTAACGAAATTTGTATACGAAACTGTCCGCCGATGCTTTACTGTACTGTGTATACGCATGACTAAAATACCGTCAGTTCTTGCTACTGATTTTGACATTATGCACAATTTCATTTTTAGTCCTAAAAACAAAAACAACGGTAGGCCTATTTAAAACATCCAAAAAGTAATTTGCAACTTTGGTAAACGTGATAAAGTACGTTCTTGTTCGTTTTATTGTTTTGCACTGTTTTTTTGAGTCATGGTTTGTATGTTTTTTTGAAGTTTTTATTTTCTGCATTTATGTAAATTGTAAACGATACAGTCTATATTTATTAAATATAAATCTATTATTTGTTTGCAACAACGTTATAGGCTACTGTGCTTTTGTCTCTGTGCAGGTTTCTCGTAGTGATGATGATGCTACTACAGAACTGCCTCCTGGATGGGAGAAACACGAAGGTTTGTTGATATTCTGTACATATGAAAGCTTTTGGGCGCAAGCCGTCGTTTAGGCGATATTAAATGTCACGCTACAACAGGTGACAAGTCAGCAAGAAATGCAGTCTTTGACACTGAACTTCTCGGTTTATAGGCAGCCAGTCCTGGTGGCTTGCAACTAGGCTGCCTTTACTTTCCATCAGGCCTGAAGTTGTCTTCATAGCCGCAGAGTATCGCTTGTTGGCCTACCGAATATACAGTTTAACGACAATTTGCTTAAAGTCGATTGTATGGTCGAGGAATCGGCCTTGGTCATAGCTGTATTAATGGGCTAGAAAACCTGATGGTCTTTTTAAAGAAAAATGGTAGGTTTTAGTTTTTTAAAGTTTTTTTGTTCAGTGAACACCGCGCACAAAATACAACGCAGGAAAACGTGTTATACACCCTCTTATAAGTGAACGACATAATGACGTGATTAAAGTCATAACTCAAAAATCACGATTGAAGTATAAATTACAGTATGATATTTAATGAATTTTACAGCAAATTTAAAAAAAACTTTAGAAACATAATTTTTTGAAATCAATTTTCCAGCCCTATGTGTACTGTATCCGATGACTTTCTTATCGTCATCAGTCCCTGCCCTTTGGCTGCTTAGTGACAAAACACTGGGGCCGTTTACCACTGGCACCACGCGAATCGCAGCTTTATGCTTGCTTTACTGCCGATGATATATTGCTATAACGAGAGAGAGAGAGACAGAGAGTGATCAGAAATAGTTGGCTAATATTCATAGCGCAGTTGGTTGCGTATAGCAGCAATAAAGCGGCGCCTGCGCACGCGAGTTTGTAGTAAAGATCCTGCATTATGATTCCGTGGCACGTTTATTATTGACTCCGCGCAGTTGCTGCAGCCGCGAGAGCAGCTGCTTATCTTAATGTCGCAACAGTAACAGCTAGCGTATTGTATATAAGTCTGTCGTGATGATGAACGAGTTATGGAACAGTACATTCATGTCAGTCAATCTCGGAACTGCATTAAACTCTCTGACCGTACTGTAGACAAGTCTGTTTGCAGTAGGCCTATGCCGTAGTGTTTGTGTAAAATAAATGTTTCTCAAGGCATGCTGAGCAGATCAAATAACAAATAGCTCGACGACATCGTATATACGTTGTATATACGTTGTTCGGTACTAGACTAGGCCTAGGCCTATAAGAGAGGTTGCACAGGACCAAATGAAAACATTCAATTGAGCGCACTAGACTTCAGTGGGCATTGTGCGCAATATTTGTGATGATAATGAAGAAAAAGATGATTATTTTTGATGGACCGATATTACAAACTGCAATATATTGCAAGACGTGTACGTCGTTTGATTCAGTCTCTGGTAGATAAGTTTTTGACGAACGAATGCAATCCGGGGCAGTGGCAGTTTAATTGATGGCAAGTTTTAGTGCATCATTTTATTTTTTTTAAATTTTAACGAACGGTGAACAGTGGTGTAATATGTGGTAATTCGAGCGTTTGACGTTTGTGAGTGACGGACAGTTCTCGGGGCGGAATGGAACCAAGTCTCGCAGCGCTGTGCCAGATTGTTTACACTGACATTGATTTGAGTTGTATGTGGGCGCGTTTTTAGCCGACCGTACTTAAGTAACGGTCAAGCTTATGACGTGGTTGTCGTTTGTCCGTCTGTCTGTCACTCTGTCGTCGTCTGTCCGTCACGGATGTGACTAAACGGTACGAGATAGGGCTTAAGTTGCTATTAATCACTAATAGGAAGTCAGATATTGGCTTTCAAATGACACGAAAAACGATGACCCTTGATGACCTTGAAAAGTCATAACGCACAATGGTATACCAATTGTGCGGTATTGTGGCTAAACGGTAAGTCATCGAAGGTCGGAGATGGTACCATCGGATAGGGCGTTGGCGACTTCCTATAGGCTGTCAATAGTAACCATGTCTTCATCTGCAGCGGTTTGGGCGCAGTTTTCAATGGAAAGTTTCAAGCTATAAGTGGTCGTATCTCGGAAACGGTGAGAGATAGGGCCAAGGCTATTAATCACTAATAGGAAATGGCATAAGTCTTTTCAGATGAGATGGAAATCACTGATTTTGGATGACCTTGAAGGTTATTAGTGCTGCAGCAACTGTATAGGTTATAGCGCGTCTTCCCTAGCGACAGCTGGGGTTTTTTGTAGCCAGTTGTACAAGTCTCTTAGCCGACGTCTCAACAACTGAACACCAACCGCACGCCACCTACTTTGAAGAAAACTACATTGCCACGTAGCCTAAACCATGTCGTCCTGTGTTATAACGAGTGCCTCCCGTAACGTTACACCATTCAAGTAACAGTATGTCTTTCGTTAATTAACAGCTTGCTGGTTAAATATTAACGCTTGGTCAATGCGGGATCACGGTATGATCGGCAGTTAGGTGTGATCAAACGTCGGCGCCATGCACGGCTACCTGGCATTGTCGGTCACGTGACCTCAGGTGCGCGCTTGGCTATTGGTTCACGCCGTGCAATCGTATTAATCAATCCGCAGATGATATGAAGCTGTCACTTATGATTAATGTCTGCTTTTCGCCGAAGATCTCTGGCACCAAACTCGGTTAGATTGGTTAATTTTAAAGGCCACTGCTAGCTGCCTCATTTAATAATCATTAGAATTCGCATGTTTACTGTCAGGTAAAGACTTTTATGCTCCAGGCAAGTTGTCAGACATAGTTATCAGCTGTTGTCACCAAGCACTATGTCTATTTGGTACTAGCCAAAGAACGTCGATGTTCTGTGGACTGGGTCAATAACCTTGTAACCGCGGCCAGGCGGAAAGTAGGCCTAACAATCTATTATAGAAGCTGGGATCAGCTTCGACCTAACTCTTGTAGCCTACCTGTGCTTGCAGAAACCACTTTACATTTTTATACCGCGTTTATAGACGGTCTATCGCAGCCGAATTATTTCTGTCTAACGGATGATATACAACTGCAATGGACGATCAAGTAAAAATTTAACAAAAATGTATTATACATGTTTATAGGCCTACAGTGTATACTGAACACTGATCCAGACTTTTTCTGTCTGCCTCACTGCAGTGATGCATGCCTTAATTGCGTCCGTGGAAACAGTAAACCGGCAGAAAATGTTGCAGAAATTTGCTTGCGAGTAACGTTTGATCGACTGAGATCGAGCCATTCGGATATCCTGACAATGTACGAGCATGTAAGCTCATGCATGCGTGTGGCGTCAAATGCTAAGAGAGTGAGACTGTTCAACACATAATATTCTGCTTGTTCTGCATTTCCAAGGTAGTGCAGAAGCAGACATTGGGCAAAGTGGAAGATTGGAAGGTCGGTCATTCGATGACCAGTTGCGTCAGGTATATTCGTACTAAAAATTATTAAAATTGCTTAATCCTTCTTGACTGTTTGCGTTCAGATGAGAGTGGAGCCTACTACTGGCACATCAAGAGTGGAACCATACAGAGAGAGCGTCCTACTTCGGTCACTCAACTGTCACGACAGGTGCGTGAATACGTCCACAATCAATACACAGTCATTTGTACTGTATATCTATACCCACAGACACGATTTACAAGTACTCAAGTTGGCCGAAACTAGTATTTGCCGAATTTCTTGACCTATAGCACGATGTGCTATAGATCTGTCTGTCGTCTGTCTCTCTGTTTGTCGTCGTCTGTAACGGATGTATTGTGGCTAAATGGTGCGAGATAGGGTTTAGGTTGCTATTGATCACTGAATGAAAGTCACATATTGGCTTTCAATTGGCATACGCCCTTTCAGATTACATGATTGAAATGATTGAAAATCATTGACCTTGGATGACCTTGAAGGTCAGTACAGCAACAGGAACAGTATAGACTAGCGCTTCCTCCCTAGCAATAGCTAGGTTTTTACATGGCTTTTTTACATAGCAGTACAATAGGCCTACATACTTTACTATCCCATTCCAGTTTTGCTTAAAACAGCTTTAGTGTTCTTAGTTTACGTGCTTGATTAAAATCACCGCCTTTTGCAAGTTTTTATTCGGTGCATATCATATGGCATGACACCGAGAATAGTTGCAAGAAAATCAAGCTTAATTCTCTCTCGTAGGTAAGCCTCTAGCAGCGCGTTTGTACGAACGATAATTAGCCGACCGTACTTTAGTAACGGTCGAGCTTATGGCATGGTTGTTGTCTGTCAGTCTGTCTGTCCGTCGTCGTCTGTCTGTCACAGATGTATTGTGGCTAAACGGTGCAAGACAGGGCCTAAGTTGCTATCGATCACATATAACGAATCGCATACGCCCTTTCAGATGAAATGAAAATCATCGACCTTAGATGACTTTGGATGACCTTGAGGGTCACTAACAACCAGTGCGGTCGACTGTCCTAGCGACTATCCGGGCTTCTTGTTTTTGTCATCATCGTATCGCACTTGTGACTGGTCGCAACTTTTCATTTGCCGAAGTGACCAGCCTTTCAGCTGCGGCTGCAGTCCTATATACGCAGTCGCTCCGCGGTTATACGCTTACGCTACTCAGCAAAGTGCACGATTTCGATTGATTACAAACTGTCGTTAGATATAATTCGTGAGCGGTAGTTTCTTCATTTCCATCGCAAATTCGCAATCTCTTTGCCGTATCATTCTATACGAGACCCATAGCTCTTGCTTTTGTTTTCCTGCGTCTACAGTAGCATATTACTACGTCTAATCGTCGTCGCTTTTTATCCGCCATGCGCTCATCGTGCACGACCGAAAAGCTTTTGCTTCATATTGCGTTTTTCGGTTGTGTCACCAACTTACTATTAAGACCAGTTACTTCAACAAAAAGCATCGAATCAGTTGCGTTCAGAAACAGTGATACCATATTTCACTTGCGTACATAGCCTTTGAAATAGGAGTTAAAGGAAATCAGTAGATTAGACAGCCTGCCACAATAGTTTTTTTTCATTTTAAGCTAAAGACGTATTTTGAAGAATTATTTTTGCACATGAAGTCGTGTTGTCCAAATTGAAGTAAATGGACAAACGGTCTTAAAATAAATTACCGGAGATTTCACGAATGCTATTCTTGAGGTGGCGAGCTAGTCGATAACTACAGGTATAGGCCAATTGATTAGGTCGACGGGTGTTTCTGATCTGGTACTGGAAAGTTTAACAATTTATCCGAGAAGGTTTCATTCCCCGGATGATCAAAACGATGCAAGTTATTACTGTATTTGTAATCGCTTTGCTACACTTTGCAGGCTTTGTTCGGATATTCCGTTTTATTATTGTTGTTGTTATTGTTGCTGTTGCTATTAGGGCAAAGCAAGGGAACCAGCGAATGAACAAGTCAAGTCGCAGCGCGGCGCTAAAACTGTTGCAACTTCGCTGATGTTAGAGTGAGTTTGTTTCACGCTTGTTTGGCGTCACCGTGTATATATTATTCTAGTCGCTGAATGCGCATGCTCTCATTTAAACATACGCTGAATGTCGTAAGTAAACGACGTTGTGTTTCATTTTTACTGTACTTAAGTAACGGTCGAGCTTATGGTACGGTTGTCATCAGCCATCTGTCTGTCTGTCTGTCGTCTGTCTGTATGCAACGAATGTACCCTGGCTAAGGATTAGACGTTTAGCGGAAAACTTTTTACACACCTCTTTGTCGAGGCTCTCTGCGTACAAAATTAGCAGGATGTAGTGCAAGGAAAACATTGTCAAAATTGGGGTTGAATAAAGGAGAAAGGAAAATAAGAACTGGCCATATCTCAAAAACGGTGAGATATAAGGCCAAGGTTACTATTACTCACTAATAGGAAGTGGCATATTGGCTTTCAAATGGCATGAAAGTCATTGACTTTGGATGATCTTGGAGGTTATTGACAACCAGTACGGTTGGCTATCCTAGCGACAGCTGGGGTTTTTTTGTATAAATAGGCCTAAAGCTTTTGTTTAGATCGTTAATCCATATTTTGTTACAGTGTGGTCCACCAAACCATTGTTTTGAAAATCATGCCTTTGTGACTGTAGCTCCCCATGATTCAAGTAGCGCTCAAGTATAACAACGAGTTCAATTGTTGTTGTCCGAGCTAATAACTAATTATTAGTTAAATATAAGTTTTATATTCTCGACCACATAGGCCCTATAGTATGACTGAACACTGCGCTCGATCTCTGTTTATTAACGTCAATATTTACGCTAAATTTGCACACAAGCAGCAAATAAGAAATAAAGTCGCCCATGACAGAAGCTATGGATCTAAGTTTTTCATAGTTTTTTTCTTAATTTTTTTTAGTTTTTCTTAGTTTTTTTTTAGTTTCATGAGCGTGGCAGCGGGATGTCATTTCGACTAATGAAAACGCCAGTTCCGTATAATCAACCGTAGTTCTAGTAATTCAAGTATTTTCCCGGGAAGCAAAATAATCACCGAAGAAACCAATTAAGCGCCATCGACTTGGTTTGTAAAGCCGGCTATAGACGCGGAAATACATTCTCTCAGCCGTCGTTCAAACCGATACTTTTGTTACATAAATACTGATATTTTGCAGTAATGATATAATACGCATGCACGTATTTTAATTATATTTCTGTATTGAGCTAGCTAACTAGTATCTAACTGTCTAAACGTGCAAAAGATTTTGAAAAGAAATTTCATGCCAGCTGGTACATGCGTAGACTTATGTAAATGTGAATCGTTGTTTTTGTACAGTTTGTTAAAAGTTAAGACTTCGCTAAGTTACGATGTAATTCGCATTTATGTGCACACCTGGCAAGGGTTAAAAATTAAATAGTAAAGTAATGTAATGACTAATTAGTAACCAGTTTTGATATAAAAAGTACAATGATCCTTGTCTAAAACAGGTGTGGTATTTCGGGATTGCAATCCTATGATCCCGTTTTCGTCAATTCCGAATTCCAAATCCCGGGATTTCGTAATTACAAAAATTAGTTAGAATTGTACATTTTTGCATGTTAAATGATAAAATAATAATTTTAGCCGTCTGTTAAATAAAATATTTTATCTGCATTAATGTTCTACTCTTTGCTGTGCATTGTAATTAATATTTTTACAGTCACAGTCATTTTCTGCAGTTCAGATATATCGTAAAACTGCTAATACAAGCTGGGTGGGTCTGAACCCGGGGGCTTCTATTAGCAGTTTTACGGTACTATTCGTAGAGGCCTATACTGCATCATATGCATGAAATAAGTCAACTTGTGATACCAGAATGACGAACAATCTGTAAGCTTAATCCCGAAACGGGATCCCGGAATTTCGTGATTACAAATTTCTCAATCCCGGATGTCAAGGAACTGCAGATTTCGCAATACGGCAACTCCCCCCCCGGCCAGAGAATGTGCTGCGCGAAGTAAATTTTTGAATGATACAACATGTCATAACGAATCCCCCATGTATGGGCTCCTTTTTTCTGGGGCCCCTGATTGGCCATATGCTGAACAAGTGAACATGTTCAAATCCGACTTCGACTGTTCCTTCGTCAACCATTGTTTTTCAAGTTTTTGTAGCTATTTCGGTGTTAATCTTTTTGCGTTTTTGCATTTACGTTTGTTTTATGCAACATGCATTCGCGATCCATGACTGTCACTTATAGGGTGTTTACACGATCCAGCAAACGTCCAGCAAACTTCCAGCAAATGTATTCAAAATACACGTGAATTGCTGGACGTCTGCTGGAAGTTCGCTGGATCATGTAAACACCCGATTACTGTATTTACTAACAGACTCTAGACTTATCTGTTTGGGCAATCAATAGCTGTGGCGTTTGCGATTTGGAACGGACGCCTTTAAATGTACAAACTAACTAACTAACTAGTATGCGTAGTTACTTGCTTACATTAAGTGGTTGCGTTGCTGTTGCGAAGGAGTCCTGCTGAGCCTGCATGTTCTCGCTGCTGTACACACATCGACGATTTGGCTGCCGATGGTGGTGGATATCCAATACGATTCGCAGTGCGTTCACTCGGCTGGGTTGAGATGAAAGATGAGGAACTCAATGCAGAACACAGCGGCAAGGCGGTCAACCGTTGTATTGTTGGACTATCGGTTGGCAGGAATGATGTCAACGACGTTGTCGGACGATGGGGAGATGTGAGTATACGATTTCTTTTTGAAATTTTGATCAACTGGATACGTTTTCACAGGGTGGGCCAAAATGGCACCATATATTTTATGCCGTAACCACATAAAATATTTACCGATTTTCAAAATTCTTTTACTGTCAGAATCAGGAGAAAATCTGCAATAACACTATCAGCTTCCGCCACACTTTAAACGTGATAAAAACTGCATGATTTAGTTTAGACAATACCTGAAATAAATAAGTTGTTTTCTGTTGTAAAGTTCTTAAAAAGTGTTGTTACAGAAGTCTTTTTTAATTGTTGCCTTTACAACATTGACATTTCACAAGGCAGTGTAGCAACACACTTGAGGAGAGATGGGATTTTTAGTGATTACAAATTTTCTCCTGATTCCGACAATGAAAAAACTTTGAAAATTAGTTGATATTTGGTGAACTTAAGGGGTACTCTGGCCCACCCTGTAGATATAGTTTGAAGTGTTGGGATGCATTTAAATGTCAGCTAGGGGCCTAATTATCAGCCTGTCTGAGACAGAGTGTCTAGTTTAATTCTATGTTGTAGACAGGCATTTTTGAGAAAATTCGTGGAGAATGGCAACACTGTATATTATTTGGTGCCGACTTTGGCTTAGCTAGAAGTGAATTGAACGATTTAGTCTCAAACCTGTCTCTGTGTCTTTGTTTCCGCTTCTTGAATCTTTCTTGATTGTTTGTTTTTTGGTTTATTTGCTGTCACTGAATGACGAATAAAAGTTGAATGTACAGGTTAGTGCATACCGTGATGTTTTTCGTAAATTTGTCAACATTTTATTGTTGGTGTTTTATTGCTGTGCGTGATGTGGTTTTCTATTCAGTTCGCTGCACTTGTGCGAAGTAATAAGCTGTGTGTTTTGCTGTACAGGGCAAAAGTTTGTATCTGGAGTTAGATGAAGAGAACGTGACTCTGATAGATCCACAGGACCTGAGTGTGCTAAATGTTCAGCCTATACAGTCAATACGTGTCTGGGGCGTCGGACGAAACAACGGCAGGTAGCCAGACGCTCCTTCGCTTTACAGTGTCTGAAGAAGTATTCTCGCTTAGCGGAGGAGATTATGAGATTGGTCGTTCTGTGTGTCGGGGTGTGTGTCTGTGTTTGCGTCTCTGTACATGTCTCTGAGGTGCCATATCTCCATAACGGTGCCAGATAGACGCATGGTCGCAATGGACCACCCATAGGAAGTCGACCATCGCGAGTCAAATGATCACGTGACCGATGACGTCACGTGACCCCGAAAGGTCAAGGTCGTGACCCCATTGTCTTCGAGGCGCCATATCTCAATAACGGTGCCAGATAGACACATGGTCACAATATAGTAGTAGTTGTTGTTGTAATGTTTAAATTACTTCACTTGGCGGAGATATGCACTCTTACGAGCGCTTTCTAGTTTTAGCATGAAGATATGAACCATAAGAATTAAAGTGTGAAAAGATGACGAAAAACCAGCCTAGTCGGTCATACGAAACCATACAAAAATTGGAAAAAAAATGAAAGCAACCGAAAAGCAGAAACCGATTATCGACTGAGTCATAACCTACAAACTTTGATCCAGGCGGGGTCGAATTTCTCTTCATGCCAACGTGCAAACGTTTGTCGAGCAAACGTTTAAACACTGAAAACACTCTGCGTTTACAGAATCAATTAGCGCCAGCTGGTAAACCTGCGCGTAAATCCAACTAGCTGTCACTTATTGAAAGTGAGTGAGCTACATAGCTGCATCTTTAACACTATTACATTTGTATCCGTACACGATTTAAATTAATAAATAATTCGAAAGATTGCTGTACTGTCTGAATAAGATATTTTAGTCTCGCATGTGAATCTCACAACTATATAGCATTGTTCTGCAGCTACCCCGGTTAACTCAGCCTAGACATCCCTCGGGTAGGCGCAGTTAGTACCAGTAAAAAATGGACAGTACACCCTTCGATGCACCATCCGAATATCGGCGGTCTTGCAGTGTACGCTGGTGTCAGCGTGACCGGCTCAGCAAAGGAGACACAGAATAGCGCCTTGCTATAGGTCACGTGACTCAGGAAGAACTTTGCTTACTATAGTTTTACTTATGACAGGTAAATCTCGACGTGTTTGGCCCTAAAGGTTAACTTAGTGATAGTTTTTGTGTGTTTTATGTATGATTTATTGTGATGATTTTGTTTGTCGTTGCTGCTCAACGCGAATTCTCAGAGAAAGGTAAACTAAAAGTTTATTTCGTGTTAATTTGTGCTATATACTCTTTCTGGTTTATTCATCACTGCATGAAGATAAAACCATAGGCCATAGAGACGACATATTGATTCTACTGTACACATCTGTACATAAAAAAGTTAAATTTAATTTAATGAAATTCCATTAATTTCTTTACTTAATTGATTTTTTTTATTTTGCTTTGCTTTTGCTGATGAAATGGCGTTTCATATGAAAAAACCGCAGTTATATTGAGCACTGTATATGGTTCGAAGCAACATGATGTGCTTTTGTTTTAAGAAAATCAGTTGCATTACAAAAAAACTGTGTAGCGTACGTTATTAACATGACGTCGATTGTTTATTATTTTGCTTACGTTACGTTGTCGTGTTTTTTGTTAGTCCGCCCGTAAGCGATAGCTTGCGGAAGCGGACTTAAGTTTTGCTGTGGTTTCTTTTTTTCTTTTTTTCCCGTCGCGTAATCTCCGAGCTCCGTGGGCCGATCGCCGCGAAATGTTGCACGATGCTCCTGAGTATGTTCAGTTTTATAATCCCGGGCCGAAATTTTGGGGGAGCCTCCACAAAAAATTTTTAGAGGCCAAAAACATGCAAAATTTGGCCCGATTTCTTTCGACTTCAAAGTTTGGCGGCCAATTTCTTTGGAACGGATGAAGATATTCAAAATCGGTGAGTTACTTGTTCGACACCGATTCCTCCCGCGTTAGGCGAAACAAGTCCGGTGAAGTTCGGTCCAGTGACCTTGGAGATCTAGATGTGGAATTAAACCCACCGAAAGCGCATTTTTCGGAAAACCATAT
>Ga0056128_1007539_pt1 | contig 13725 bp, 7 predicted proteins | sample WorMetLIZISLAND2_FD_71113 | JGI IMG/M metagenome (GOLD analysis project Ga0056128, IMG submission 71113) | Marine gutless worms symbiont microbial communities from Max Planck institute for Marine Microbiology, Germany - Olavius geniculatus... ... | reverse complement strand
TTGGCTGCAAAAAAGTGAATTACGACGAAATGGATGGAGATAGACTACGATTACCTGCGAACAGGAACTGCTATAGGCTTTCGCGCGTCTCGTGAGCTTTGCTCAAATTACTTGTTGCTTCAGTTTTTGTGTACGTTTTGTTGATTATTGTGAGTTTGGTTGTCGGTACCAGTGCAGAATGATTTGCTGCCAGGAGTATGAAAGTGCACAGATAAAAGACTAAATTTATATGTCGTGTGGGACGTTAAACTGTGCTTGCTTAGGTTACACTAAAACACACAATGCACCTATTTGACAGTATTATTGGCAACTCGCTGAAACGACTGTACGACGTACGTAGAACTAAATCGCTAACAACGCTAGTCTGATGGCTGTCTACGATTACGATTATTATACAGTGTGGGTATATTATTAGGCGGAATCGCTATGCATATTTCCGCACATTTTTCCGAAGCGTGGTCCGTCTGTCTGTCGTCTGTCACATTCGTGCACCGTGCTTAAATCGTTCGATGGATTTGCATGTTGTCATTTGGCAGATACACTTGTGTGCCCATGACACATTGTGTTACAGGAGGGCCCTGGCCCCCAGCGAAAAGAGAGATTTGAATGCAAATTGCGAACAAACCGTCAGTTTTATGATGCCACCTAGCAAATACAAACGAAGCGATTTCGCGTATTGCTAAATTACTTTATTATTGTGCAGGTCGGAAGATGAAATCATCTTTGGCTGTTTGTCTGTTGTTACTGACGGCGACGCTACGCACTAACAGCATGGCGCCTGCTTCTGCATTTGCAACTGCCGACGACGTCAAACGTAAACATCACACATTTTGTTATCCTTTTACTTCAGTCACACTGTCAACAGTTTCTGGAATAATTTAAGAAAATATCCCTACTATTTGTGGCGACGACAGTGAATTTTTTTCCAGCGAATTCCTGCGACGATTCAACGTTTTAACTCAGTGCCTTAATACGTAAAATACCATTTTTTTCTGTTTCGATTAATCGGTTCAGCCACTCCAGCTCTGTTTTGGCATTTATTTTATCCCTCAACATCGTAGCCATTCGAGGAATGCAAAATAGAATAAGTCTAACTCTATATCTGCTGATAATTCGATTCTTATCAACGAAACAATCTGCAGTGATCGCAACAAAGCAGCAGAGTTGTATTTACTCCAGACGTTACTTTTGATGTTTCATTTTGGCCCTTTGATTTTCTTACACTGCAATGCATTTAAAGCAACGATGAAGACAATAATACAAGCTATAAAAATGACAAAAATATTGTGTAAACTGTAACGGTGTGGTGTGTTAGTTCATGTCGAATACGATTTAGGCCTAACTTATCATCATTAACTCGTGTTGGAAGTTGAAAATGATAATAATTTCGTGATAACAGTGTTCTATGACGTTGACAGGTGAGAAACGATCAGCAGATGAACCAATGAGCCCAGGTGAACGGCGTCTATTGGCATACCTGAGCGGCGGCAAAAGGTAAAGTCTACGGCAAAGTTTGACATTAACACCGAAAACGAGTTAGCTAGGTTTATAGAATATCGAACACTGCGTTGTTCAGTGGCGCACAATTGCAGAAATGCATGTAAACAAAATGATCCGGAGCCCGTTTAAAATGCAAAAGTCTGCACAAATACTTGTTATATAGCACTGCGCACGAATCATACACCAACTAAGTCACGTTCTGTTGCATGCTGCTGTTTTGCGTGACAGATTTTCTGCTTGTCTTTCTTTGTGATTGAAAGGATGCTGATGAAACACTATTATTAGCATCGTTCCGTTAACAACGACATAGGCCTATTGTCGTGTAGCGAACGTTGTTAGGCTATTGTGAATACACGCAAAAAATTAACGCGTGGGTCACATGACTTTTCATGTGGCTGACCTGACACTATACATCGCAGGGTGTAGCCAAGAAAACTACTATATAAAATCAAATTATTTCCTTTAAAATTTTAAAGCAACGTTATCAATAGTTATTTTACTATTAGCAGCGCAACATCGTTGTTTTTTCGCTGTAACTTTTAAACACAGTGCAAATTTGAACGTCAAAATGCGCTAACCTCACAGAACACTTACGTGACTGTGACGGGTTTTTTTGCTGTCAATGTTTGTTCAATTTTTGTAAGATCACTTTGTAGCCAAAAATTGCCATGTAACGAAAATGTGCGAATATGTCCACAAAAATGGTCATAGGTCTAGCTTGTCACTTGTAAGATTGTCCACCTAGCAAGAGGTGTTTGCGGTAGGTTTATTTTTTGGGCTTACACCGAATTTTCAGTTTCTGTGATAACAAAGTTTATAAATGCGAAAAAATTGGCTATCACACTGCGTGAGACAAAAGTCCAAAGATTCTTGACCACGAGTCTTTATTTTAAAGAACGGTAATAGAAATAGAGTCTACAGCTGGCGGGGTGTCTCAAAACAAGCCGAAGCGGGCCGAAAAGTAAACGAACGGGTCGAGTAATTAAGGTCAGAATGGAGTGACAGCTAAGAAATTGGATCGAAAAGCTGCGACGCCGACTACCGTAATCTAACTTCGACGTGTCAGCACATACAACGCTGACGTGAACGGGTGAACTGTAGGCCTACATGTATATAAGCATTCATTCTTCTTCATCAGTTCGCATGCGTTCCAATCCAGCTAATAATTTCGGTTGCGACGACGTTAATGTTTTGCACACAGGACGAGCTGGCAGGAGGCATTGTGCGGTCGGTGGGACGATTGGTGTGCTTCCACCTACAGCAGTGACAACCCAGCACTGAACTGCTGCAGTCGATTCGTCTGCAAGTGTAATCTCTGGAACTCTAACTGTCGATGTCGCTCCAGGCTCTTCTCGCGCCGGTGGAGCTAGAAATGAGGGCTAGGAGACTAGCCAGCCGAGCAGCAGACCGGCGATAGTTATTGTAACAATAGCTTAATTTTGTAATAATTAGGCCTATAATAATAACAACAACTGCTACGACGAACACAGCACTGCCTCCTATATATATATAGTATATAGGAGGCAGTGGACACAGTGACTAGATATAATAATTATATGGCAGTGGGCTTATTAAACGTAGGCTATAGCAAAAATTGTTGTAAAACATAAAACAACTTTATTTTGTGTTGCAGCCAATAGTTGAACTGAAGCATAGAAATCAGATAGAGTGATGACGTTAATGTTCCACCAATAACCTCGCGACTACATTTACACTGAAATGCGTGCTTAAAAAAATGTTTCCACAATATTTAATTTTGTAGAATGTTGCTTTTTTGATGCGTAATTGCTACGTTTCGTCAACGTCTATACTGATACATGTTTGCTATTTGTACTAATTTAAGTCCATCTGTGATTTGCTTCTTTGTCGTGTTTTTCTAAAGGAGTACATTCACTTATACGCAGTTGCGTTCTCTTAATATGACGAATGTTGCATAAAAAGTGTATGTATGAGGTTGACTGTCTTGATGGCAACGTAAGTCGTACCGTCGTACGTACACGGCTGTTTGTTCTTTACAGAGTGGTCCAAAAAACGGATACCCAGTTTTATTTTGGGGATAACTTCGGTAATTCAGCACCATTTCAACCATTCTTTTACTGTTACAAGCAGAAATTTATGGCGCGTAAACGTGAAGTTCTTTCACCCACCGCACCTTCATTGTGTGACCACATTACCTAGCAAAACAAACACTATCAAAGCTACAAAACACTGAACACCGATATTAGCAGTAGTGTTTGTTTTGTCATGACCTCGACGATGGCTAACACGAGCGAAGCATTCTGCTATCGCGCGTAAAATAAATGAACGACCATCTATTATGTTAAAATGCACCTATTGCTGGAAACATTGAGATATTTTGTTAAAATATTCTCTCTGAATGTAATCTTAGATTCGGCATTGAAAATTTATTTGCGCTAAAGCGAAGTTCTGTCCGGCCATCGAGCGGTCTGGTCTGTCGTCTGTGTTCACGTGAGTCTGACGCAGAACTTCAGCTGACGCAGCATCCGCCAACAAGAAACAAATACTAGGCTTATGCTACTAGACCGTCGTCGGGTGCAATTGCAATGAAGTAATCGCTCGATACCGTTTTTATCACTTCGTTTAGCCTATTGGCTATTTTAAACGTATTTCAATGTCAACATTTCAATGTCACGTGCAAAATTTTATGTAATTTAGTTTGTTCAATTTTTTTTGCTAGCCTATTGGTAAGCAAAAAGAAATTGTAACAAACTAAATTACATAAAATTTTGCACATGACGTTGAAATTTTACGTGCAAAATTTTATGTAATTCAGTTTTTGGTTGTGTTAAAAGTAAGAGACTTAATGAACTAAAATCATATCATGTAAAAAATAAAATAAAATTATCAAAAGTTACACGAAAATAAAACAATAGCATTTCAATTAACACAAAAAATAAAACTATAACATTTCAGTTCATTATCACCAATCAAGTCAATTTAGAGTCAAGTAAATCAACATCTACTGACTAATACATCTTTGACTAACTACAGACTGATATCGGTCAGTTTTCATACAATTCAATAATGTACACAATTTTAAATTTTATGGAATTTTGACACCTTGGAGAAATCAACAGGTCAATCAACGCAGTAAGTGATACGGTGTAAGTGCAGAACTAACTATATTTTTTAAATAGATCTATTGGCTCAGGTTTAAGCTGCATTTTAGGCTTCAAGTCTGACATGCTAGAGAAGTCAAAGTCAAAGTCAGTCATTTGACTCTGACTTTGACTTAAGTTAAATGTCACTAGTTCAAAGCGACGAAATGAAATAATTGAAATAAAATAAACAGACCAATGGAATTCAGCAATTCATTTATTTTATTTTCCCACTGTAGTCATGGAATAAAATTCAAAGACTTTTCAAAAACTTTCAAGGACTGCCAACACTAATTTTCAAGCACTAAATGTCGACAATAGTTCATATCATTACACTGTTTACACACACAGTAAACAACATGTTGCTAACTGTAAAACTGCATGCAATGAAGATGAAACCACATTAAAGTACTGCCAAGATATTAATTTTCAAGTGTTCAGTAGATCCCTTTTCTTTAAGCTGCACGTTCATGTAACCTGCAACCTGTATGTTTACACAGCTAAACATACTAGAACAAGAAATTTGAGCTAATGCTCACGAGACGTGCGAAAGCCTATAGCAGTTCCAATTCAGTAGTTTAGCTGAAAATTAGAGTGTGCACGCTAAGTTAATATACAAATACCAAATTCTCTATCTTGATCGCATAGGCCTAACGATAGTAACGTGGCGCCACATTGTGAATGATAGACTTGTGTCGCATTCCCGAAATCGCCAAAAAATCCATAAAACCCCCTATTTTGGCGTTCAAGGTCATTCAAGGTCATTGAATTTGACGCCAATCGAGAGCCAGTGTACGACTTCCTATTAGTGATTAATAGTAACCTAGGCCCTATCTCGCACCGTTACTGAGATACAGCGACTCATCAGCCAAAAATTGCAAATTTTGCCTACCCCTCTCTCATTTAGCGCCCTCGTTCGGGGTGACCCTCTTCGAATTTATGGAAAGGCTTTACGGTTCCTGAAAATAGAGTCTTCCAGGCGGTGAAGATTTGGTGACCCTATCTTGCAACGTTTTTGAGTGATCCACCCGTGTGACAGACGGACGGACGGACAGACAGACGGACAGAATTGCGATGGCTAAGACGCGCTGAAAGCAGTAGCTGCTTTTGTGCGTAAAAATTCATACCTAAGGCCTTAGGTACGTATGTGCGCTCCCACAGACAAATATACACTGCATCTCAAAAAAACATCCCCGACATTTTCGATTGTAACTTGTAAACCAATTATCAGATTTTGATAATTTTTGGTACGAATATTCCTGACGCAACTTGCCATCAAATGACCATTCGGTTTCCCACCTCACCCAACGTTTGTTTCTGCACTACCTGGTGGAAAACACAATCAGCAAAATATCACTTTTTTTGTCTAACGCAATATGATTGCTTAATTAAAATAACATGTAAAACACATTTTGTCCACATTTCTGACACTTTGGCTGACATTTCATCCAGTAATCCAATTCTCAACTGACTGCAGTAAAATTGCTTAAAGTGTTGGCCCATTATACGAATACAGGCAAGGAGATGCTCTCTCCGTTCATTGACAGCAATATCAATAAAGTTCTGCTTCAGACCAATCCAGGCTGTGCCAGTCGTTTCTTGACTTCACAAACATTCCTAAACTTCATATGGTAGACACACTGCTGCACGACAGTCAAACCTGGTAATAAACCGGCTGTTGTGCCCCACAGATTAGGACAGAAGGAATTTATCAACATTTTTTCATTCATTTTATGCTTGGTCTGCTTTCCCTAGATAGCGCAAAAACAGACGTTGGATGAGGTGGGAACTAAAACACTTTTTTAATAGCCAGTTGTGTCAGAAATATCTCCTCCAAAAATTATTAAAATGTGCTTATTTTTCTTCAAGTTACGATTGATAATGTTGGGAATGTTTTTTTCAGGTTTTCTCTTTATTGCAACACATATTTCACTTGATCTGCTTTCCCTAGGTAGTGCAGAAGCATACATTAAGTGAGGTGGAAAACTTAATAATCATTTGTTGACAAGTTGTGTCCGGAATATTCCTACCAAAAATTATCAAAATCTGATAATTGGTTTTTAAGTTACAGACAAAAATGTCGGGGATGTTTTTAGACACAGTGTAGTAAGATTATGATAATCAGTATGAAACAGAAATACGAGGGCGTTCAAAAAGTTTAGCAAGTTGATATGTTAGACTGAAAAAACTTTTCAAAATCTATACACCAATAAAACGCTAATTTCTTCCTAAATCGTATGAGCTTAAAGCGGATGTAACATCGTTGTAACTTATGACGTCATAAAGGGTCTTATGTCTGTCCTCCAGCCAGGCTTCCACCACAGACTTGAGTCATTCATTCTTTGGATAGCGAACACCACCAAACAGACTTTCTAACTTTAAACACAGATAATAGTTACTGCAAGAAATGTCCCTGCTGTACGTATGTAAAGTGGTCTAAATGTACGAAGCCAGAGTCTTGAACAGCCTGCTGGGTAATAGTAACTTAAGAAATGAACTGCAGTGCCGGAGATCTGCGGGGCCCTCTCTCAAGCCCCCACCTATCAGGGCTCCCCAGGTCGTATATTGTAAAAATTGTTTAGTCTTTCATAAAGACGACAGACATCACTAACTGCTAACTTTTCAACAAAAATTCACTGACAACGCCAAATGCTGACGTGACATCATAATTGACAGAAGCATTCTTATTTATGGCCGGCGCAGATTTTGGTTACTGTGTATTCATATTGCAAATTAGAAAATCTTGAACGTATTTGTCAGGGCTTCCACAAAATCACATATCCAGAGGCCTAATGTTTGTAAATCTGGCTGGAGACTGGAGAATTTTCATGTGTAATTTTCTGCTGTTTGCGTTAGCACTCCAAATTGTATCTGTTTAACGCTTTGTAACGTCATAAATTACAATGACGTCACATACACTTTAAGCTCATATGAGCAAGGGAAAAATATAACTTTTACTGGTGTATAGATTTAGAAGCTCATACGAATTCTGAAGAAATGTGCATTTTATTGGTGTACAGAATGTGAAAAAATTGTTAGTCTAACATATCGACTTGTAAATGTTATTGAATGCCCCTCGTAGGTGTAGAACATTAAAAATCTTTTACATAAAGCGAGTTTCTGCAAACATAAGTAATTTTTCATACCTTGCCTTTTTATTGGCAATTCACCTGCTATAAGCTAGTTCTGAATTATGTAAGAAACTGCTCTGAGGCACTTTTCCAGTCACTAACAGTCTCCAATGTTTTAACATACAGATGCACTAAATATTGCTGCTATTGCTGAGCAGCCTTCTTTATGTCATGTTCTTGGCACAGCCTGTTGAACTCTTGCAGAATGGTCGCAGTTGGAAGATACTGCGTCTTAAACACTGCCTTATGACCATTTGCTGAAGAACACAAACACACACCAATGTACATAACAGCGTATGATCATTCTTTGACATCAGTGCTGTCAAAGCCTTAATTTTGCAAACGTATGCGTTAATTAACACATCATTATTAGAGCTGTCAAATTAACGCATTAACTTCATTACGCATTAAAGAATAATTGAAAAGTTAATGCACATACGTAAATTTACTAACTTTTGTGAAGCAGGAGTTGCAATATTCCATTAAACTGCTGTTATTTGATGATCAAATAATATTCATGTAATTAAAAATGATTTTGTTGCCGTTTGATTGCTACTCTCACGGTTCTGCGACACAGCCACGAGTTTGTTGGTTGTCATTCCAGTCACACTCTCGATGTAATCTAGCAATTTAGAACTTTATCTATCTACTTTATCAATCTAGAACTTTAGCAATATAATGATACATTAATTAACACGTTAGCGCATGCATTAAAAAAACTAATGCCTCGACAGCACTAATCATTTTACGCTAAACGAGCCAATAGCGGTAAAATAACGTTCATAGGAGGTACCCTTCTTTGATGCCCTCATTCGAGCGGAATCCCCTCACCCAGTGGCATAACACACGAAACTTCATTCACCATAAACATGGTAGAAACAAATGAAGGCTAAATGCAAATAATAAAAATACTAATAAAAAAACACAACTTAAGTAAACTTAACTGTAAACTGTAAACTGAACATTTTGTCACAAAAATAGAGTCAATAGGGCAGCCCATAGTGAAGATTTCGTGACATTAGCTTGCAACGTTTTCATAGGGCTCAAAAGTGTGACAGACAGACAGAGAGACAGATGGATGGACGCCTCAACGGTAGCTAAGATGCACGTAAGAATAAACTAGTAGTGGCATGTCAAAAATAAAAATGCAAATAAAAACCTATCATAAATCAAATTTTCAGTTGCAATCAGGCAGCATTCAACTAACTCTGCTTATCACGTATAAAAGAGCTTAAAACTAGTAAAAATTAAAAAAACTTACTGAACAAGACTTCCATCAGAGGATCACAAAGATCTGATCGAACATCAACTCTGAACCGACAGTTGACGTTAGACCGTCGACGTTTTGGTACAGACATCTGAAACATGGTTTGCCTGAAGCACAGCAAAAATCTACTATTAAGCTATAGGCCTACTAGGGCTTGCCTCGATCACTTATCAAAGTAATTGATGATCGTGACGTTATAACAGCTGACTGTGGTCACCCTTTACGAACATCATATAGCTTTCTATAGAGGTTAAAAACATTCCAAAAACAATAAAAAAAAACGTTAAAAACGGAGCAAGATAAAAAAAGCGTTTAAAAAAGTTGAATAAAAAACGTTAGCCCTACCTTGTTAAAACTCTTGTTTAATGCCTAATGTTGTATGGCTGAAACTAGAGAAAGAGAAAACTTTATTCAATTTCGATTCATCTGTGTGGTCATAAGACTAATATCACTAGACTATTTAAGTAAACTACCACCATCATGCTTCTTTAAGTTCTTGATGGACTTTTCATTGAACGTTTTTTTAAAATAACAAATTTTGCAAAAATAAAAATGTTGAGAAACATAAAAAAAGTTTATTACATTTATGTTTACGCCCATGCCTGTCTCAGTTTTAAAAGCCTTTCCTCAGTTGAAGCAGTAAGCCTGGGTATTGGAAAACAAATGCTGTAATGACTTCATTAAGATGTAAGTTGTTACATAACAAGTCATTTGTGTGCACAATAGCAATAAATAAGTAAGTCCAAGTGCAATTGGTTGATTCATTTCCCATTTATTTCTGATCATTTTTGTAATGCCCATAAACTTAGGCCAAAGTTCAGTTAAACTTTGATCTAAGTATAGTCGGTAGAGCACGGACATTCCTTGCCACATGACGGAGGTCACACAGAAAATACACTGAAAACAGTTCAGGAGGAGGCAGACTTGGAAGTAGTCATCAGATCAGATCTCAAATAGACCAGTCAGTGTAACAAATCTGCAGCAGCTGCGAGAAGGATCATAGCCATGGTTAAAAGTCATTTCAGGAAACTTGACGTCGAAGACTTCCTTCTCATCTACAAGACCTACAGCCAGCCGCATCTTGAGTTCTGTATTCAGATGCAGTTTCCACATCTAAGCAAGGACAAAGTAACACTAGAAAGAGTCCAGAGAACAGCTCAACGAGATTGGTACCTCAGCTTAGAAAGTTCAGCTATGAAGAGCGACTGAGAAAACTGGGACTAACAATGCTGAAGAAAAGGAAATTGCAGGGAAATATGATTCAGGTCTTCAAATTCAGGTCTTCAAATTGGGTTAAGAAAACATTGATCACAGACAGTTTTTACGCGCAAAAGCAGCTACTGCTTTCAGCGCATGTTAACCATTGCAATTCTGTCTGTCCATCTGTCCATCCGTCACACGGGTGGATCAGTCAAAAGCGGTGCAAGCTAGAATCACCAAATCTTCACTGTCGGCTGCCTGGAAGATTAGTTTCAGGAACCGTACAGCTTTTCCATAAATTCAAAGAGGGTCACCCCAAATGAAGGCACTAAATGAGAGGCGAGTAGGAAAAATTTGAGATTTTTGGCCAATAAGTCGCTCTATCTCAGTAACAATGCGAGATAGAACCTAGGTTACCATTAATCACTAATAGGAAGTCATACACTGGCTCTCAATTGGCACCGAATACAATGAGCCTATTGATGACTAATGTGAAGTGGTATATTGGCTTTCAAATAACATGAAAATCAGTGACCTCGAATGACCTTGCAGGTCAGTACTGCAACAGGAACTGTAGCATGTCTTCCCTAGTGACAGCTGGGCTTTCTTGTTTCAAATATAGGCCTAGAAAACGTTCACAGTATAAAAAACATTAAAAAATGCACATGATGCTTTGTATGCAATTTGCAAATAACGTCTGCAATGAGGAAGCATGCCATGAACAAGTCTGAACTGATGTGGAGGGAAAGGCCGGGTTCCCTGTGGATGACAGATGAAAATGCTAAACCGCCGAGACTTTAGCTACAAAAATGCTAAGCTAGCCATGAAATTCACAGCTAGCCGGCTTAGGGGTCTAGCGATACAAGTATAAGTACAACTCGTGTTATAGGAATAACTAAAGCCTGACATTTATGTTCACAACATTCTTAAAAATTCTGATAAAATATATGTCACATTATGGCTTCAGCTTATAGTCAAAAAATCAGTCAATGATTTAGACCAAAATCATTTCATGGCAAATCCATTCCGCATGGTAATGGTGGAGACAAATATCTTTTTGTTTGTTGACATGACAGCAAAAATATTACGTTATGTTAAGACGTCATACCGAATCGCGTCAGTGACAACAAACCTTACTGATGCAACTCTCTCCTGGAACGGATTAAAGGTAAACTTAACGCTTTTAACATTTGTGAAATCTAGCAATTTTGCATGATATGCCACCGTCTGATATGAGTGAATAAGTCTCAATCTAGCAGTAATTTCCGATGCCATGACCTTTGTTTACAGTTTTGTTTACTTTCTCATCTGCTATTAAATATTCTAGGGCTGATGATATTCGCACCCTGAGGTGCAAATAACGAAAACGCTATACGGGTACGTCAATCAGGCCCAGCGATCAAGGCGAATGGACAAAACAGATTCGCAATATCATTGATGATTCAGATGTCCCATTTCTTAGATTTCCAATTTCCTGGCAAAGACAGTCGCACAGAAGAGCCAAGATCTTCCAGAATTCGTGTATCATTAGGTTGGTTAATTTCAGCACCTTCACAGGGATGTATCGTAAAGTGGGTTTCTTTGAAGTGGCCGGCGGCGAGGGGACGTTAACTCCGTCTATTGCAGGCGTTACAGCAGTAGGGAGAAATAATATTATCAGTTAGTTTTCATACAGTTGAATTTTATACATTTTAAAATTTTATACAATATAAGAACTACGCTCAACTACGCTTGCGTGTTCAACGACTTGTCCGATTTGTTTTTGTTTTTGCCATGACAATAAAACACAGAATGAAAACAATTTCTTTAAATAAATGAGGTTTAAACTGCGTTTCAGTTGTTTGAAAGCCTGGCCCACTAATTAAGTTGTCGAAGTCAAAGTCAAATTGGCTAAAATATATTTGCAGGCTTGCAGTGGATATGAATATCCATGGATATATCCATATTTTATTTGATGTACACTAGTTCCACAGTTGTTGCCATTCTTTAACATACAACTAGTTGACACAAGTTAACAAATTGCTAACTGGAAATCTCATGTTGGTGATGGCGACATCCAGTACGTCCTGCCTTATAGCAGCGATGTCAACATCGTCGTTTCCTCGGATACCCACGTGACTGGAAATCCAGCAAAAAGTTATAGATTTACCACTGTTAAATAGTTAGTTGTAATCCTTTAAGATCTTTAAGATTAGTGGGTTTTCGACTTTGCAGCCCTAAATGAGTGAGGGTGGGCAAAATTTGCGATTTTTTGCCAATAAGTCGATGTATCACAGGCTGAACGGTAGTTCAAGCCATGTGTTAACGGCGACTTCTCTTTCTTATGGGAAAGCCAAGAATTCGACCCCCACAGAATCAAAACCCCTGATCTGACCGAGATAAATGTACAAAACATCAGTTTATACGCTTGTTAACAGCAACATTTAAGGACTTGCACATCGAAAACAGCAAAAATTACAAAATGTGATATTGCCCGCATCACACTGACTGTGTGTCAATGTGCTGCCTTTTGTAATTTTTGCTGTTTTCGATGTTCATTTCAGTAACGGTGCGAGATAGGGCCTAGGTTACTATTAATTACTAATAGTAAGTCGTACACTGGCTCTCGATTGGCGCCGAATTCAATGACCTTACATTACCTTAAACGCCAAAATAAGAGATTTTATAGATTTTTTGGCGAATTCGGGCTGTGACACAAGTCTATATCATTCACAAGGTGTTGCCACAAAACTATCGTTATGCGATCCAGATAGAGAATTTGGTATTTGTATATTAACTTAGCGTGAACACCCCAATTTTTAGGTAAACTACTGAACCGGAACTGCTATAGGCTTTCGTGCGTCTCGTGAGCATTAGCTCAAATTTCTTGTCGTTTTAACAACTTTCTGCAATACCGGTAGCTCGCAATGGCAAAAGATCCGAAGATTTGGTCCTGTGATCTCCAGCTTTAACCCATGATTTTGAAATGTAAAAGGTTTCTAGAAGTTATCAATCATGATACTCGATTAGATGCCATGACAAACCTGTCTCAATTTTGCTCGATCGTGTTTGATTACTTTATTCAATTGGATGCGGTCCACGCATCTGCAATGTGCACTTACCGCTTTTAGTATCCTACAGTGCAAAGCTTAAGGACAGCGCTCACAGAAAATCTATGCAACTTGAAAACTCATTCCGCATAAGTTTTCTGAACAAATTTTAAACCTAGGCCTAGCCCCCTCCCTCCCTACCTGTTTTTTTCGGAAAATTTTAGTAGCTTGTTCAATAAAACATAACGCAGGTCTGCCCAATTTGCTGATATCTCTATCTGCGCTTATAACTTAGGCTACGTGCGATGAAAACGAAAACAATCAAGTCAAACACAAAAGCAAACAAGAAATTTGAGAAAAGCTCACGAAACGCGCGAAAGCCTATAGCATTTCCAGTTCAGTAGTTATAGTTTCGAAAATTGCATATCACTTGGACTCGGCCCATCGGGACCCTAATACACATCGGCCATAGGCGCGTG
>Ga0056128_1007538_pt1 | contig 13725 bp, 13 predicted proteins | sample WorMetLIZISLAND2_FD_71113 | JGI IMG/M metagenome (GOLD analysis project Ga0056128, IMG submission 71113) | Marine gutless worms symbiont microbial communities from Max Planck institute for Marine Microbiology, Germany - Olavius geniculatus... ... | reverse complement strand
AACATTATGCATTAGCTTAGACATTTATATCTGGCTACTGAGAACAGATTAAATGTCTAAGCTAATACATTAATTCGTGCTTATACTTTTTGATTTTTGCCGTTTTACATTAGCACTTATACAACATTAAATGAATTGCTTGCAGTTTTTTTAATATATATATATATAATATATATAATATATAAAATTGGCTGTCATCCAGAGGTCTACTGTGTCTGAAAATACTGACACTCTCATAGTTACACAGCTTTTTAGTATGCTAATGACAATGTTGTTAAGGTGCAAATATTGCTGACACTGTGAGATTCTGGAAACATGTTATTGGCTACAGGGCAGCAGATGAGTATTATAGTGTGCGAATAGCATCCATGTTTTTTGTACCCTAGAATTGTGCAGTGAATAGGTTTGGTTGCGTATCGTTTAGGGTTTTGGGTTTGGGTTAGGTCATAGGATTAACTGTCAGTTACCAAAATATGTAAAGAAATTACCATGATATGCAAATGAGGTGGGCAAAACTATAATTGTTTATGTCAAGTTTCTTTGCAATGTTTCATGCCACAAATTATTAAAATTGGTGTGTGCTTTACATAAAAATACTGGTAGCTATGTTTTTTGAGACATTGTGTTGATGGATCTAATGGAATTTGGTTGAATCAAACTAAACTGTGTAATGATTTCAGGACCAGTCAGAAAGTGCACATGATGGTGATCTGTATGACGATGTGATAACTTCTCGGGATGATGCTAATGAAGAGGTTTGTTTATTATTATGTGCGACAGGTAGTGCTGTAGCTCGTCTCAGCTATTGCAGTTTCTATCTATCTGTTCGTATGTCTGTTCGTTACATGGGTGGATCAGTCAAAAACGGTGCTCCAAATCTTCACTGTCGGTTGCCTTGAAAACACTAGTTTCAGGATCCATTAAGTTTTTCCAAAAATTTGAAAGAAGTCATTCTGAGCGAAGTGTTGAATGAAATGGGGGTAGGGAGAATTTGCGAGTTTATGCAACCAAGTTACTCTATCTCAGAAACGGTGCAAGATAGGGCCAAGGTTAATATAATTCACTAATAAGTCGTATGCCTGCTTTCAGTTGGGCAAAAGCAATATCTGGATAACCTTGATTGCTAAAATAGGGGTTTTATTGAATTTTTGTGCAATTTCGGGCTGTGACACACAATCTGAGCGAATTGCACCAAACTCACTAGAGCGACAACCTGCGTATGAAATTTTCAGCATTAAACATAGTTTCTTTTCACGGTACGTGACATTACAATGCCACCGTTTTGGCGCTACCGTTACAGCGCTCACCATTTCAGCGCTGGGACGATTCGGCGCTAGGGGCATATGTACGGGGCATCAAAATTTGCACTTCGGTCGCTCAAACATTAACTGATGCACGGGACCGGTTACGCCCTCTATCAATTGTTGATGCAGTGCTATAAATACTAGCCAATATATTTGTGGAGTCATGACGGCTTACCGTTACTTGCTGCATTCTGTTATCAGTTGCCGGTGAATGGTCATTCCGTCGTAACCTTTGCAATGGCTCAGTTGTCGTCTGCTTTTCCGTCACCATATTGCAACACAATTATTACTTAATTCACCTAAAACACTTTCATATAGTCAATAACTTTCAACCACATGTTAATTGTTGTCATACGACGTCCTGATAGTTCTTTTGGCACAGTCCAACCCTGGAAAGGCGTGTTTGACATGTTTGGGGAAATTATCATCACTATTAATAGTAATTGCTCCGTTGTTGTAAACAAATATTTGTCTTAAACTGTCTGTATTTTTGTCCATTTTATCTATATTAACTGTGACTAATAATTAGATTGCATTTGTCATGTATTGTTGTAATTATAGTATTGGATCAATTCCATGGTGATATTAAGTATCCACTTTCGCACCCCACTTATTATGTCTCTGACAACGTAGTGGTTGGAGGGAGGCATTATGTTTCAGAGTGTTCATGTGTGGTGTGTGTGCTTGAGTCCGGAACAAACATTGTTAGCAATATATTTAGGGTATTTGTTGACAGAATTTGACCAAACATTCACAACTAACGACAGTAATTACCTCCGCCAAGGAGGTTATGTTTTTGTAGAGGTGATAATGTGGGTACAACTATTGGGGGGCACCACCCGTTAAAATTTGGGAGGGTGAAAACATCCAAAATTTGTCGTGAATTAGGACAACTTTTATTAATTTAAAAAAATTATTTTTATTTATTTAATTTTTTTATTTATCAATTCTTAACATAGGAAAAATCCAAAATATATGTTTTATAGGAATTTAATTCTGAGTATAAGTTGTGAGCTTTAAGAAGATGACGTCACTTTGATGTCATTTATAAACGATGAATACGGTGATATTTGCACTGAAATTGTCTCGTAACGAACAGTTTACTAACTTTACTGTTGTTATTTTTTGTGGGCAAAAAGACTTAATGCAGGTTAGAATCACTCAGTGATGCATCCAGTGTATAGTGAAACTGCAGACCATGGCTTGGCTAAACAGCAGAACTGAATATTAGTCCAGACCAGAAGAATGAACTCAGCCTTTGGTTTCTCACTTGTTTGAACTTGACCAACGCCTAGCAGAGGTTATCCAGACGCGCTTGAAGCAGCAGCCTGGGACTATATCATCATCGTGTCGAATGTTGATTGCCGGGGGGATTGATGAGCATAGATTGGTTTGCAGTGGGCCTTGATAAGTACCGCTGTTGTGCGTTCTTTCTGCATTAGCTATGCTTTTTTGTTGTTATTAAGGACATTTACGAAGTGTAAATTTGTGATTTATCAGTGATGTATGACTATGTGATAAAAATTTAATATGCTGCTGGAATGTTTGAATATATTGGATATTGTATTGGAGCGTTGCTTGCTGGCATAATAAAAGTGGGTCATGCTCCAGGGGGTGTTGAGACTGAACACTGTACATCGCCCTGGGCATGACTCACAACACAGTGCTTATCTGCCAGTGATGTTCATTGAGCCGATAGCACCATAGACCACCAAGTTGCATAATGCATATGGCCAGTGCAATGTCAGACCTATGGTTGCCTTCCCAGCCAGAGAGGATCATCGCCTTTTTGTTGGTCGACCGATGCATGTCTGTGAGCCAGTTGCCTGTTGCCCTAGGTTGTTACTTGATGTTCTAACCACTGAGCCAAAGCTATCCTCCTGTAGACTTGGCATCTACATGTAGAGTTAATGTGTTTGTGTGAATGTTTATACCGTAGTTGCCAAAAGCACCTGTTCAGACAATGACAGCATCAAGTACTGGCTCAAGTACCAGTGGCAGAAGAGTTAACTTGTATGTTGGAAATCTCACATGGGTATATATCCGTTTTTATTTGTTCGTTGTTCATGTTTGTAAGCTTACCTGTTGATATGCAAATGACATGGAAATGTGGGTTAGCGTGAGATGCAACCGACAGCTGTATGGCAAACTGTGCAATTTAACAAGCATTAGCTAGTAATTTACTGACTTTTTCTTTACTTGCTTGCCTACTAATTGGTTAATTGATTTTTTTATTTTTAATTATATTTATTATTTAGTACTTAATTGATTGATTGATTATTTGATTGTAAAAATTTGCAGGTATTTTTTTACTGTAATATGCTACATATTTAGAAATCCAGAAATGATTTGATATGTAGTAATCACTATTGTGTTATTGACATTAGCATATTATTTGTACTTGAAAATGCTCGCTGTGCTGTAGAACTGTCTGTTCTCTGTGTGCATTTTTGGCAAGAATGTGTTGATTAATTGGTGATGTTAATTGCACTTTAGTGGACCACGGACCAAGACCTTCAGGATGCACTCGCAAGCATCGGTGTGACAGATCTACTTAACATGAAGTTCCATGAAAACCGAACTAACGGACAGTCTAAAGGGTTAGTTAGTCTTCATTGCTGTTTTTATGCTAAGTTATTATTCTGTTCTGTTATTTTCAGTGGAGATACTCAAAATTGTGATAGTTTTATTTTTATTTTACTATCAGGTATGTATAGTTTGTTGCATGATGTTGTGATGATTCCACAGCGATGGAAAGTTGTGGAATTTAGTCATTTCTGGCAGACCTGGAAAGTAGACGGAATGAGATTAAGACAGCTGCCCGAGCTGCTAGTCATGATAAACGACTATGTGAAAATTGGCATCTGACTTTAACTGAATTGATCATAGATATGTTGAGTTCATCTGTTGGTATAAATTTGAACTTGTTAATCGTGATGTTAAAAACTTCGGATGTTTCTTAGATATTGTATAGATTAGATGTCATAGATATTTGATTCTTTTATGGACAAATATGCTATGCAAACAACAGTGTATTGCAAACAACATTTCTATCACCATTAATGACAGTGCTGGCCACATTGATTTCAAAGTTGGTGAGAATTTCATTTGTTAACAAGGCGACGCATGATCCATATCATTGGGTCACATATGCAGTTAATAGAAATACACCTTGAATGTTGTCTGTGACATTTCCTTTGTGAGTTTAGTTTACTGTAGTTTGCTAGTTACCTACCTTCAGGTTTCATTGCGTCAATCCTTCGACCGTTTGGATCAAGTGTTTCAGAATATGGTTCCAGAAATGTTTGTAAAAGGATATAGCATATCAGTAGTATCAAGCCATTGTATGCACTAGGTGGCAGCACTGTTCTCAGTGGAGGTGCGAAATCTTCTGATCGCTGCTCGTCGTAATTGCTGTAGGTTTGCGACAGTGACCGTTGGATCTGAGAACAGTATGAGGCTGATATTTGATAAGCTCGTTCAGAAGGACATTCACGGCATGCTGCCGAGCGTGTCGTATTACACGTCGGCATCGCTCGCGCGACTCGACCCATCGGCTAAGAAGGACGCGCCTCCTGCTGGTGGTCTGTACTGAGTTGCAGCATACATATTTGACTAAGCATTGTCATTGATTTGCATTGTTGTACTGCCGTTGTTGTTGATTGCGTTGTTCGGATATTTGCAGCACCAGAAGTTGCAACTTGGGAAATTTTAAGATGCTAATGGTTGCGCTACAGTTATAGGAAATATTGTCAAACCCTCACTGCCGAGACCACGAATCTAATGTCGAAACATGGACACTTATACTGCAGACAGACAGACGTTAACTGGCCTACGTGTGGATTGAACCTGGTTTAACGGAGACCACATGTGGAGGAGTTGATTTTCCCAACTGTGAAGGAAGTTTTCGTTTCGGTAGGCAGTGGTGCTTAGAAACGTGTAGACATCAGTAGGCCTAATTTCCTTATTATAGTGTGCTACAGATGTATATCTAATTTGTCGTTTTTGTTGAGACATGAAATTTGAGCAAGTGACAGATGTTGCTGATCCCAGTCCGAATGTTGACCTTGTGTGGTCTTACGTAACTGTGCGGTGGTAGGGAGTTCGTCCCTGTTAGTTGTCTGTAAGTAAGTAAGATATTTTAGGAGGTGCAGTTTAACAGTTGGCCACAGTGCGCAGTGATCTCAACGGTCAACACCCAAACAGAAATGTTTTTCGTAGCTGCGAAAAGTGTCTGATATTCAGGTGCTGCGGGTAAGTCGGGTGGTGGAATGAGTCGTGGTCCGCCGGGTGGCGCAGGTCAGTCCGCTCCACCTCCGCCATTCATGACACACTCCTCACCACATGGCACTAGGTTACCAGGACCCCCGCCACCTGGAGTATCTCTTGGTCCACCACCTCTGGGACCACCTCCGCCAGCCAACGGAGGTCCTCCTCCTCCAAGACATCTTCTGCCAGGTACACACACTTCACTTCACTTAGTTCAGTTCAGTATCGTTATTTCTATAGCACAATTACGCTGAATGTGCTCCGTTAGCAACATTAACACCTATACGTTTTACGTTAGCGACCAAAACTGTTGTACGTAATGTCTTCGTCAACGTTAGTGCAGCAATGCTATTATACATTCAGGGCCTAGTGGCACATTATGTATTATCGACCAGTCAGGCTGTCTGGTTGCTTTCCAGCCGTTGATCTGTTAACGCCCATGGTGCTGCTTATTATTAGTAGGCTGGCTAGAGCCCCATGGTTCTCTGCCGAAAACTTAGTCACGTTTTCCTGCGTTTTCATATTTTTCAGCATTATTTAGCAGTTTGATTCTGTTGGATGGATGGATGGCCTGCAAACGTTTCTCCTCCACATCAGGCACCAGAAGTTTGAACAGTTTTTTGTGGGCTGCACCACGGCCTAGCTTGGAGTAGCCGTAGAAAAGTGAGTCGGAGAAGCAGAAATGGAATTCGTGTGCATTTCCGTAATTTGTACATCTGTGGGCATGATGTAACATGTCTCAAAGTTCTAATCAACATTCTCATATATTATATATATATTATATTCTCATATATAATATATTCTCCTATATTATAGGCATGATTTGATTGGCATGTAAAAGGTACTGTGTGTGGTCATTGTCAACATGAAGTATCATGTGTATGTAGGAATGCCGGGTGTGCGGCCACCAATGAGTGTTGGACCGCCACCGCCAGGGCCAGGCTTACCACCTGCCATTGTCCCTGCTCCTCCACTCAGGGAACCGGCTCCTCCGATGGTCATCAACGTCGTGAGAAACTTTTTTGTTTCTTTTTCCTCCGAATCCTTTTCAGCGTCTCAGCACTTGTGTTGCATGTTTCTTTTGAAGCACTTGGCCATTTTTCTGGAGATTGGATAATTGACGTTGTGGTTGTACCTTGAAACGGTTGATATGTTTCAGATATCGCTTGTCCTTACTGCTGTTCCAGCAACAGCAATGTGCCCAGATAATTTGCTATCAGTGGAGTTTGGTCACATGTTTATTCTTTAGTTTCTTTGTCATTAATGTATTACATTCAGTTCATGTCATCATTTCCGCTGCTAGTATGCTAGACAAACTTTGGCTGGAAAAAATGACTCCAACTGCAACCCTTTCGGAAATAGATCAAAATGTGTTCATAGCTGTTTTGAGGTAAGTTAAAAATGAACAGATCCGAAAATGTCGCTCATTCATTCACTGGCTGTAATTACGCCGAATACTTAGCAACTTGTTGGCAACAAAATAGATATAGCCACCAATCCAACACACCTGGTTTAGCCCACCAACTCCTCTTTTTCTCGTCAGGCATCATCTAGTTTGAGGAAGTGATCCTTGACGATGCAACAAGAGTGAGGGAGAAAGGGGGATATGGAGTCATTTGCAGCCGTCGAGTACAGACGTCAACATGCGATGCCAAAGCTGCTTGTTGTCAGCGGCAGGTGAACCAGCTGGTTGTTGGTTCCACCACAAAAAGGCGACTCCACCAGAACCTGAGATGAGATGAATAGGTCGGCCTGTTGGACCACGGGGTGTGATTGTAAGTGTAGTGTAAGTGTGACAGATCATGTATTGTATGGTTGGTGTGTCTAGCCGCCGCCAGCGCGCTTAGTTCAGCCTGGCGGGCCACCGGGTGTGATTTTGGTCGACCCACGACTTCCTCCTCCACGGGGTCTTTTCAGACCAGGTACCAGCTTCATCATGACTTAATTATAGAGCTGTAGCTAATAGTGATTGTAGTGTTTAGCCAGCCTAATACGAATGAATGAATGACTGAGTACTTTCGTATTGGCACGTCAGAATAAAATAAGCCATTCGGTGCAGTTTCACTTGTAATGGTAACCGATGGTCTGAATAGTGTATAGCCATTAGGTGGCTGTGATACATGTTTAGTTTGTGTGGAGAGCGTTAATGGTGATTGTGGTAAACTAATGATGAAAGGGGAGTTACTGATTGTTTCATGCAAGATGTGCTAGCTAACAAACCGTAAAAATTCGTCAAATTATGCCGCTGCTATGCATATTTTTGTTGTTCACTTGAAAAGTGAAGTTAAATTAAACTAGATTGAAATGTAAACTAGAAATACGTTCTCTGGAACAAGGTATTTGTCTCATTGCCACGCTATATAGCCTAGCAGCTGCGTATAAGGGGGTAAATGCAAACAGGGCGCAATTATCTTTCACGGGGGCCGAGTTGTAGTCAGTTTTGTCGCTAAATTCGTGCCATGGCAACAGGGGTTGGCAGGCAAGAAATTTAAATGACACCATCTGATAGCCTGGGCCCAAAAATAGGGCGGTAGGTGCAAACAGGGTGCAATTATCTTTTACGGGGACCAAGTTATACGGCTTTGAAATCTCCATTGGCTGTAATGCAAAATTTTGCAACTTTTGAATGGTTGCTGTGGCAACAGTTGTCGTTAGGGGGTAAATTTAAATGACATTGTTAGATTGCCCGACCCTGAAAATAGGGGGGTAGGTGAAAACAGTGTGCAATTATCTTTTACGGGGACTGAGTTAAACCGCTTTGAAGTCCCCATAGCTGTAATGCAAAATTTTAAAAAATTGGGGTAAAATAGGGAAAGGAGTTGTCAGATTTTTATCCCAAACAAACTCAATCTTACTTTTCCGGCTCCTGAATCACTGTGCAAAATTTCATCAAGATCGAATCAAAATTGCGGCCATAGGAGCGTTTACAGACAGAATGACAGAAGTGATTTTATAATCTGTCGCATGCGATGCTATAGCAGTGGGACAGATAATATTTGTACATGTGTGCATTTTCAGAGGCAGCATTTCCACAACCTCTGCCATCTGGTCCTGGTTTTGCTGGGCCACCTCCTATCAATGTTCCACCACCAGGTCTGTTAGTGAACAGTCAATTGATCCTAAATTCCAATTAAAACCAATTGCTAGCAAGCGATATTAGTTTAAAATAGGCACACAGTTTGTTTATCATCTTTAATAGTTATATAGTCATCAGCTGTGAGGCTTCCATTGAGACACTTTATTATTGAAAGTTTTTTGTTTATTTTAGTAGACGCATTGTAATGTTCTCTGGAGTCTGGAAGGAGCTCTAGATGATTACAGTGATATATCGGGCTCAACAAGTAGTGGTACAAGGAGGTGGAGGAGAATATTTTTATAGCATGTGAAAATAAGTCACCATTGTGCCCATGAGTCACGTAAACAAAAGCGTGTTCAGTAGCCGTTGAGAAGAATTTGTTCAGTTTGATATCTGGCTGACACTGTTTTGCTGACAGACCACCGAGTAGTTAATAAGTTATATAAGTTTGTCAGAATTCAGCTTCCGTTTAACAGATTTGTTGATGATTTAGCAGTCAGTGCTGCCTTCGTCGAAGCATCAGCAAATCTGTTAAATAAAGGTTTTGCATATCAATTATATTTATTGTTATTTACTGTTTCAGCCTGTGAGTTTATTGGAAAACTTATGAGTTGTTCACACTTTTTAACAGTTTAACTTACATCAGAATTTACTAATGAAATTTGTGTTGAGTGTTAATAACGGGCGACCGACCAACCGATGTGGTTGCTGGCTAGGTGCAATGCTGCCGTTGGCTGGTGGACCCCCGGGGGGACCAGTCCAAGTGATTGCAGCTGGATTGCCTCCGTCTGCTGGACATCATCCATTGCCAGTCTCAGCACCTCACATCAACCCAGCGTTTGTTTCGGCTTCATCTGCTGCGGCTTTGCCGCCACCAGGAGGCGCTGTGGGTATCTTTGACATAGTGTTCTCGTAACAATAGTTGCCAGAAAACTCTGTTGAATGCATGTTTTGCAGCCATCTACCCATAGTTTATTCTCTGCTCACTTTTTACGCGCAACAGCAACTACTGCTGTAGCGCGTCCTTGCCATCGCAATTCTATCCGTCCTTCTGTCTGTCCGTCTGTCTGTCTGTGTGTCACACAGGTGGATCAGTCAAAAACACTAAGCTAGAATCACCAAATCTTTACCGTCGGCTGCCTGGAAGACTTTAGTTTCAGGAACCATAAAGCTTTTCCATAAATTCGAAGGGTCACCCCGAACGAGGGCATTAAATGAGAGGGGGGTAGGCAAAATTTGCCATATCCAGCCGATACGACGTTAGCAGAGCGACAGAGGCGACCTCTGGTGAGTACAAGTAAATAAAACACTATAGACACTATAGCCGTGGGTCGTCTGGCGCTTGGCGCCCTCTGGTGAATGAATTAGACTTTGTTCTACTGCGTTTCAAACATGGACCCCGGCTGTTGCGCGTTTCTGTTTGTGTTAGCAGATCACTTGTCTTTTTATGAGCTGAAAATTGGCACATTGGAGAAACATTGATGCCAATTTTGGCTTTTGTGCACCTTATGTTTTTCCCAGTATCATTTTTGGGACAGATGGGTGGATGGGAAAGTCCCGTCATGTGATTTATGACGATAGCCAAATAATAACGATATTTGTGCTCAGCAGATTGAGTCATTTCGAGATTGGAGATTGAATACATGAAGCTTAATGAAAGTCATGGATGTACTTAATGAAAGCCAGTCGTGCAGACTTGCAGCAGTAATGCTGCGCTATATGTGTATATGCAGTTGTTTTCCCAGCATTGGTGGACATCTTTAATATCTACTGATTGGTTTAAGTAAAGTTTAAAAACCACTTTGTGAACATACTGTAGTGCCATCTGAAAATCGTTTCAATTTTCTGCAGCTAATTGTTAGTAATATTGATTGATGTTGGCATCTGGTTCCAGTGGGCTTAGTTCTTGTTTTGTTCTTTTGTGCGAGTGGAATTGTTGTTGTGGTGATATTTTGGTTATTGATGTCGATGAGCGTTTGTTTGCAGCCGCCGTTCGCTGCAGATCCTTTTGGACGTGCGCCACCGTCATCTAGCTATCCACCAGCGCAGCACATGGACAGCCACAAGCATCGACCGGCTCCTTTCATGGATCGGTTAGCAACTGCTCTTTCTCTCTCAGGGCCAGCCAGTCCCTTATTGTTTCTGTCAACTATTTTGTTAGCTAATCACAGGTTTACGTTTATTTATCATCGGACAATGCTGGTCGCATGGTAGTCGCTCACCACATGCACAGACTTCGTGAATATTAATGAGATAGATTTTCCAGCTGATTAAGTAATATCTCATGTCACTGGCACTCCCTTTTTATTTCATTTTGTTTTGTGCCACACTGTGTATCTAAGAAGTTTTTTTACTGTTTATACTATTCATATCAACCATTTACACTTTGATTATTTTGTTGTTTGACTGGCTGTTTGTGGTCAGTTGTTGTATCTGCTGCCGTGCATCCTTTTAACCATCAACCTAATATGTTGCTGATGAAGTTCTTACATATTTTCTTTATTGAATGTAAGTTGTTCAAAAGTTCAGTGATTTCAATATTTTATGAGAGAGAGTCGCAGTGAACCAGCTTAGCAGTCATCTATACCGTTGTGAGCAAGTAAGTACCGTAAGTAAATTTAATTTATAAAGCGGACAATGTCAGCGAGAAACTCACTGAATCTGATGCGCTGAGGTAAGGAGTGAGGCGGGCCACTAAACATGGCTAGACGTTGAAAAATAGAATGTTTTGAGTTTTATACGACGGAAGGAAGCTAATGAACAGCTATTGCAGATGTCTAAAGGAAGAGAGTTCCAAATAGTAGGGGCAGTGTCTGACCATCTGTGAAGTGCGTTATTCGATAGAGCCAAGTTAATAGCAGTCACTGTGCATCATTAATGTTACGCTGTAGATCGCCAGGAGATTCATATAGAAGATCATCTCCTGAAAGGTTAGTTTGGTTATAGGTGTGTTTTGTTTCTTATAAGAATGCCGGCTTTTTGATATCCATTTATATATTTTAACTGTTCAGAGCTGGTCTTGCTGAAATTTATTCGATTGTTTTCATATTGTTACGCATTCAGCCAGCGTTTTGGTTCTCTTTGATGACAGTCGTTGTTCTTTTTCATGTTCTTGAAAAACCAGTTCTTGGTTATAACTGAAAGTTTGTTAGCAGTTGAACTGTGTATAATGCTGAGTAAATGGAGAAATTGTTAAATAGTCTGATGGAGTTGCAGTACGTTATCATGTTGACTGCAGTTCTATTTGATTGCCTTTGAGAATCGATTTCTGGCATGGCATGCATTAAAAGCTTCTGGATTTCATAATCATTTAGTCCAATTACTCTCAATAACTATCGGTTGGTTACCTGTTGCAGGTGTTACCTGCTTTCCCGGTCTTAAACTGTGCACAATACAGTACTGTAGTATTTATTTCAGTATTGACTTTAGTTTCTTATGCATTCTGTATTAGCCTAGTTTTTACTGGTGAAACTGCAGCACTTGGGCCATTGATGTGATGCCTCGAGACAGGGCCTTACCTCGTATTTTCTAAACAAATGGATTGATCGTGTGAGTGATGTGATTGTATGTCAAGACGTGAGTCAGGGCCATCTCACTTGTCTGAGACAGAGTTTGAGGAAATACTTCAGAGGAACAAGACCGTCTCAAGCAGCGCTATCTCGCGTGCCGTGCAGGATGCCAGTTCCGGTATGCTACGACGACTTTACTTTGCGGCCTGTTACGCCATTTAGTGTACAACGTACAATCTAGTAATACAGATTTTGTTATAATTTCCAGAATGACACGGGTTGATTGTTTGTGTTCACCATTGTTAGCATATGTCTGGCCTTTTCCCTGGTTTTAGCATTTTGTCAATTTTTGCCTCAAATGACACGTCACATTTAGCCCTACGAAGCATAATTACTCCAGTCCCTTATGCTGCGCCATCTTGTAGGCGCATTTGAACCGTATTAATGGGAGTGAGATGGGATAACAATGGGGGAATCTGTAGCATTTTAAGGACATTTTGATGTCGTATATGTTTGCCTTCCAGAGCTCTGTTTGCATCAACTACGCCATTTGGCTTCAGTGAGCAAATCACGATGACACGTTTGTGTCGTACAATCTGACCGTGCTTTTGTTCGTACGTTTTGTACATGGCACTGAACAGTTCAGTTGGGCTCTTTTTACCGACCTACTTCCTTTTGTACATAGCTGCTTATTGGTATGCCTGCTTCCGTATCACAACATGGTTTCTCAATATTTGGCTGATGTTTGCTGACACGTCTCTTCCATCAACAGCCTCAGACCTCCGCTCAACATGGACAGCTACAGTTCTGTCCATCTGAACGCCGGCTTCTGAAAGGCCGCGTTTAGAAGTGCTGGTCCATCTACTTGAAACACTGTTCTGAGCTACTCTGTGTTAAAAAACACCCACTCACGTTTTGTCCTGAACACTTGTGTATATTTGTAACAACACACTCACTCTCTGCTTTTAGATAATATCAGAATATATTTAGTTTACTTCTCTTTTACTAGCATGTCTAGCATATTCAAGGTTTTATTGTGTACGGTGAACTTGCTGAGTAAATTACCTCATTACTTACTCACATACTGGTCTGTGAATTTACTTACTATAAGTGGCACTAAACGACTGCTGGGTTGGGGTTGATTGTCGTGGAATGAAATGTTGCAGGTGATTACGGAAGCGCTATTGAGACGCTGGTGACGGCAGTGTCACTGATCAAGCAGAGTAAGATCGCCAACGACGATCGTTGCCGCATCCTCATCAGCTCACTGCAGGACACTCTGCATGGCATTGAACTTAAGTCTTACGGATCAAAGTGCGTCACGTCATCACGCGTTTCTCAAAAGCCTGTATTTGCGCTTTCATTTCACTGCTTACCCGTAAATCGTAATTTCCATTGTTAAGTTATTACTTGTCTCGCATGTACAGGGTGGGCCAGCTAAAGTGAGGCCAACTTACATTTTTGCTGGTAACATTTGAATGCATGGGTAAAATTCAATGATTTTTTGCAAATGTGATAACAGTTCAGACACACACATTGGGAATCATAAAAATTTAATGTTGTTCGT